>Ga0209985_10000390_pt1 | contig 48874 bp, 48 predicted proteins | sample NOAtaG_FD_187305 | JGI IMG/M metagenome (GOLD analysis project Ga0209985, IMG submission 187305) | Freshwater lake microbial communities from Lake Erie, under a cyanobacterial bloom - NOAA_Erie_Diel6S_1000h metaG (SPAdes) (version 2) | ecosystem: Environmental > Aquatic > Freshwater > Lake ... | reverse complement strand
CGCCACCTCGCGGGTGAACTCCACGTGCGGCACCTGGTCCTCGCCCACCGGGACATGCTGGGCGCGATAGATCAGGATGTCGGCCGCCTGCAGGAGCGGGTAGCCAAGGAAGCCGTAGGTGGTCAAGTCCTTCTCGGCGAGCTTTTCCTGCTGGTCCTTGTAGGTGGGCACCCGTTCCAGCCACGACAGCGGCGCCATCATCGAGAGCAGCAGGTGCAGTTCGGCATGCTGCGGCACCTGGCTTTGCACGAACAGCACCGACTTGGCCGGGTCGATGCCGGCGGCCAGCCAGTCGATCACCATTTCATGCGTGTTGCGGCCGATGATGTGCACATCGTCGTAATGCGTGGTCAGGGCGTGCCAGTCGGCGACGAAAAAGAAACACGGATACTCGTCCTGCAGACGCGCCCAGTTCTTGAGCACGCCGTGGTAATGGCCGAGATGCAGTGCGCCCGTGGGGCGCATGCCGGAGAGAACGCGTTGGGCGAACATTGTCGAGAGTCTTCTAGGAAAGCAGCATGGCGAGCGGCCGCAGAATCCAGCCGAGGCCGGTTTCCATCACGGCCAGCACCGGGCGCATCCAGTACTCGAGCACCTGGGTGGCGGCCAGCAGCAGCACGACGAAAAAGCCATAGGGTTCGATGCGCGCAACAGCCTTCGCCTGCGGGTACGGCAGCACCGCTACCAGCATGCGGCCGCCATCGAGCGGCGGCAAGGGAAACAGGTTGAGCGCTGCCATCACGAGGTTGACCAGCACACCGACCTGGGTCATCTTGATGAAAAACTCCTCGCGCACACCCATGCTGGCCAGCACCAGCGCGGTCAGGCCCCACAGGACAGCCATGACAAGGTTGGATGCCGGGCCGGCGAAGGCGACCCACAGCATGTCCTGCTTGGGGCGGCGCAGGTTGCGGCTGTCCACCGGCACCGGCTTGGCGTAACCGAACACGAAGGCGCCGCTGGTCAGGAAAATCAGCAGGAGCGGCATGACGATGGTGCCGATCAGGTCCACATGACGCAAGGGATTGAGGCTCAGGCGGCCCAGTGTGGCGGCGGTCGGGTCGCCGTAGTGCTTTGCAGCGTAGCCGTGCGCGACTTCATGCAGCGTGATGGCCAGAAGCACCGGAATGGCACCGTAGGCGATGGCCTGGATCAGCGATGGATTCATCGGGAGTCAGTGTATCAAACGGTCTTGGCGCGCCCTGGCCGGCCTCAGCGGGCCTCAGCGAGCCCGATGTCGGACAGCGAACCGGCGCCCGAGCGAACCACCCGCGGCAGTTCGTCGGTCATGTCGACCACCGTGGTGGGCGACAGGCCGCAGGCGCCCCCGTCGATCACCAGGTCGACCTGCCTGCCGAGGCAGTCGCGGATGTCTTCGGCGTCGTTGAGCGGGTCCTCGATGCCGGGCAGAAGCAGCGTGGTCGACAGCAGGGGTTCGCCCAATGCCTCGAGCAGCGCCTGGGCGATCACATGGTCGGGAATGCGCAGCCCGATGGTGCGCCGCTTCGGATGGGCGAGCCGGCGCGGCAATTCCCTGGTGGCCTCGAGGATGAAGGTGTAGGCACCCGGCGTGGCGGCCTTGAGCATGCGGTACTGGGTGTTGTCCACCTTGGCGAAGTTGCCGATTTCCGAGAGGTCGCGGCACACCAGCGTGAAGTGATGCGTCTCGTCGACCTGGCGGATGCGCCGCAGGCGCAGGGCGGCGTCCTTGTCGCCGATGTGGCAGCCCAGCGCGTAGCAGGAGTCGGTCGGATAGACGATCACCCCGCCGCGGCGCACCACGTCGGCCGCCTGCGCGATCAGGCGCGCCTGCGGATGGGTGGGATGAATGGCGAAGAACTGGGCCATCGGCCTACCAGTCGTGCCACACGGGCGTGAGGTCGGGTGGCAGCGGCGGCAGGGTGCCCGGGTCGACGCGGCTTTCGCCGGGGCCGTGGTAGTCCGACCCGCGCGATGCGCGAAAGCCGAAGCAACGGCAGGCCTCGGCAAAGTGGTTGTACTGGTCGCTGGTGTGGCTGCCGGTCATGACCTCGATGGCGTCGCCGCCGAGCGCCTTGAACTCGTCGAAGAACCGGTTCAGCTGCGGCGTGGAGAGCTTGTAGCGTCCCGGATGCGCGACCACCGCCACACCCCCGGCGCCATGGATCCAGCCCATTGCGTCCTCGAGGCTGGCCCAGGCATGCTGCACATAGCCGGGCTTGCCCTCGGTGAGGTAGTGGTTGAAGGCCTGGTGGGTCGACTTGACCTTGCCGGCTTCGACCAGATAGCGCGCGAAATGGGTGCGCGACAGCAGCGCCGGGTTGATGGCGTGGCGCCGCGCGCCCTCGAGCGCGCCGCGCACCCCGGCCACCTCGAGGCTGAAGGCCATGCGTTCGGCGCGCCGGTCGCGCCCGGCGCGTATGCCGGCCAGCCCTGCGGCAAGGGCCTCGTTGGCCGGGTCGATGTTCAGCCCCACCACGTGAATGGTGGTGCCCTGGTGGTTGTGGTCGGCGCGCCAGGTGACCGAGATTTCCACGCCAGGGACGAAACGCATGCCGAGCGCGGTGGCGGCGGCGGCGGCCTCGGCCAGACCGCCGGTTTCGTCGTGGTCGGTGAGCGCCCAGACCTCCACGCCGCCCGCTTGCGCGCGCGCGGCCACCTCGGCCGGCGCCAGCAAGCCGTCGGAGGCGATCGAATGGGAGTGCAGGTCGACGTTCATGGCGCAGCCGGCCCGCCCTCGGACCGGGCGATGAACGCCTCGATCAGCCGCGCCAGTTGCTCGGGCTGGTCATGCTGCAGCATGTGGCCGGCATCCTCGATGGTGGCGGTGCTCAGATGCCGAAAATGCCGCAGTCGCTCCCGGTACTCGGCCGCATCGATCCAGCGCGTAAGCATCTGCGACTGGCGCGCATCGACGCACAGGGTCGGCGCAGTGATGGCCGCCCAGCAGGCCGCCGCCTCGTCGACGCGCCACAGGGATCCATTGACGGTCTTGTGCGCGGGATCGGCCAGCAGCACCACCTCGCCGTCCCGCTCGGCGCCCCAGTGGCGCGCCAGGAAGTCGGCGCGCGCCTGCGTCAGGCGCGGATTGTCCTGCATCATGCGTGCCGCCAGGGCCGCGAAGCCGGGGTAGGGCCTCAGGCGCGGCGTCTTGCCGAGTTCATCCATGAAACGGCGGTAGCGCGCCGGCGCCTCGTCGGCGCTGCTGCGCCGCATGCCGAAGCCCTCCAGGTTGGTGAGCGTCGCGATGCGCTCCGGGCGCGCGCCGGCATAGTGGCTGGCCACGTTGCCGCCCAGGCTGTGGCCGATCAGGTGGACCGGTGCATCCGGCGCATAGTGCCGCAGGATGAAGTCGAGGTCCGCCACATAGTCGGCGAACCAGTAGGCGTCGCCGCCCTGCCAGTCGGTCAAGCCGTAGCCGCGCCAGTCGGGCGCGATCACCAGCCAGTCGCGCTCGAGCGCATCGACCAGGAACTGGAACGAGGCCGAGACGTCCATCCAGCCATGCACCATCACCAGTTTGGGCGCAGCCGGGTCGCCCCACAGGCGAACGTGGTACCTGAGCCCGCGGACGGGCACGAAATCAGATCGGCTGGGCTTCATGAAAAACGAATGCCGCGCGAGCGTTGAGCCGGGCGCGGCAGGCAGATTGCGCAAAGCAGCATTTTACACCCGGGCGCCCCGTTGCGCCCTTGCGCGACGCTAGCGACAGCGCCGGCCGCCGCTGCCTGTTTCCGCCCCCATTTCGGTGCCGCGCACCGCGCCGCCGGCGGCGCCCACGGCGGTCCAGAAATCGCGCCCCCGGCCCCCGCCGAACAGGCTGCCGAACCAGCCGCCCACCAGGGCGCCCCAGGCCGTGCCGAGATTGGCGCCGGGCGAGCACGGGTCGGCGACCTTGCCGCCGACGAAGGCGCCGGTCGCGCTGCCTGCGATGATGCCGGCGGTGCGGTGGCCCGCCTGCGCACCCAGCAGCGCGCCGACGATCGCGCCCGACACCTGCCCGTCGGCGCGCTGTTCCGCCGCGCTGCGGGTGGATACCGGCGGATAGGCGCCGGCCGTCGCGGCCGCCGGGCCGCCGGACGGCGGGCGCACCGCCGGATGGCTGTCCGGATCGAAGCTCCAGCGCGGGTTGTAGAAGCTCGTGCCCTCGCGGTTGTACACGTCGCGGTCATAGGCCTCACCCAGCAGCGGTACGGCGGTGTAGGTGACACGGCCGCCCGATTCCACCACCGCGCAACCGGTTGCGGCCAGCAGCGCGGCGGCGCCCGCCAGGCGGCGTATCATGCGGCGGCAACGGACAGGGGCCTTGAGCGACTCGGGCATGGAGACGAAGATGCCATCGAAGGACAGGTACACGGAACTTTATAGCAACTTCCGCTGGCATGTGCCGGAAACCTTCAACATCGGCTGGGAATGCTGCGGAAAATGGGCCGGGAGCATGACGCGCGTCGCCCTGATCCACGCCCGCGACGACGGGCGGGTGGAGAAGTTCACCTACGCGCGGCTGCAGGCCGATGCCAACCGGCTTTCCAATGCGCTCGCCTCGCGCGGCGTGGCGCGCGGCGACCGGGTGGCCATCATGCTGCCGCAGGGGCCCGAAACCGTCGTCGCGCATGTGGCCTGTTACCAGTTGGGCGCAATCGCCATGCCGATGTCGGTACTGTTCGGCCCGGATGCGCTGGAGTACAGGCTCAACGACAGCGCCGCCGTGGCCGCGCTGGTCGACGCCGCCGCCTACGCCAACCTCGCGCCGATTCGGTCCGGATGCGCCGCGCTCGCGAGCGTGATCGCCACCGAACCGCTCGTGCCGGGCGCCGGCGCCGCGGATGTGCTCGACTACCGCGCCCTCCTGGCGGCCGCCTCCGCGCAATTCACGCCGGTGGTCACCCGCGCCGAAGACCCGGCGCTGCTCATCTACACCAGCGGCACCACCGGGCCGCCCAAGGGCGCGCTCAAGCCGCACCGCGTCCTGATCGGCAACCTGCCCGGCTTCGTGGCCTCGCAGAACTGGTTTCCGCAGAAGGGCGACGTGTTCTGGTCGCCGGCCGACTGGGCCTGGACCGGCGGCCTGATGGACGCGCTCCTGCCCACCCTCTATTTCGGCCATCCCATCGTGGCGAGCCCCGCCCGCGGGGCCGACGGTCGTTTCGACGCCGGGCGCGCCTACGCGCTGATGGAGCGCCATGGCGTGACCAATGCCTTCCTCTTCCCCACCGCGCTCAAGATGATGATGAAGGCGGTCGCGCAGCCGCGCCGGCGCTACCGGCTGAAGCTGCGCGCCATCATGAGCGCCGGCGAATCGGCAGGCGAGACGGTGTTCAACTGGGCGCGCACGCGGCTCAAGGTGACCATCAACGAGATGTTCGGCCAGACCGAGGTGAACTACCTGGTTGGCAACAGCCACCTGCAATGGCCGGCCAAGCCGGGCTCCATCGGCCGCCCCTATCCGGGGCACCGCGTCGCGGTGATCGACGCCGCCGGCGTCGAGGTGCCGCGCGGCCAGAGCGGCGAGGTGGCGGTGAACCGCTACGACATCCACGGCCATCCCGACCCGGTGTTCTTTCTGGGCTACTGGCGGCGCGACGACGCCACCGCCGCCAAGTTCAGCGGCGACTGGTGCCGCACCGGCGACGAGGCCGTCATGGACGCGGACGGCTACCTCTGGTACCAGGGGCGCGCCGACGACATGTTCAAGGCGGCCGGATACCGCATCGGCCCCTCCGAGGTGGAGAACTGCCTGTTGAAGCACCCGGCGGTGGCCAATTGCGCGGTCGTGCCCAAGCCGGACGAGGCGCGCGGCGCGGTTGTCAAGGCCTATGTGGTGCCGGTCGCGGGCGTCACGCCCTCGGCCGCCCTCGTCGCCGACATCCAGGCGCATGTCCGGGGCAAGCTCGCGCCGTACGAGTACCCGAGGGAGATCGAGTTCATCGAGCAACTGCCGATGACCACCACCGGCAAGGTGCAGCGGCGCCTGCTGCGCCTTGAGGAGGAGCGGCGCTTCCAGGCCCGCACGCGCGGGCCCCTCTCGCCACCGGGCCGACGAACCTAGCCTAGACCACCTTCGCCAGCTTGTTCCAGGTGTCGACCACGGTGTCCGGGTTCAGGCCGAGCGCGCTGATGCCTTCCTCCTTGAGCCACTGCGCCAGGTCGGGGTAGTCGGACGGGCCCTGGCCGCAGATGCCGACATACTTGCCGGCCTTGCGGCAGGCGGTGATCGCCATGTGCAGCATGGCCTTGACCGCGGGGTCGCGCTCGTCGAAGGCGCCCGCGACCAGGCCCGAGTCGCGGTCCAGGCCGAGCGTGAGCTGGGTCAGGTCGTTGGAGCCGATCGAGAAGCCGTCGAAGTACTCCAGGTACTGCTCGGCCAGGATCACGTTGGTGGGCAGTTCGCACATCATGATGAAGCGCAGGCCACCGCTGCCGTCGGGCGCCGCGCCCTGCCCCCGCTTCAGGCCGTGCGAGGCGAGGATGTCGATCACCTTCCGGCATTCGGTCAAGGTGCGCACGAAGGGAATCATGATCTCGACGTTGGTGAGCCCCATGACGTCGCGCACCTTGTGCATGGCTTCGCACTCCATACGGAAGCACTCGGCGAAGTCCGGCGCGATGTAGCGGGTCGCGCCGCGGAAGCCCAGCATCGGGTTCTCCTCGTCAGGCTCGTAGAGGCCGCCGCCGATCAGCTTCTTGTACTCGTTGGACTTGAAGTCGGAAAGGCGCACGATCACCGGCTTGGGCCAGAAGGCGGCGGCGATGGTGGAGACGCCCTCGGCCAACTTCTCGACGAAAAAATCGCGCGGGCTGGCATAGCCGCGCGAGAGCGAATCGATGGCGCGCCGCAGGTCGTCCGGCACCTTGGGGTAGTCGAGGATGGCGCGCGGATGCACCGCGATATAGCTGTTGATGATGAATTCCAGCCGCGCCAGCGCCACCCCGTCGTTGGGCAGCTGGCAGAAGTCGAAGGCCAGCTGCGGGTTGCCGATGATCATCCCGATCTTCACCGGGATTTTCGGCATCTCGCCGCGCCGCACTTCGGAGATCTCGGTCTCGATGCGGCCGTCGTAGATGTTGCCGGTATCGCCCTCGGCGCAGGAGACGGTGACCTCCATGCCGTCCTTGAGGATGTCGGTGGCATTGCCGCAACCGACCACCGCGGGGATGCCGAGTTCACGTGCGATGATGGCGGCATGGCAGGTGCGCCCGCCGCGATTTGTGACGATGGCCGAGGCGCGCTGCATGACCGGCTCCCAGTTGGGGTCGGTCATGTCGGTGACGAGGATGTCGCCGTCTTCCACCAGATCCATTTCGGTGGCGTCGCCGACGATGCGCACGCGGCCGCTACCGATCTTCTGGCCGATGGCGCGCCCTGTGACCAGCACCGTGCCCTTGCCCTTCAAAGCGAAGCGCTGCTGGGTATCGTTCTTCTCCTGCGACTTGACCGTCTCGGGCCGCGCCTGCAGGATGTAGAGCTTGCCGTCGCCGCCGTCCTTGCCCCATTCGATATCCATCGGGCGGCCGTAGTGCTTCTCGATGATCATGGCATACCTCGCCAGTTCCAGCACGTCGGCGTCAGTGATCGAGAAGCGGTCGCGCTCGGCGTGGCTCACCTCGACGGTGACGGTGGACTTGCCGGCTTCGGCCTTGGGACCGAAGATCATCTTGGAAAGCTTGGAGCCGATGGCGCGGCGGATCAGCGCCGGCTTGCCGGCTGCCAGCATCGGCTTGTGCACATAGAACTCGTCCGGATTGACGGCGCCCTGCACCACCGATTCGCCAAGGCCGTAGGCGGATGTGATGAACACCACGTCGCGGAAACCGGATTCGGTGTCGAGGGTGAACATCACGCCGGCGGCGCCGGTGTCGGAGCGCACCATGCGCTGCACGCCGGCCGAGAGCGCCACCTCGGCATGGGTGAAGCCCTTGTGCACGCGGTAGGAAATGGCGCGGTCGTTGTAGAGGGAGGCGAACACCTCCTTCATCGCATGCAGCACGTTCTCGATGCCGACGATATTGAGGAAGGTTTCCTGCTGGCCGGCGAACGAGGCGTCGGGCAGGTCTTCGGCGGTCGCGGAGGAGCGCACCGCCACCGAAATGCCGGCGCTGCCCGACTGCGCCTCCATCTCGGCGAAGGCCTTGTGGATGGCCGCATCGAGGGCCGGCGGGAACGGGGTGTCGACGATCCACCGGCGTATCTCGCGGCCGGCGTCGGCCAGGGCGCGCACGTCGGCCACATCCAGGGCTTTGAGGCGCGCCTCGATGCGCGCCGCCAGGCCGTCATGCTCGAGGAAGTCCCGGTAGGCCTGCGCGGTGGTGGCGAAACCGCCCGGCACGCGCACGCCTGTGCCTGACAACTGGCTGATCATCTCGCCCAGCGAGGCGTTCTTGCCGCCCACCCTGCCGACATCGCTGTTGCGCAGGTGTTCGAAAGCGATGACGTACTCCGCGGTGCCGGCTTGCGCCATAAAAAACCCCTTAGAAATCCTGAATCCATGCCTGGCGAGGATTGTACTCGCTCGGTCTTCTTGTTGCAGGGCAGCAACAAGATGGTTTAACCTGTGAATTCGAGCGAATCGATGCTTGCTTCTCCATGCCCAACTCCCACGCCCCCAAGCGCAGTGTGTTCTTCATCTCCGACGGTACCGGCATCACGGCGGAAACGCTCGGCCAGTCCCTGCTCACGCAGTTCGAGGGCCTGCCGACCAAGGCGACCCGCATGCCCTTCGTCGATTCGGTGGAAAAAGCCCGCCAGTGCGTGCTGCGCATCAATGCGGCGCATGCCGACGACGGCCTCAGGCCAATCGTCTTCAATACCCTGGTCAGCACCGAAACAAGCCAGGTCATTCACGCCGCCGACGCGCTGGTGCTCGACCTGTTCCAGACCTTCATCAACCCGCTGGAAAAGGAGCTAGGCCTCAAGTCCACGCATACCATCGGCCGCTCGCACAGCGCCACGCAGAATCAGCAGGAATATGCCAACCGCATCGAGGCCATCAACTTCAGCCTGTCGCACGATGACGGCCAGACCGACAAGAACCTGGCAGAGGCGGACGTGATCCTGATCGGCGTCTCGCGCAGCGGCAAGACCCCGACCTCGCTGTATCTGGCGCTCACCTTCGGGCTGCGCTGCGCGAACTATCCCCTGATCCCCGAAGACTTCGAGCGCGACACCCTGCCCGCCACGCTCGCTCCTTACAAGGACAAGCTGTTCGGCCTGACCATCCAGCCGGAGCGCCTGGCGGAAATCCGCAATGAGCGGCGCCCCAACAGCAAGTACGCGGCACTGGAAAACTGCCGCTACGAGGTGCACGCGGCGGAATCGCTGATGCGCCGCGAGGGCATCCGCTGGCTTTCCTCGACCACCAAGTCGATCGAGGAAATCGCCACTACGGTGATGCAGGAGATCAAGCTGGAGCGGCGCGTCTTCTAGCCGGCCCGGGCCGCTACAGGCCGAAAATGGCCACTGCGCGCGTCCAGCCTGCCGACGCAGACTTCACCTTGACGGGGAAGCAACTGATCATGAACCCGGTCGCAGGCAGGGCTTCGAGGTTGGACAGCTTTTCCAGGTGGCAATAGCCGATGTCCCGGCCGGCCTTGTGGCCTTCCCAGATGAGCGACTTGTCGCCGGTCTGCGCGACCTTGTCGCGGGTGTAGACGAACGGCGCGTCCCAGCTCCACGCATCGGTGCCGGTCAGGCGAACGCCGCGCTCGAGCAGGTACAGGGTCGCCTCGCGGCCCATGCCGCAGCCGGTATCGACATACTCGTCGCGTCCGTACATGGCCCCGGCCGCGGTGTTGACCACGACGATGTCGAGCGGCTTCAGGGTGTGCCCCACCCGCGCCAGTTCGGCCTCGACGTCCGCGGCGCTCGCCACGTAGCCGTTGCCGAAATGGCGGAAGTCGAGCTTCACCGCGGGCCGGAAGCACCACTCCAGCGGCACCTGGTCGATGGTCCATGCCGGCTCCGGCTTGCCGCTGGCATGGTTCATCGTGGGATGGAAATGGTACGGGGCGTCAAGATGCGTGCCGTTGTGCGTGCTGATCTGCACCTTCTCGACGGCCCAGCCGGCGGCGTCCGGCAGTTCCTCGGCCTTGAGATCCGGAAAGAAGGTCTGGATGCGCGCGATCGACTCGTCGTGCTTCATGTAGTCGATCTTCGGGCGCGAGATGTCGGGATCGCTCTTGACGCCGTTCTCCAGCGGCATCGAGATATCGACAAAACGCAATGACGACAGGTCCATCAGTTTTTCTCCAGGTTCATCGCCGGAATCAGTTCGGCATGATTGCGCGACACGCGCTCCAGGCGCGCCTTGAACTGTGCGCCGGGCAGGTAGGCCGGTGCCTGCTGCAGGGTTTGCGCGGTCTTGCGGAAATCTTCCGACTCGACCACCTTCTGGCAGATGGCCTGCACCTGATCGATCACGGCCCTGGGCGTGCCCGCCGCGGCATACACGCCGTTCAAGCCCGGTTCCACCGGCGGGTAGCCCAGTTGCGCAAGGGTCGGAGCGTCGGGCACGCCCGGATGGCGCTTTTCGGACATGACGGCCAGCACGCGCAGATTCTTGCCGACGATCGAGGAAATCGCCGGTGCGCCGAAATCGAGTTCACCGCCCAGCAACTGCGGCAGCATCGGACCGTCGCCGCGATAGGGGATCTGGTTGAACTTGATGCCGAGGGTCTTCTCGATCGAGCCCACCGACAGATGCGGCGCGGTACCGGCGCCCGCGTGGCCGTAGGAGAGTTTGCCCGGATTGGCGCGCGCGCGTGCCACCAGGTCCTCCATCGACTTGATCGGCGACTCCTGGCGCACGGCGATGGAGAACACGTTCTCGAACACCTGGCACACCGGCTCGATGCGCTCGACCTTGAAGGGCATGCTGCGCACCACGTAGGGCGTGATCACCAGCGGCGAGGCCGGGGAGAACACTAGCGTGTATCCGTCGGGCGCCGCGTTGGCGAGCGCGGCGAAACCCAGCATGCCGGCGGCGCCGTCCCGGTTGACCAGCACGAAGGGCGCGCCGGCGATCTTCGAGGCTTCGCGGGCGAAGGCGCGGCCCATCGCATCCACGCCGCCGCCCGCGGCATACGGCAGGATCAACTCCACCTGCCGCGCGGGATACGGGCCCTGCGCCCATCCGGCGCCGGCCAGCAGAAGCGCCGCGGCCGCAATGCCGACTATCTTGCCGATGATCATGGTTTCTCGCCTCCGGTTCCGGCGCAGCGTCGTTGCGTCACTTGGGGGCGCCCAGGTCCCTTGCGAAGGGCGGGTAGATCGACACCAGCGCGGCGACGGCGCGCTCGAGCGCAGCGCGGTCGCCGGTTTTCTTGGCCAGGTTGCCTAGGGCCAGCCAGGCGAACACATCGCGGCCGTCGATCTCGATCGCGCGCTCGTAGGCCACCTGCGCTTCGCGCGCCCGGCCCGCAGCGGCATGCAGATCACCCGACAGCACCCAGGCCACGCCGGAGGTGGGATCGATCTGCAAGGCCCGGTCCAGCGCCTGCGCCGCCGCCCGGGTATCGCCCTGCCGCATGAGGGTGGCTGCATAGAGGTTCATGATGCCGACCTCCTCGGGCAGGAGGCGCGCCGCGCGGGCCAGGCATTCGCGCGCCTGCGCCAGATCGCCTGCCTGCAGATAGCCATAGCCCGCCGCCTGCCACCACTCGCCGCGGTTGGGCTGGCGTTCAAGTTTCTTGCGCGCGAGCGTCGCCAACCCGGCCCAGTTGCGGGCCTTGATGAGCGGCTGGGTCTCGGCGAACTCGCCGCGCACCGCGTATTGGCGCATGGTCCAGACGAGCAAGTCGGGGGGCGGCGCGGGCTCGGCGTCCTTGCCCGGCATAGCGCCGCAGCCCCACAGCCCGGCCAGCGCCATCACCCACACCAAGAGAATGCGACAGCCCGCCATCAGTGTCGTCCCTTGGATTGCGCCGCACGCTGGCGTACGGCCTCGAACATGCAGATCGCGCCGGCGGCAGCGACGTTGAGCGACTCGGCCACGCCGGGCATGGGAATCGACAGGCGCACCGTCGCATGCGCCGCCAATTCGTCGGACACGCCCGCGCCCTCGTTGCCGATCAGCCAGCCGACCGGCGCGCGCAGGTCGACATCGTAGATGCTGTGGCCGGCATGCGAAGTGGTGGCCAGCAGGGGGACCTTGAGCCGCGCCACCACCTGCGCCAGGTCCACACCCTCGATGATCTCGAGGGCGAAATGCGCGCCCTGTCCGGCGCGCAGGACCTTGGGCGACCAGGCATACACCGTGCGCGGCGAGCAGAACACCTGCCGTACACCGGCCGCCGCGGCGCTGCGCAACAGGCTGCCCATGTTGCCCGGATCCTGCAGGTGCTCCAGCAGCAGGCAGTCGCCGACCACCGTCTCCGGCATGCGCTCGCGCGGCGTGCGCAGGGCGGCCACGATGCCGGCCCCGTGCCCCACCGTGGACAGCGCTTCGAACAGGGCGTCGGGAAACTGCGTGACCTCCGCCGCGCATGCGGCAGCCAAGCGGGCTATTTCCGGGCGGCGCAGTCCGGATTCGCTGACGGCGACCAATTCGGGCCGGTGCCCGCTCGCCAGGCAGGCCTCCAGGAGATGCGCGCCATCGATCACCGACAGCCCTTCCTTCTTGCGCGCCTGTGCCGAGGACCCCAGGCCCCTGAGGCGCTTGAACAGCGGGTTTTCGCGCGACGAAACCAGCTTGGGAGCGGCGACCAATTTCACGCCGCAGATTCTATCCCCGCGCGCACCGGTCCGCGAACTACAGGGCCGCGAAGTCGGCCCGCATGCGGGCGCGCTGCGCCACCGTCGGCAGTGCGCCGCGCGCGGCGGCCAGGTTGTCGGCCATGTGCCTGGGGTTGCGCGTGCCGGGAATGACCACGGTCACTTCCGGGGCGGCGAGAATCCACTTGAGAAAGAACTGCGCCCACGACTCGATGCCGAGTTCCGCCCCCACCCATGCCGGCAGCGCCTTGCCGCGCACGCGCGCGAACAGCGCCCCTTCCGCGAAAGGCCGGTTGACGATGAGCGCGGCGCCGAGATCGCGGCAGGCGCCGAGCAGGCGCGCTTCGGCCTCCGGTTCGGCCAGCGAGTAGTTGACCTGCACGGTGTCGGGCTTGTGCCGCTGCAAGGCGGCCTCGAGGTCGCGATGCGCACCTGCGTGATAGTGAGTCAGGCCGAGCAGGCGCACCCGGCCTTCCCTGCGCCATCCGGCCAGCGTGTCCAGATGGGTTTCGGTGTCGACCAGGTTGTGCACCTGCATGAGGTCAAGCCTGTCCACGCGCAGCTTGCCCAGCGAGTCGTTCATCTGCGCGACGCCTTCGCGGCGCCCGCGGGTCCAGACCTTGGTGGCGACGAACAGGCGCTCGCGCAGGCCGGCCGCGGCCATCAGCTCGCCTACGACCGTCTCGGAACGCCCGTACATCGGCGATGAGTCCACCACCGCGCCGCCGGCCGATGCGAACACCGCCAGGGTTTCGGCCGCCGCCCCGTATTCGGCGCTGCCCGCGCTGACGTCGAACACCTGCCACGTGCCGAGGCCGACCACCGGCACCCGCTCGCCGGTGGCGGGAATCGCCCGGGTGATCGGCGGCAACCCGGCGGCGGAGGGCATGACGCTCACCAGCGGCAACGCCGCCAGCGCGCGGATGCAGGCGCGGCGGCGCTCACCATCAGCGCTGCCCGGCCTCATGCTCGGCCCACACCTTGCGCGCGATCGAGATGCCGTCGAGCAACGCGGGCGCGCCGGCGTAGACCGCCACATGCAAAAAGATCTCCTTCATTTCCTGCTTGGTGACGCCGTTGTTGATGGCCCCGCGCACGTGGATCTCGAGTTCATGCGGGCGGTTCATCGCCGCCAGCATCGCGAGGTTCATGAAGGAGCGGGTCTTCTTGGAGAGCGTCAGCTCGCCTTGGGCGTCGCGCCGCGCCCACGAGGCGCCCCACGCATGGGTGGTGACGTAGTCCTGCACATCCTCGGTGAACTCATCCTGGACGGCGAACGCGCGGTCCACGTATTCGGCACCCAGCACCTCCTTGCGGACCGCCAGCGCTGCGTCGAACATCTCTTTCTTGGTGGGATTGCTCATGAAGGGGTGTGTTCCTGTCTTGGGGCCCAAGAGTTTAACAAGCACCGGCGGCGCCAGCCGGTGAACGGCCGCGCGGCGACCGTGCGTACCGGCGGTCTATTTCCTGGCAGGCATCATGTCGGTGATGGTGCCCAAAGCCACCTCGGCGGCGAAGAACGGCGTCTCCGACAGCGTCGGGTGCGGGTGGATGGTCAAGGCCACGTCCTGCAGGTCTGCGCCCATTTCCAGAGCCAGGGTCATCTCGGCGATGAGTTCGCCCGCGTTCGGACCGACGATGCCGGCCCCCAGGATGCGCTTGGTCGCGGGGTCGTAGAGCAGCTTGGTCACCCCCTCGGTGCGGTCGACGGAAATGGCCCGGCCGGAGGCGGCCCACGGAAAGCTGGCCGCCTTGAATTCGACGCCGTCCTTTTTCGCCTGGGCCTCGGTGAGCCCGGCCCATGCGATCTCGGGGTCGGTATAGGCCACCGAAGGCACGGTCAGCGCGTCGAAACCGACCTTGTGTCCGCCGATGGTCTCGGCGGCGATCTTGGCCTCGTAGGTGGCCTTGTGCGCGAGCATGGGCTCGCCGCATATGTCGCCGATGGCGAAGATGTGCGGCACATTGGTGCGCTGCTGCCGGTCCACCGGAATCCAGCCGCGCTCGTTGACGAACACGCCCGCCGCCTCCGCGCCGATCTCGCGGCCGTTGGGACGGCGACCGGCGGCCAGCAGCACCCTGTCGAACAGCTGCTGGCTGGGCGTGGGCGCAGGATGGCCTTCCGCGCCTTCGAACGTGGCCAGCAGCCCCTCGGGCCTGGCCTCCAGTTTCGACACCCTGGTCCCGAGATAGATCGCTTCGTAACGCTTTTCGATGCGCTTGTGCAGCGGCTTGACGATGTCGCGATCGGCGGCGGGAATCAGGCCGTCGGCATACTCGACCACCGTCACCTTGGAGCCCAGCGCGTCGTACACGCAGGCCATTTCCAGCCCGATGATGCCGCCGCCGATCACCAGCAGCCGGCGCGGGATGTCCCGCAACTGCAGCGCGCCGGTGGAGTCCATCAGGCGCGGATCGTCGTAAGGAAAGCCGGGAATGCGGGTGACCTGCGAGCCGGCGGCGATGATGCAATGGCCGAAGGACACACGCCTGACGCCCTCCTTGCCCGTCACCTCGATCATGTTGGGCGAGGTGAACCTGCCGACCCCTTCGATGACGGACACCTTGCGCCCCTTGGCCATGCCGCCCAGGCCCTTGGTCAGCTTGCCGATCACGCCTTCCTTCCAGCCGCGCAGCTTGTCGATGTCGATGGCGGGCTTGCCGAAGGCGACGCCGTTGTGCGCCATCTCCTCGGCTTCGGTGATCACCTTGGCAGCATGCAGGAGCGCCTTGGAGGGGATGCAGCCGACGTTCAGGCACACCCCGCCGAGCGCCGCATAGCGTTCGATGAGAACCACCTGCTTGCCAAGGTCGGCGCAGCGGAAAGCGGCGGTATAGCCGCCCGGGCCGGCGCCCAGGACCAGCACTTCCGCATGCAGATCGCCCTGCGCCGCCGGCACTGCGCTCGCCGCAGGCGCTGCGCTCGCCGCAGGCGCGGCGGGCGCAGGCGCCGCTGCCGGCAACGCGGCCATGCCGGACACCTCGAGGGTTCCGATGAGCATTCCGCTGTTGACGGCGTCGCCGAGCTTCACCGCCAGGCTTGCAATCGTTCCGGACGCCGGCGCCGGGATCTCCATGGTCGCCTTGTCGGACTCCACCGTGAACAGCGACTGCTCCTTGACGATAGCATCACCTACCTTGACGAGCATTTCGATGATCGGCACATCCTTGAAGTCGCCGATGTCGGGAACCCTGATTTCAATCGCGCTCATGATCTTCCGTCCGTTCACTTTGCCTTGATGGTGTGGAGCAATATCGGCCCCGCGGAATTCTTGTCGAACTCGCAGCCGGCCTCGGCGCCGACCTGCGCTATCTCGCGCCCGCCCTTCGCGTGGTCCCAGCGCGCGTACATGGCGCCCAGCGCGAAGGTGCGCCCCGAACCGATAGCCCAGAAACGGTCGAAGTCGAATACCTCGCGATAGGAGTACACCCCGTAGATGCCGCCGGCATTGGCCATGAGCATCACGTATTGCGAGGACTCGTAGGGATCGTCATCCTCCTCCTTCGGATTGAGGAAGAAATGCTCCTTGAGCATGGGGTGCAGGCGCACCATGGTCTCGAAGATCTCGGTCTTGTTGCCGAACTTCGGGTTCTCGACTTTCTTGAAGGCGTTTTCCACCACGTTGTGGTGCGCGCTCGAACCGGCGATGCCGACCCAGGTGTCCTGCACCTTGAAGATCTTCGGGTTGGCCTCGTAGCGCGAAGACATGCGGGTGTCGCCGAAGGTGGTGAGGCGGTCCGCCGCGATGGCGACCTGGCCGCCCTTTTTTGCTACCGTGATCGTGGTCATAAGGCCTGTGTCGACAAAAGCAAAAACCTACTTTTGTCGCGGTCTGATATGGGCCGAATCGCCCTCAAAGCCGATCGAATCAGCCGGTAAAAAGCTACCCAACGAGGACCCCTTCCCGCCTAGAGCAGGCTGCGGCGCATGTCGGCGAGCAGTTGCGCGAGGTACGTAGTGAAGCGCGCGCCGGCGGCACCGTCGATGACGCGGTGGTCGTAGGAGAGGGACATCGGCAGCATCAGGCGCGGCACGAAGGCCTGGCCGTCCCAAACCGGCCGGATCGACGACTTCGAAACGCCGAGAATGGCGACTTCGGGTGCGTTGATGATGGGCGTGAACGCCGTGCCGCCGATGCCGCCCAGGGACGAGATGGTGAAGGTTGCGCCCTGCATGTCGGCAGGCTTCAGCTTGCCGTCGCGCGCCTGCGCTGAAAGCGCCCCCATCTCGGCGGCGATCCCGAGAATGCCCTTCTGGTCGGCGCCCTTGATCACCGGCACCACCAGGCCGTTGGGCGTGTCGGCAGCGAAACCGATGTTCCAGTACTTCTTGACCACCAGGCTGTCGCCATCGAGCGAGGAATTGAAGTCCGGATACTTCCTGAGCGCGGCCACCGCCGCCTTGATGATGAAGGCGAGCATGGTGAGCCGCACGCCCTGCTTGGCCAGCGCGGCATTGGTGTCCTTGCGAAATGCCTCGAGCTCGGTGACGTCGGCTTCGTCATGCTGCGTCACGTGCGGGATCATGGCCCAGTTGCGCGCCAGGTTCTGGCCGGAAATCTTCTTGATGCGCGACAGCGGCACCGCCTCGATGGGCCCGAACTTGGCGAAGTCCACCTTGGGCCAGGGCAGGAGACTGAGTCCCGTTCCCGCGCCCGCAGCCGGGGCGGATGCCGGCGCCGCGACGGCACCCGCCATCGCCTGCTTGACGAAATTCTGCACGTCCTCATGCAGGATGCGCCCCTTGGGCCCGTTGCCCGTCACCCGGGAGATATCGACGCCAAGCTCACGGGCGAACTTGCGCACCGAGGGCGAGGCATGCGGGCGCTCGCCGGACACGCTGGCCGCCGCGGGCAGGGCGGCGGTGGGCGCGGGCGGCGCGGACACGGCCGGCGCGGGTGCCGCGACCGGCGGTGGCGCGGCGGGAGCGGCCGGCGCTGCAGGCGCGGGCGCTGCCGCAGGCGCGGGCGCGGGCGCCGCCGCAGGCGCCGGGCCGGGAGCCGGCTCACCTGTGCCGGCTTCCTCGATCAGGGCGATCAGCATGCCGGTATTGACCACGTCGCCCAGTTTGACCCTGAGCTCCTTCACCACCCCGGAAAACGGGGCGGGAATCTCCATGGTGGCCTTGTCGGACTCGACGGTGAACAGCGACTCCTCCGCCTTGACCGTGTCGCCGGGCTTGACCAGCATCTCGATGATCGGCACATCCTTGAAATCGCCGATGTCGGGAACGAAAACTTCCTTCAAAGCCATGGTTGTCTCTTGTAGATATGTCTTGGAAAACTCGCCGGGCCGGCGCGCCGCCGCTTCGCCCGGCGGGGCGGGCGGCCCGTGCAAGCGGCCGCCGCTGCCGGGAACAGGCGCCGGCGGCCTGCCGCATTGTCCGTCAAACCGTCATCGGATCGGGCTTGGCCGGGTCGATGCCGTACTTGGCGATGGCCTCGGCCACCAGGGCGGCGTCGACCGCGCCGTCCTCGGCGAGCGCCTTCAAGGCGGAAAGCGCCACGAAATAGCGGTTAACCTCGAAGAAGTGGCGCAGTTTTTCGCGCGTGTCGGAACGGCCAAATCCGTCGGTGCCCAGCACCTTGTAGGTGCGGCCCTTGGGAATGAACGGACGGATGCCGTCGGCAAAGGCCTTCATGTAGTCGGTCGACGCGATCACCGGACCGCTGGTCCCCACCAGGCAGGCTTCCACATGGGAGACGCGCGGCTTGGCGGTCGGGTTGAGCAGGTTCCAGCGTTCCACCGCCATGCCGTCGCGGCGCAGTTCGGTGAACGACGGGCAGCTCCAGATGTCGGATGCCACGCCCCAGTCCTTGTGCAGCAGTTCGGCGCCGGCCAGCACCTCGCGGAGGATGGTGCCCGAGCCCAGCAGCTGCACTGTGTGCCTGGCCGCGCTCTTTCCGCCGGGGGCCCGGCGGAGCCGGTACATGCCCTTGAGAATATCGGCCTCGGCGCCCTTGGGCATCTCCGGATGCTCGTAGTTCTCGTTCATCAGGGTGATGTAGTAGAACACGTCCTCCTGCTGCTCGACCATGCGCTTCAAGCCCGCCTGAATGATGACCGCGAGCTCGTAGGCGTAGGTCGGATCGTAGGAGACGCAGTTCGGGATGGTCGCGCTCATCAGATGCGAGTGACCGTCCTCGTGCTGCAGGCCCTCGCCGTTCAGGGTAGTGCGCCCGGCGGTGGCGCCGAGCAGGAAACCGCGCGAACGCAGGTCGCCTGCCGCCCAGGCGAGGTCGCCGATGCGCTGCATCCCGAACATCGAGTAATAGATGTAGAACGGGATCATGATGCGGTTGGAATTCGAGTACGAGGTGGCAGCGGCGATCCATGAGCAGAACGCGCCCGCCTCGTTGATGCCCTCCTCGAGAATCTGGCCGGCCGCGTCCTCGCGGTAATACATCACCTGGTCCTTGTCGACCGGGGTGTACTTCTGGCCTTCGGCGGAATAGATGCCGAGCTGCCGGAACATGCCTTCCATGCCGAAGGTGCGCGCCTCGTCAGGCACGATGGGCACGACATACTTGCCGATGTTCCTGTCGCGCACCAGCTGGGCGAGGATGCGCACGAACGCCATCGTGGTGGACACCTCGCGGCCTTCGCCGGTGGCCTTCAATTGCGCCTCGAAGGCGTCAAGGCCCGGCACCGACAGCGTCTCCGCCGCCTTCATGCGCCGCTGCGGCAGGTAGCCGCCGAGCGCGCGGCGGCGTTCGTGCAGGTACTGCATGACCGGGTCGCTCTCGGCGGGCTTGTAGAACGGCAACGCCTCGAGCTTGTCGTCCGGCACCGGGATGTTGAAGCGGTCGCGGAATTCGCGGATGGTCTGCAGGTCGAGCTTCTTGAGCTGGTGGGTCGGGTTCTTCGCCTGGCCCTGCTTGCCCAGGCCATAGCCCTTGATGGTCTTGGCCAGGATCACCGTCGGCTGGCCCTTGTGGTTGACCGCCGCGTGATAGGCCGCGTAGATCTTGTGCGGATCATGGCCGCCGCGGTTCAGGCGCCAGATGTCGTCGTCGGAAAGGCGCGAGACCATCTCCTTCAATTCCGGATACTTGCCGAAGAAATGCTCGCGCACGTAGGCGCCGTCGTTGGCCTTGAAATTCTGGTACTCGCCGTCGACCGCCTCTTCCATGCGCTTTTGCAGCAGGCCGTTGGTATCGCGCGCGAGCAGCGGGTCCCAGTAGGAGCCCCAGATCAGCTTGATGACGTTCCAGCCGGTGCCGCGGAAGTCGGCCTCGAGTTCCTGGATGATCTTGCCATTGCCGCGCACCGGGCCGTCGAGACGCTGCAGGTTGCAATTGACCACGAAGATCAGATTGTCGAGCTTTTCGCGGACGGCCATGCCGATGGCGCCGAGCGACTCAGGCTCGTCCATCTCGCCGTCGCCACAGAACACCCACACTTTGCGGTTGCTGGTGTCGGCCAGGCCACGCGCGTGAAGGTACTTGAGGAAGCGCGCCTGATAGATGGCCTGCAGCGGCCCCAACCCCATGGAGACGGTGGGAAACTGCCAGAACGACGGCATCAGCCACGGGTGCGGGTAGGAGGAAATCCCCTTGCCGTCGACTTCACGGCGGAAGTTGAGCAGCTCCGCCTCGCTCAGGCGGCCTTCGAGGAAGGCGCGCGCATAGACGCCCGGGGCGGAGTGCCCCTGGAAGTAGATCAGGTCGCCGCCATGCTCGGGCGTCGGCGCATGCCAGAAATGGTTGAAGCCGATGCCGAACAGCGTGCCCACGGAAGCGAAGCTGGCGATGTGACCGCCCAGGTCGCCCTCGCCCTTGTTGGTCTTGGCCACCGTCACCATCGCGTTCCAGCGGGTGATCGAGCGGATGCGCTCCTCGAGCGCATGGTCGCCCGGGCTCTTGGCCTCAAGATGCGGCGGAATAGTATTGACGTAGGCGGTATTGGCGCTGTAGGGCAGGTAGGCGCCGCTGCGGCGCGCCTTGGCGATCAGGGCCTCGAGGATGAAATGTGCGCGTTGCGGGCCCTCGCGGGCCAGGATCGCTTCCAGCGCCTCGATCCACTCCTGGGTTTCCAGCGGGTCGACATCGCCTGGTGCGGGATTGTTGACCTGCGGAAAATTCAGAACAGCTGCCATCTTTTTTTCCTCTCGATGTTGATCCGGAATGTTCGCCACCGACGCGCGCCGCCGACCCAGCGCGTAAGCATCACCCATGTTGCGGTGCTCACGCAACCTCGGGCATCTACGGGGGGGGGCCACCGCCGCCACGATCGTAGTTTATTAAACGCTTACTTAATTTATGGCGGATGATATATGAATGAAAGAAAAGTGCAAGCCCCGTCCGGTCAGGCCGGCTGGCACCTGTGCGACCCGGCCATGTCCCATGGCATGGATGTCGCCCGCGCTGTTTCCCCGTCAGGCATCGCCCCGCCATACTGCGCGTATTTCGAACCCGCGTCCGCCGTATGAAGGTTCTGATTCTCGATGCAGGCAAGCAACGGGCGCAGACCATGCACTACGTCCTCGCGCCGGCCAGAAATGAATGAGCCCTGCATCTGGCCAACGCGATCGAGTCGCACCCTGCGGTACAGCGCCATCGGCCCGACGTGATCATCGTCGGCGACGACGGCTACACCCGCGACACCCTGGAGTACATCGCCGCCACCACCAGCGGGGCGCCGCGCCCCATCATGATGTTCGTCGAGGACGGCCTGATCCTGCTGGCGCGGCGCTTCGAATACAAGTAAGGAGAACCGCATGATGCCGATCAACGCGCGGCCAAGCGCGCCCTGCACCAAGAATCCGTCGCGCTACCTGCAGATTGATGGCGCCGGCATGGTATCCGACACCGACAAGGGGGCCTTCGTCGCGCTTTCGACCATCGATCTCTACATTGCGCGGGGCGACAATGATGTCGATGAGGCGGTGCTGCTCTCCGACCGCATCGTGATGATGACCAACGGGCGGGCGGCCGCCATCGGCAATCCTCAAGGTTGACCGGCCGCGCCCGCGCGACCGCATCGTGCTGGCCCACGACCCCACCTACATCGATTGCGGCCCCGCGGTGCCCGAGTTCCTCTATTGGAAGCAGCGCGGGCTGGCCGCCAGAGCGCCCGCTCGGCGACACAACCACCCGGTCACGCCGTTTGGCGCCTCGCAGCGCGCGCGATAATGCGCGCTCCGAGGAGGGCACAGTGCAGGGAAATTCGCGTCCGGTAACGAGCACGCAGGCGGCAGTGCATCGCGATCTTGCGCGCCTGCTCGCGCGCCATGTCGCCCACCCGTTTCGCAAACCTGTGGCCGAGTACAGCCGCACCGCGTTCGCCGCGCTGCTGGCCGTCTGGAACGAGCGCCAGCCGCTCGTCCTGGACGCCGCCTGCGGCACCGGCGAAAGCACCCTGCTGCTTGCCGGGCAGAACCCGGAAGCCCTGGTGGTCGGTGTCGACCAGTCCGCCCGGCGGCTGGCGCGCGGCCGGTCGCTGGCGGGCGCCTTTCGCAATGTGATTCTGTTGCGTGCCGACATGGTCGATGTATGGCTGCTGATGGCCGAACGCGGCATGCGCCCGGCGGCGCAGTACCTGCTCTACCCGAACCCGTGGCCCAAACCCGCGCAGGTCATGCGGCGCTGGCCCGCGCACCCGATATTCCCGACGGTCATCGGCCTGGGTGGACGCATCGAATGTCGAACCAACTGGCGCATCTATGCCGAAGAGTTCGCGCAAGCCGTTGCCACCCTGACGGGCGCCGCGGTCGGCGTCGAAAAATTCCAGCCCGCCCGGCCGCTCACGCCTTTCGAACGCAAGTACGGCGCAACCGGCCACGCGCTCTACCGCGTGGCTGCCCCGGCGCAGGCGCGGCCGCCCTGCTAGCCCAGCAAGGCCTTGATGCCGGCCTGCGCGATCTGCGCATCCTCGACCGACTTCACTCCGGACACGCCGATGGCGCCGACGCAGTGGCCGTCGACGATGACCGGCACGCCGCCTTCCAGGCCCGCGCCGCGCAGCCCGTCCTGCGAAAGGCCGGAGAGAAAAGACACCCGGCCGTTGTTGATCATCTCCTCGTAGACACGGGTCTCGCGCCGGCCGAGCGCGGCCAAGCGGGCCTTGGCGGGGCCGATCTCCGCCGAAGACGGTGCGGCACCGTCCAGGCGCTGCAGCCACAGCAGGTGCCCGCCATCGTCGACAATGGCGAAACTCACGCTCCAGTGGTGGGCCAGCGCCTCGGCCTCGCAGGCCGCGGCCATCTTGCGCAAATCGTCATGGGTGAGAAACGGCCTTGTCTTCATGGATACGCTCGAGTGTCCGGACGGGAAAGGTGGCGCGCATCATACCCGCCCGCCCGGGGCGGGCTCAAGTTTGCATCCGGCGCTGCCGTTAAGGAAATTGATTAGCCGGGCGCTGCGAGTCCGCGCATCTGGAGAGAACATTGCAAGTACAAGCCAATCGGCCACCGCCGACGGCACCCACAGCGCAAGCGGCGGAGTTGCTGTACCCCGTGTCCCAGGAGGTGCGCTCCGAATTGCGTCTGGATCTGCGGTATGTGCTGCGCGCGCCGAAGCGCGCACGCCGTCTGCCGCTGCTTGGCATGCTCTACCGCACCATCGAGCGTGAAGTCGGGAGAATCCGCTTCCCTGCGGAAGCTTTGCCACGCTTGGCCGCAGAAATCGATCTGGTCACCGACAGCCTGCCGGAAAAAAGCCCGCTGATCGATCTGGGGGAGCGCGCGCGCGCTTTCGCTCGGGTGGCCGCCCTGGAAGCGGTGGCGCAGCAGGCCGCGGCCGCGCCGCCGGCCGACGACCAACACTTTGCCACGCCACGTTCGGCCAGCGAAGAAGCGCAACTGCTGCGCCGCGCCGCCGCCGCCGTCGAGGTATCCTTCGTCACGACCGCCGAACTCGATGACACGGCCCTGGCGGGTTACCTCAACTACTGCATGACCCTGGAGAACTACGACGCCGTCATCGGCACCTTGACGCCGCGGGTGCAGAAGGCGCCCAAGGTCTGGATGTGGAATCTCCTGCTGGGAGCCATGCGCCTTTCCAAGTCGCCCGACTTCACACCCACCGCGGCACGCTTCCACGCCTGGGTTGAACAGCGCCATCCAGAGACGCTCAATTTCGACCTCGACAACATCGACACGCGCCGCTTTTCCACCCAGAAGCTGCGCATCATCGAACGCAAGGAACTGGGCCTCGCCTGATGCGGCGGGGGCCGCGCGGCGCCACCGCGCCGGCCTCAGGCTGGCTTGACGGCCGACTGCACCTGCGACAACGCCGTCGGATCCTCGATGGTGGTCAGGTCGCCCGGGTCGCGGCCCTCGCAGATGGCCTGGATCGAGCGCCTCAGCACCTTGCCGGAACGCGTCTTGGGCAACAGGGTGACGAAATGCACGCGGCTGGGCCGGGCGATCGCGCCGAGCTGGCTGTCGACGGTCTTCATCACCTCGCCCTCGAGCTTCATGCGGCCCTCCAGCGTCTCGATGGAGGCGGGATCCCTGGGCACCGCGAAACCCACCGGCACCTGTCCCTTCAACTGATCGGCCACGCCGACGACGGCCACCTCGGCGATGCCCGGATGCGAGGAAATCGACTCCTCGATTTCCCGGGTGCCGAGGCGGTGCCCGGCGACATTGATCACGTCGTCGGTGCGCCCGAGGATAAAGTGGCAGCCGTCGGCATCGCGTACGCCCCAGTCGAAGGTGGAATACACCTCGCGCCCGGGAACGCTCCTGAAATAGGTTTCGACGAAGCGGCGGTCGTCGCCCCACACCGTGCTCATGCAGCCAGGCGGCAACGGCGGCACCACTGCGACGACGCCTTTCTCATCGACGCCAACTTCCCTCCCGGTGACCTCGTTGAGCAGGCGCACGTCGTAGCCGTAGACCGGGTAGCCCGGGCTGCCGAACTTGCGCGGCTTGTCCTCGATGCCCAGCGGATAGGTCAGGATGGGCCATCCGGTCTCGGTCTGCCAGTAGTTGTCCACCACCGGGCGCCCGAGCGCGCCGCTGATCCAGCGCGAGGTCGGCTCGTCGAGGGGCTCGCCCGCCAGCCACAGCGCCTTGAGCGATGAAAGGTCGTACCTCGCCAGGTAGGCCGGGTCCTGCTTCTTGAGCACGCGAATCGCCGTGGGCGCGGAGAACATCACCGACACCTTGTGCTGTTCGACGATCTTCCACAGGATGCCGGCATCGGGGCGCACCGGCGTGCCCTCATACATGATCGTGGCCATGCCGGCCAGCAGGGGACCGTAGACGATGTAGGAATGCCCCACCACCCAGCCGATGTCCGAGGTCGAAAAATAGACTTCGCCCGGCCGGCCGCAGTAGATGTGCTGCATCGAGGCGGCCAGCGCCACGGCATAACCGCCGGTGTCGCGCTGCACCCCCTTGGGCCGGCCGGTGGTGCCGCTGGTGTAGAGGATGTAGGAAGGTTCGGACGACTCGAGCCAGGCGCAGGGCACCTGGGCGCCCGCATGCGACGCCGCCAGGGTCGACCAGTCGACGTCGCGTCCTGCAACCAGCGGCATCTCGGCCAGCTTGCGGTCGAACATCAGCACCCGCGCCGGCTTGTGGGCGGACAAGCGTATGGCCTCGTCGAGCAGCCCCTTGTACGGCACGACCTTGCCGACCCGCGAGCCCGCGTCGGCCGACACGATGACCTTGGGCGAGGCGTCCTCGATGCGGTTGGCCAGCGAGTGCGAGGCAAAACCGCCGAACACCACCGAATGGATGGCGCCGATGCGCACGCAGGCGAGCATGGCAAAGGCGGCTTCGGCGATCATCGGCATGTAGATCAGCACCCGGTCGCCGCGCTCCACCCCCAGGCCTTGCAGCATGGCGGCCACCCGGTTGATCTCGGCGTGCAGTTCGCGGAAGGAATAGGTGCGCTCCTGCCCGGTCTCGGTGGAAATGTAGATCAGCGCCGGCTTGTCGGCAAAGGCGCCGCCGTCGCGGGTGAGCCAGCGATCGACCGCGTTGTGGCACAGGTTGGTGCGGCCGCCGACAAACCATTTCGAAAATGGCGGGCGCGAGAAATCGAGCACCTGCGCAGGCGCGGTCTCCCAGTCGATGAGCCTGGCCTGCTCGGACCAGAAGCCCTCGCGGTCGGCGAGCGAGCGTTGATGAAATGCGGCGTAGTCCATGGTCCCTTCCTTCTTTGGCGAGTTTGACGGCTCCGCGCGGGATTCCCCGCCGCTAATTCCCGTGCGGGTTGAGTTCTTGCGTGATGGCGAACTCGTCCCCGAGCGCGGCAAGCTTCTGCGTCGCGGCCAGCTCGATGCGCTCGCGTTCCGCAGCGCTGAACTGGTCATCGCAGAACTTGACCAGCGGAAAGATCTTGAGTGCAAGCTCCGCGGCGTGGGTACGCAACTCCGCCGCGCGCCCCGCCGCCAGCATGGCGATGGCTTCCTCGACCGACGGGACCGGTGGTACCGCGGATGCGCGGCCCTCGTCATCCTCGGCCACCACCCGGTCGACCTCGAGCGTACGGGCGCGCTCCATGCGGCGCCCGGCCAGCGCGAAAAGATCGGCAAAGCTGTTGGCAGAGGCCACCGTGCTGTCGGCGATGCCGATGCAGGCGCTGATCGACAGGCTCGTGCCCTGCCAGGTGATGCGGGCATTGCGGATGTCGCCGGAGAGCCGGCGCGAAAACTTCGCCGCCGCGATGCCCGAGGCGGCGGGCGCGGCGATCGCGAACTCGGCCGCATCTGCCCGCGCGATCACGTCCTCCTTGCGCAGGCGCGCGACCAGGAGGCGCCCGACCGCCACCAGAATCTGGTCGGCTACGCCTTCGCCCACCCTGGCGCGCAGGTCGCCGAAGTCGTCGAGCGAGATGCGCACCACTGCCAGCGGTATCCGGTGCCTGCGTGCATAGGAGAACAGGGCCGCACCCTGCTTGACCAGGAGCGCCATGGTGCCCAGTTGCGTGAGCGGATCGGTGGTGGCGGTCCGCGCGGCGGCGGTACGCGCGCTATCGAGCTTTTCGCGCGCATCCGCGAGCGCGGTGAGATTCTCCAGCCGCGCGACCAGTTCGACCGCGCCTATGCCCTTGGTGATGAATTCGGTCGCCCCCAGCGAAGAGGCGCGCCTGATCTGCGCTTCCTGGTCGTCGCCCGAGATGATGATCACCGGCAGCGACCGGATGCGCGCGTCGGCGGCGCGGCGGATGCGCTCAAGCAGCCCGAAACCGTCCAGGGAAGGCATGCCGAGATCGGAAATCACCACCCGGATCGAAGGGTCGGATACGAGAGCGCGCCAGGCTTCCTCGCCGTCGGCCGCCTCGCTGGCCGAAAAACGCGCCGCAGTGAGCTGCGCGATGGTCGCGCGCACGACGCGCGAGTCGTCGACGATGAGGATTCGGGGCAGTGCGGAGGTTGCCGGCGATGGGGGTGATGCAGGAACGACATCTGGGGCGGACATGCTGCGTCTCCGGAATTGGGCGCGAGAATAGGATTGCGGCCTTACGCCGCCCTGACTCGACGCAAAGGCGAGCCGGGGCGTAAAGCTTACCGCCAACCTGCCCCGGGCCAGTAAAGATTCAGGCGGCTGCACCCTCTTTCCGGCCACCGACCAGAAACGCCGGGACCGGACGCGCAAAGCCTTTCAACTGGAATTCACCGGCGCTTGCGCATTCGAACCCGGCCTCCGCGCTGGCCATGGCCCGGCGATCGATGAGGATCTGCCCTGCCTTCGCCTCGCCGCACAGCCGCGCGGCGAGATTGGTCACGCTGCCGATGGCGGCGTAATCCCAGCGCCCCTCGAAGCCGATCGCTCCCAGCGTTGCATACCCCTCGGCGATGCCGATGCCCAGGCCCAGGTCGACGCCGCGCCTGGCCCAGTCCGCCGCCAGCGGCGCGAACCCGCGCTGCATCTCCAGCGCCATCTCCACTGCGCTGCAGGTAGGGGCGGGCAGTGGGACCGGATCGTTGAAGAAGATCATGATGCCGTCGCCGGCGAAGCGCTCCACGGTGCCGCCCCAGCGCGTGACGGCCGCGCCCATGGTGCGATGGTAGGCCCCGAGCACCTGCATGACCTCCTCGGGCTCGTTGCCGTCGGTGAACGCGGTGAAGCCGCGCAAGTCGAGGAACACCACCGTGACCATGCGCCGATGCGTGGCCAGCAGGGACTCGCCGCCGGCGGCCAGCAGGGTGTCGGCTACCGCGGGGGAAAAGAAATTCTTCAACCTGCCCAGACGGTCGAGCTGCGCCACCTGCTCGGCCACGCGTGCCTCGAGCCGGGCGTTCCATTCGGCAAGTTCGCGCGCCTGGGCTTCGGAGCGGTCGGTAAGCTCCTTGATGCGCAAGAGCGAGCGCACCCGTGCCAGCAGTTCCGGCTGGTTGATGGGCTTGGTGAGAAAGTCGTCGGCGCCCGCCTCGATGCCCTTGATGCGCTCACCCTGCGGATCGAGGGAAGTGACCAGCACCACCGGCAAAAGCGCGCTGGCGGGATCGGCGCGGATGGCTTTGCATACCTCGTAGCCGCTCATGCCCGGCATCATGATGTCGAGCAGCACGATGTCGGGCGCGGTCGCGGCGAGCTTGTCCAACCCCTCGCGCCCGGAGGCCGCGGTTTCGACCTGGAAACCCTTGAAGGTCAGCACGTCGGCGAGCAGCTTGACATTGGCCGGCGTATCGTCGACCACCAGGATGCGCGGCGGCGTGTTCATGCGCCCTTGCCCGCGAGCGCCGCCTCCACCGCGGCGATGAACTCCTTGAGGTTGACGGGCTTGCTGACGAACGCATCGAAGCCCGCCTCGATGATCTGGCGCCGGTCCTGGTCCATCACCGAAGCGGTGACCGCGATGACCGGGATCTTCGCGGTGGCATCGTTCGCGCGCAGCCGGCGCAGGGCCTCCACACCATTGATGCCGGGCAACTGGATGTCCATGAGCACGAGGTCGGGCAGGTGCTCGGTGGCCATCGCCACCCCGGTCTCGCCGTCGACCGCCTCGAGCACCTCGTGCTTCTTGAAGCCCAGCACATCGCGCAGCAGTTTCATGTTCTTCTCGTTATCCTCGACGATCAGGATCCTGCTCATGCCGTTGCTCCCGCCCTGATTGGCAAACTGAAAAAGAAGGTCGACCCCGCGCCCGGCTGGCTTTCCAGCCACATGCGGCCGCCGTGCAATTCGACGAAGCGCTTGGCCAGCGGCAGGCCCAGCCCGGTGCCTTCGCGCTTGGTGGCGTAGTTGCCGCCCACCTGCACGAATTCCTCAAACACCTTGGGCTGGTCCTCCGGCGCGATGCCGATGCCGGTGTCGGCGACCGACACCTCGATGCCCCCGCTCCCGAGATGCGCCTCGACGGTCACCCGCCCGCCGTCGCCGGTGAACTTCACCGCGTTTGACAAGAGGTTGAGCATGATCTGCTTGAACTTGCGCTCGTCGCCGCTGTAGTCGCCCAGCGTTTCCAGGACCTCGGTGCGCAGTTCGATGCCGTGGCGCTGGGCGCGCTCGCGCACCAGCGTGACGGCATTGTCGATCGCGCCCGGCAGGTTGAAGGTAGTCACTTCCAGCTCCATGCGCCCGGCCTCGATCTTGGAAAGATCGAGGATGTCGTTGATGAGCGACAGCAGGTGGCGGCCGGAGGAATGGATGTCCTGCACGTAGTCCAACTGCTTCTCGTTCATCTCGCCGAACATGCCTTCGATGAGCACCTCGGAGAAGCCGATCACCGCGTTCAGCGGCGTGCGCAACTCATGGCTCATGTTGGCCAGGAACTCCGATTTGTGCCGGTTGGCCAGTTCAAGTTGCTGGCTCTTTTCCTGGATTTCGCGGAACAGGCGCACGTTCTGGATGGCGATGACAGCCTGGTTGGCGAACACGCCGACCAGTTCGATCTGCTTGGCGGTGAACGGCCGCACCTCCGGCCGCCAGATCACGATGCCGCCCACCACCCGCCCGTCATGCAGCATCGGCACCACCAAAAAGGTGCGCGCCCCGCCGACCAGGGCGGTATTGCGCGACGCTTCGGCACCCTCCTTGAACCCCTGCCCTTCATGCATGTCCTCGATATGCACCGGCTGCCCCGAGGCCACCATGCGGCCGACGGCCGTGTTGGGTTCGGGGACGAACGGACCCCGGAACAGCCATTGGCGGAACTCCGGCGTGGCGCCGATTTCCTTGACATGCTCGTAGCGCTCGCCGTCATACAGGCCGAGATTGCCGAGGTGCGCGTCGCACAGGCGCATCGCGCTTTGCAGGATGGCGGTGAACACCGGGTTCACATCCGTGGGCGAGCCGCTGATGACACGCAATACCTCGCTGATGGCGGTCTGGTACGCCAGCGCCTCGGTCAACTCCCGGGTGCGCTCCTCCACCTTGCGCTCCAGCCCGCTGTAGGACTCGCGCAACTGCACCGTCATCTGGTTGAACTGCTCGGCCAGGGACTCGAGTTCGTCGCCGGTCTTGACCTCGATGCGCTGCTCCAGCTCGCCGGCGCCGATGCGTTGCGCGCCCTCCTGCAACTCGCGGATCGGTCGCACCATGCTGCGCGCGAGGAAGGTGGAAACGATCGCCGACACCAGCAGGCCGGCCAGCAGCAGCAGCCCGGTGCGCACGATGGTCGCGTTGAGCGTGGCGTACACCTCAGAGACGGGCTGCTCGACGAAGACCTCCCAGCCCAGAGTCTCGATTGGCGACCAGGCGGTCAGCACCTCGCCGCCGCCTAGCGTGCGCGCCATCAGCGCGGGTTCATCCTCGCCCTTGCCGCCCAGCGCGGCCTTGACCTGCTCGAGGCCGGACAGGTCGGTCTTGCGCAATACCAGGCCGATGTCGGGATCGGCCACCAGCTGCCCCCTGCTGTCGACCACGTAGGCCTTGCCCTTTTCGCCCACCCGGATGCGCGAGACCACATCCCACACGAACTTGAGATTGACCTCGGCCACCGTCACGCCGCCGCCGGAGCGCAAGCCCACGGTGAAATAGGGCTCGGTCTCCTTGCGGAAATACACCGGCCCGAACCACGGCTTGCCGGGCTTGGCGTTGATGAAGGCCGGGTCGGCCGAGCGGTCCTTGGCGCCGCCGGCACTGTCCATCGACAGGCGCGACACCGCCAGCACCTCCTGACCGTTGGCGTCGAGCTGCACGATGTCGGTGACCGCCGGGGCCTGGCGCAGCAGCTTCAGGAACTCGATGCGCCGCTGCTCGGCGCCGTCGCTCCCCAGTTGAGGCAGCGCGGCGAAAGTCAGCTGCTGCTCGATGCCCTTGATGAACTGCTCGATGCGCGCGGCGGCGGCGACCGCCTTCTCCTTCTCGAGGCGCGCCAGCCCGGCGCGGTTTTCCTCGTAGGAGGCGTACAGGCTGATGCCGCCACTGGCCAATAGCGCGCCGCATACCAGCGCCATGATGAACAGGAAATAGCGGCGAAACAGGCGCCCGCGGCGTTTTGCGCCGGGATCCACCGAATTCGCGGAAGGCGACGCCATCAGGCCCTTATTCCGCTTGCGCCCGGCCCCGGACCGCATCGAACGAACCGCTTTCGAAACGGCATGGCCTGGAGGTTGCAGTAACGGAACGAGTCCACAGCGCTATTTTGACACGTCAACCAGCGCCAGCCCGTCGAAGTATTTGCGGTAATAGCCGCGATCACGCGTCAGGAGCCGGTCGCAGTGCACGATAGCGTGGGCGCCGATCATGAAATCCGCCATCACGCGGTCGCGCTTGCCGCCCGCAGCCCGGTAAGCCTTCCAGTTCGCCCCGGCCAGCACCGCCGCGCGTTCGCCCAGAGCGGAGAATCCGATACCGAGGGCGCGCATGGCGCTCACAAACGGCTCCTCGGCTGCAAATGCCGCGCGCGTTTCGGCCCAAACCACGCAGCAGGCGACGATCGCCCCCTCGTTCAGACACCTGCGCAATGCGGCGGCCGAACCCGCGCCATGGCGCGGATCGGCACCAAAAACGTCAACCAGCACGCTGGTGTCGACCGCGGTAATCAAGACTTGGAGATGCCGCGCAATTCACGCATGAATCGGTCGGTACCGCCGATCCCCCGCAAGCAGCCATAGACGCTCGACACCGGATCGGTTTCCACTTTTTGCGCGACCAGCGTGCCGTCTCGCGCGCTGAATTGCAGCGCCGTCCCGGGGCGGATGCCGAGCCTTTCCCTCAGCAATTTCGGAATGGTGACCTGGCCGCGCTCGGCAACGATGGCTTTCATGTCGGCATCTCCCGGGGGATGGAAATCGAAATGATGATACATGGATTTTTCCGACAAAGTATGCATTCCAAGTTATCCTGCACTGCATCTGCGCTTGCCGGGAAGCACACAAGGTCGAAAGCGCAAGCCGGCGACGGCACGGCCTGCGCGGTCTGGACAGGCAACGATGGCAACGCGACCTAAACGGCCGCCAGCGCCTGTTCGAGGTCTTCGCGGATGTCGTCGATATGCTCGATGCCGATGGACAGCCGCACCGTGTCTTCTGTGACGCCGGCCTTGCCCAGTTCCTCGGCAGAAAGTTGGCGGTGGGTGGTCGAAGCCGGGTGGCAGGCCAGCGATTTGGCGTCGCCGATATTGACCAGCCGGGTGATGAGCTTCAACGCGTCCTGGAAACGGGCACCGCCTTCGCGGCCACCGGCAACGCCAAAGGTGAACAGGCCCGAGGCATGGCCGCCCATGTATTTCTGCGCCAGGGCGTGGCTGGGATGCTCCGGCAGGCCGGCATAGTTGACCCATTTCACCTTGGCATGGCCCTTGAGGTACTGCGCGGCCGCCAGGGTGTTGGCGCAGATGCGGTCCATGCGCAGTGGCAGGGTTTCGATGCCCTGCAGGATCATGAACGCATTGAACGGGCTGATGGCCGCGCCCATGTTGCGCAACGGCACCACGCGCGCGCGGCCGATGTAGGCCGCGGGCCCCAGCGCCTCGGTATAGACCACGCCGTGATACGACACGTCCGGCTCGTTGAGTCGCTTGAACCTGGCCTTGTGCTCGGCCCACGGAAACTTGCCGGAATCGACAATCGCGCCGCCGATCGAATTGCCATGTCCGCCGAGGTACTTGGTGAGCGAATGCACCACGATGTCGGCGCCATGCTCGAACGGGCGCACGAGGTAGGGGCTGGGCACGGTGTTGTCCACGATCAGCGGCACACCATGCTTGTGGGCGACCTCGGCCACCTTGGCAAAATCGGTGATGTTGCCGAGCGGGTTGCCGATCGATTCCACGAACACAGCCTTGGTCTTGGCGTCGATCAGCTTGGCGAAGGAATCCGGGTCGCGGTAGTCGGCAAAGCGCGTCTCGATGCCGAATTGCGGCAGCGTGTGGGCGAACAGGTTGTAGGTGCCGCCATACAGCGCGGCGGATGCCACGATGTTGTCGCCGGCCTCGGCGATGGTCTGGATCGCGTAGGTCACCGCAGCCTGACCGGATGAGAGCGCCAGCGCGGCGATGCCGCCTTCCATGGCCGCCACGCGCTGCTCGAGCACGTCCTGCGTCGGGTTCATGATGCGGGTGTAGATGTTGCCCGGCACCTTGAGGTCGAACAGGTCGGCCCCGTGCTGCGTGTTGTCGAACGAATACGCCACCGTCTGTTAGATCGGCACTGCCACTGCGTGGGTAGTCGGGTCCGGCTTGTAGCCGCCATGCACGGCGATGGTTTCGATTTTCACTTGCGCTTTCCTTTTGGCGGTTGGTGTGAGTCGACGGCGAACCGGTGCAGCAGATTCCTGAGGACCCGATTGTGTTGCAAATTTGTCAGTCGCGTGACTGCGGGCGCTCCGGCAGGACGGGAGTCATTCAATCACACGGTCGGCCCGCGCGTTAACCGTTTTTGGAATGGCAATGCCGATGGCGCGCGCGGTCGCGAGATTGAGGACCAGTTCCACAACGTTCGGCTGCTCCATCGGCAGATCTTGGGGACGCGCTCCCTTGAGGACCTTGGCAAGCTGGTCGGCGACGCGGATCATCAGCTCGTTGAAGTTCGGGCCATAGGATGCCAACCCGCCAAAGCCTTCCACCCAGACGGCGTTGTTGAACATGGCCGGCAGGCGATGCTTGCGGGTGAGTTCGACGATCCGTTTGCGGGCCGGCACGAAGTTCGACGAACCCAATGCCAGCAGGGCCTGGGAGCGTTCGCGGACGAATACTTCAAACGCCTGTTCGTACTGGTAGGGCACCTGCCTGAACTGATGCAAGGTGACCTCAAGTCCAAGCCGCCTTGCGGCGGCCTGTGCGACTTCAAGCTGACCGATGGATGCCGCATCCCCCAGAATGGCGAGACGCTTCAAGCCAGGCATCATCTCCGCCAGCAGTTCCACGCGCTTGGCCGGCAGTTCCGATTGCAGGAAGGTCACGCCGGTGACACGCCCGCCGGGCCGCGCCAGCTGCGCCACATACCCCGCGCGGACCGGGTCGTAGTCGATCGCGGCCACTACGATGGGGACAGCGCGCGTGCCCTGGACCAAAGCCTTCAGACTCGCCTCGACCCCGACAGAGAAATACGCGTCGCAAGAAAGGCGCGAAAGCTCATCCGCAAGCGCGGGAAGCCGGTCAAGCATCCCTTCGGCATTGCGGTATTCGATGACCAGATTTCGCCCTTCCACAAACCCGTTCTCGCGCAGGCGCTGTTCGAAAAGGCGCCAATAGGGTTCGGAACGCGGCGCGGACGAGGCCAGCCAGCCAAGCCGATAGACCCGCGCGGCCGGCTGTGCAAGGGCCATGTCCGGCACTGCCGAAAGTCCGGCGAGAGCGACAACAAGCCGTCGGCGAGTATTCATTCGATTACCCTGGTGGCTCGCAGCATTACAGATTGCGGCACCTTTATTCCCAGAGTCCGTGCCGCCTTCAGATTGATGACCATGTCAAACATTGTCGGCTGTTCGATGGGGATTTCAGATGGCTTTCTGCCTTTTAGCAGCTTGTCGATCACATCCGCAGAGCGCCGCAGTTGTTCTGCCAAGGACGAAGCATATGCGGCGAGCGCGCCGGCATCGGCCATTGGCGGGCGATGCCCGACGACGGGCCAGCGTTGCCTGGCGGCGAACGCCATGACCTGTTCGCGCAGGTTGAATGTGAGCGAGGTCGTGGTCAGCAATGCGTCAATGCGCTTTGAAGCCAGTGACTCCAGGCTTTGCTCAACATCCTGGGGCCCCGCTACCAGGGCAACGGCCAAAGACAACCCGCTTGCCGCCAGTACTGGCGCAAGTGCAGCCTGATCGGCGCGGGTAGTCGGGTCCGATGGGTCGGCAATGAGGCCGATACGCCGGACTTTCCGCACAAGTTCAAGCAGGATCTCCAGGCGCTTGGGCGCAAGCGAATCGCCATAGTTGCTGATCCCGGTGACATTTCCCGTCGGGCGCGCCAGGCTGGAAACCAGCCCCGCCGAGACCGGGTCGGTGACGGAACCGAAGGCAATGGGGATCGAACGCGTCGCCCTGGACGCAGCGACAGCCGCCGTGGCCGGTGGCGCGAAAATCACTTCCGGAGCCCGCACTACCAATGCTTCCGCAAGCGATGCCAGTCGGCCATGCTGGTCGTCCGCATATGCACGATCGTAAGCTACGGTCCGTCCCTCGACCCAGCCAAGTTCGGCCATGCGGTCGAAGAACGGCTTGAGCGTTACGGCCTCTTTCTCAGCTGTACTTGGCGCAAGGACACCGACCCGTCGCAGTTTTCCGGAAACCGGCTGGGCCCATGCGGCCGGCGCTGCCAGCATCCCCAAGAGCAGAAGTCGACGCTTCATTCGATCACCCGATCGGCACGCAGCAGCAATGCCTGCGGCACACTGACACCGACCAACGCCGCGGTCTTGCGATTGAGCACCAGTTCAAACCGCGTCGCCTGCTCGATCGGCAGGTCTCCGACCTTGGCGCCGCGCAGGATCCGGTCGATGAAGTAGGCCCCGCGAACATACATTTCCGTGTCATTGGCACCATAGCCGACCAATCCACCGGCATCGGCGAATTCCCGCGTACCCACCGAAGGCAGGCGTTGCCGCGCTGCCTGTTGCGCGATCTCGGCCGCATGCTTGCGGAACAAGGTGTCCGATAAAACATACAGCGCATCAACGCGTCCCTTGGCAATCTTGGCAAATGCGCCCGTGATGTCCTGCGGCGAGCTTAAATCAAATGACTCCAGTTCGACACCAAGCGCCTTCTTGGCCTTGCTCATCGCCACGCGCATGGATTCGGTCGTACCTGTCGCATTGGCCGGATTGACAAACACCGCCACGCGCGACGTTTTCGGTGCAACTTCCTTTAGCAGTTGAATGTGCTTCGAGAAAAGCTCCACCGTCAGGATCGCGGAACCGGTGACGTTTCCGTCCGGCCGTGCGAGGCTCTTGGTCACCCCAATGGCGACCGGATCCCCAAGTACCGGCGCCACGATCGGAATCGCGCCGGCCGCGCGTCGGGCGGCGAGCACAGCCTTGGATCCGAATGCCACCATGACATCAACCTTCAGCCGGGCCAGCTCTTCAGCAAGCTTCGGCAGCCGCGCATAGTCCCCATCCGCGGAGCGCAGTTCGACGGCGATATTCCGGCCTTCGACGTAACCGCGCTCTCTCAAGCCGGCGCGCAAGGCCTTGAGCCGACTTTCCTGTCCTTCCAGAGTTTCGGAAAGCAGGAACCCCAGCACCGGCCGCCTGGCCGAGGATTGCGAAAAAACGACGGCCGGCCAGGCCGAAAAGCCCGCACCGGCAATGCGCAAGAAGGCTCTGCGACCTGTTGTCATTCGTGTGCAAGATTCGAGGAGGACAGGTATTCCAACACAAACGGACAGACCGCTGGGCGCGGCCCGTCAGGCGTGCCTGCGACATCGGCGCATGACGACGGAATAAATCGATTCAGATGGCGCGATGCCCGGCACAAATACTGCTTGCCAAGTGGACTGATTTCAGTACACTGCGGGCCGCCATGCAGCCAAAACTTCTTAGTCTGATCTGCCAGCCTCGTCGATTTCACCGGGTTATCGCACTGGGCGTCCTGGCGGCGTTGCCGTGGACGATCGCGCAGGCGCAGGCTCTGCAGCCTGAAACCGATGTGCCGCCGGCCGCGGAGACGCGCTTCCTGCCCTCGCTGGCCGCACGCGCCGAGGGCCTCCTCGGGCGCGCGATGTCCCTGATCGGCACACCCTATCGCCGCGGCGGACATTCGCCGGAGATCGGCTTCGACTGCTCGGGCTTCGTGGGTTACCTGTTCCGCGAGGTGGTCAATCTTTCCCTGCCGCGCAGCGCACGCGAGATCTGGCGCATCGGCAACCCGGTCGAGGCCGACCAACTCGAACCGGGCGACCTGGTGTTCTTCAACACCATGCGCCGCCCCCTGTCGCATGTGGGCGTGTTCATCGGCGACGGCAAGTTCATCCACGCTCCCGCGGCGGGCGGCGCGGTGCGCACCGAATCGATGAACGACCGCTACTGGTCGAGGCGCTGGAACGGCGCGCGCCGCATCGAGCAGTAAGCAGCTATTTCCTCGCGCGCGCCGCCGGTCCGCGCGCCCCTTTGGCGTACACTTCGGCTCGCTCATGTCCGCCTGCGCGCCCATCATCCCGCCGCGGCGCCGCGCCAGCCTGCGGCGCACGGGCGTCATCGCGCTCGGCTGCGGCCTGGTTCTGGCCGGCTGCGGCACGCTTGCACCACCGGCGGGCAGGGCGCCCGAGGCGTCCGGCGCGCCTCCATCCCCTTCCGGCGTTCCGCCGCGCGCGAATGAAGTGCTGATGCGAGCGATGTCGCTGATCGGCACGCCCTACCGCAGCGGCGGCGCCTCGCCGTCCACCGGTTTCGACTGCTCGGGCCTGGTCGCATTCGTCTTCGGCGAGGTCGCGGGCGTCAAGCTGCCGCGCAGCGCGGAGGAGCAGGCCCGGGTCGGGCGCGAGGTCGCGCGCCACGAACTGCTGCCGGGCGACCTGGTGTTCTTCGATACCTTGCGCCGGCCGTTCTCCCATGTCGGCATCTACGTGGGCGATGTGCGTTTCGTCCACGCGCCGTCCTCGAATGGCGTCGTACGCACAGAGAACCTTTCCGACCGCTTCTGGGCGCCACGCTGGAACGGCGCGCGGCGCCTCATCACCTAGAACCACATCACGGAGTCTCCATGCTGTTCCCCACCACGCTCGTAGGCAGCTATCCCCAACCCGAATGGTTGATCGACCGCGCCAAGCTGGCCGGACGCTTTCCGCCGCGCACCCGCGCCCGGGAGTTGTGGCGCATTCCAGAGCCGTACCTTGAAGAGGCGATGAACGACGCCACCCGTCTGGCCATCAAGGCGCAGGAGGACGCGGGGCTGGACATCATCACCGACGGCGAAATCCGCCGCGAGAGCTACTCCAACCGCTTTGCCACCGCGCTCGAGGGCGTGGACATCGACAACCCCGGCACCGCGCTCGACCGCAGCGGGCACCCGAACCCGGTGCCGCGCATCACCGGCAAGATCCGCCGCATGCGCGACGTGGAAGTGGCCGACCTGAAGTTCCTCAAGGCCAGCCTGAAGAAGCCCGGCGCGCAGGCCAAGATCACCGTGCCCGGCCCGTTCACCATGAGCCAGCAGGCGCAGAACGACTTCTATGCCAGCGACGCCGAAGCCGCGATGGACTATGCGGTGGCCGTCAACGAGGAAATCAAGGCGCTGTTCGCCGCCGGCGCCGACGTGGTGCAGATCGACGAGCCCTACATGCAGGCTCGCCCGGAGAAGGCGCGCGAGTACGGCTTGAAGGCCCTGAACCGCGCCCTCGAGGGCGTGACCGGAACCACCGCCGTGCATATCTGCTTCGGCTATGCGGCGGTGATCCATGCGCGGCCGTCGGGCTACTCCTTCCTGCCGGAATTGCACGACTGCGCCTGCAAGCAGGTGTCGCTGGAAACCGCGCAGTCCAATCTCGACACCAGCGTGCTCAAGACGCTCGACAACAAGAAGATCATCCTCGGGGTGATCGACCTCTCGGACATGAATGTCGAACTGCCCGAGGTGGTGGCCCTGCGCATCCGCCGCGCCCTGCCGTTCGCCCCGGCGGAGAACATCATCGTCGCGCCCGACTGCGGCATGAAGTACCTGCCGCGCGAGGTGGCCGACGGCAAGATGCGCGCCATGGTCGAAGGCGCCGCCATCGTGCGGCGCGAAATCACCGGCCAGGCCTGACCGCCACCGGCCGGCCGCGCCGTTATTCTCAAATGGAGACGCCATGAGCACCCGCACTGCCCGCACCCTGACCCGCTACAACGCCTGGGCCAATCGCATTTTCTTCGACGCGGTGTTCGCTCTGCCGGAGGGCGAGGCCGTCAAGGTGCGGCCGACGCTGTTCAAAAATATCGTCCACACCTTGAACCACAACTATGTCATCGACTCGATCTTCCGCGCCCACCTGGAAGGCCGCGAGCACGGCTACACCGCCCGCAACACCGTCGACCCCCCGCCGCTGGCGGAACTCTGGGCCGCCCAGCAGGGATTCGATGCCTGGTTCATCGCCTGGAGCGACACGCTCAGCGCCGCCCAGATCGACGAGACCATCGACTTCACCTTCGTCGGCGGCGGTGCCGGCGCCATGAGCCGCGGCGAGATCATCCAGCACCTGATCATCCACACCTCCTACCACCGCGGGTTCGCCGCCGACATGTTCTTCCAGGTGCCCGCGCGACCGCCGACGACCGACCTGCCGGTGTTCCTGCGCGACGCGCCGCCCGCATTGCGCTGATCGCGCGACCCTGTCGCGCATGTCCGGCGACGCTTGCCGGGCATGCCGGCGCAGGGGCGGACCATGGATACCATCGTCCTGCAGTCGTATCGCACCGTCGATGTGCCGGCATGGATGCGAGCCTGCCTGGAAAGCGTCCGCGGCTGGGCGCGCCACCACGGCTGGGAGCACGCGTTCATGGACGACGCGTTCTTCGCGCTGGCCCCCGGCTGGGCACGGCAGCGCTGCCGCGGCAACCCCTATGCCCTTGCCGATATCTGCCGGCTCATATGGCTGCAGGACAAGCTTGCGGCCGGCCATGCCCGCGCCATCTGGGCCGACGCCGACATGCTGGTCTTCGCTCCGGAACGACTCGCCATCCGGGAAGGCATCGGTCATGGCTTCGCCCGCGAACTTTTCCTGCGCGTCAATCGGGACGGAACCACCACGCCCGTGCCGGGCATCAACAATGCGCTGATGGTTTTCGAGCGCGACGATGCGATGCTCCGACACTACCTGGACGCCTGCTACCAGGCGTTGCGCCGGCTTCCGCCCGGCCCGGTGCCGCGCACCGCCCTGGGACCGGCGCTCCTCGACCGCCTCGCGCAAGGGCATCACCTCACTACGCTGGACGGGATCGGTCTCTTCAGCCTCGCCCTGATGCAGGATGTCGCGCACGGGGACGGCACACACGCCCGCGAATACCTGCGCCATTCGCCGACACCGCCGGCGGCGGCGAACCTGTGCCACTTCCTGCGCGACGCCACGCCGGTGGCGGACAGGCCGCGCTTCGACCTGATCTATGCCGGCGCCGTCGACCGCCTTCTGCGAACGCGCGACCTGCGGGCGGCATCCGAACCTGCCGGCGGCGACGCTTCCTGCACAGCGCAGCCGAATCGGCCCTAGCGCGCGAGCCTTTCGCGCAGGGCGGGTAGCGCCGCCAGGGCCGCGCGCTCGCCCTCGAGGATGATCTCGTGGCGCGCCGCGAAGTCGGTGCCGGATTGCGTCGATTGCGGACGGATCACGATGTCGGCCTCCTTCAGTTCGCCCTGCGCGATGGAACGCCCCATGATGGCGAAGGTTTGCAGCAGGATGCCGCCCAGATCGTCCGGCTTGCCGTTCCTGGGTTGCTGGGACACGTCCACAGCAATGACGATGTCCGCGCCCATGGCGCGCGCGGCGCGCACCGGCACCGGGTGGGTCAGGCCGCCATCGACGAACTCGCGCGCGCCGATGCGCACCGGCTTGAACGCGCCGGGTACGGCCGAAGACGCATGCACCGCGGTGCCGGTGTTGCCGCTGCGAAACACGACCGCCTCGCCGGTGGCCAGGTCGGTAGCCACCACCGCCAATGGCCGATTGAGTCGCTCCAGCCCGCGCCCGCGCACCCTCTGATTGACCCAGCTTTCCAGCAACTCGCCCTTGAGCACACCGCGCGTGATGCCGGAGATCGACCAGTCCGCGAGCACGCCCTCTTCCATGCCAAGCGCCAGGCGCTGCAGCGCGAAGCCGTCATTGCCGGCCGCGTAGAGCGCACCGACCACGCTGCCGGCGCTGGTGCCGGCGACCATGTCCACCGCGATGCCATGCTGCTCCAGCACCTTGATGACGCCGATGTGGGCAAAACCGCGCGCCGCGCCGCCGCCCAGCGCGAGCGCCACCTTGGGGCGCGGCTTGGCCGGCGCTTGCTGCGCCGCCGCCGGCGCGGCAACCGGCACCGCCGGTGCCGGTGCGCGCGTGGCGCAGCCGGCCGCGAGGACGGCCAGCAACACCGGCACGCCATGTCCCGCAAGCCTGCGCGCGACCGCCGCCATCCGGAACCTGTCTTGCAGCGGGAATTTGTTCATGGTCCAAGCCTAGCGCGCCAAACTGGCCGAATTGTGGCGCAGCGAGGATCAATCCGGCAGGCTCAGAACAATGCCAGCTGAGGCCCGTCGTCCACCGCACGGGCCTTGCGTGGCCTGGGCGAGGCGCTTTGCGGCACCCTGAAACGGGAAACCTCGAGGTCGCAGTGCCGTGCGTTCAGGCCGAGCCGCCTGCAGGCCTTTTCAAAACGCTGGGCGATGAGCTCGGCAAAAATGCCCTCGCCCTTCATGCGCACGCCGAAGCGCGCATCGTTGTCCGCGCCGCCGCGCATTTGCTGGATCACGCTCATCACGTGCGCCGCGCGCAGCGGCATGTGCCGCTCCAGCCAGTCGCGAAAGATGTCCTTCAATTCATGCGCCAGCCGCAGCAGCCCATAGGCCGCCTCCGTGGCGCCGGCGGCGCGGGCCGCTTCCAGCGCCGCCTCCATGCCGCTGTCGTTGACCATGGGAATCACCGGCGCGGTCATGATGCCGACCGGGATGCCGGCCGCGGCAAGCGCGCGTATGGTCTCGATGCGCCGGTAGGGCGCCGCCGCGCGCGGTTCGAGCAGGCGCGCGCACTCGGGGTCCAGCGTGGGCACCGAGATATAGACCTTGGCCAGCCCCCTGCCGGCCATGGCCGAGAGGATGTCGATGTCGCGCTCGACCAGGGCGGACTTGGTGATCAGCGCCACCGGCTGGTTGAAATCCGCGCACACCTCGATGAGGGCGCGCGTGATCTTCCACTCCCGCTCGGCGGGCTGGTAGGCGTCGGTATTGGTGCCGATGGCGAGGGTTTCGCAGACGTAGCCAGGACGGGCGAGCGCTGCCCGCAGCAGTTCGGCCGCGTTCGGCTTGGCGAAGATCCGCGTCTCGAAGTCCAGCCCGGGCGAAAGGCCCCAGTACGCGTAAGTGGGGCGCGCATAGCAGTAGGCGCAGCCGTGCTCGCAACCGTAGTAGGGGTTGGCCGACTGGTTGAACGGCAGGTCGGGGGACCGGTTGCGTGAAATAATGGATTTGGCGCTCTGCGCCGTGACCGCGGTGCGGGGCGGCGGCGCATTCGCGCCCGCACCGGCCGTCTCCCTGGCGGACTGGTCCGGCACCGGCCAACCGTCGTCGACCTCTTCCCGGCTGAAGGCATCAAACCGCACCTGGGGCGACAGTTGCGCCCCGCGCCCCTTCAACGTCGGGCGGTGAAAGGCGACTCGCGTTTCCTCATCGGGCAACGTACCGCGCATGATCCTGCCACTCCGAAATAATGTACAAACATACAGTACACCACTTCGCGCGTCTGGGCAATCACCCTGCGCTGGACGCGCGCCCTCAGGTCTGCGCGCCCCCCGGCGCCGCGGGGGCGGCGGTGGCCGGCCAGGGGCGTTCGGCGATGTCGAAGACGATGCCCTCGTATCCGCGGAACTTGTCGGGCCGCCGGTAGTTGGCCTCGATCACCGGCTGCAACTCCATTTCGTCCACATACGGCACGCCGCCCTGCGCCTCGACGCGGTCGGCACAGGCATCGGTGTCGTCGGTGTAGACGCCGAAGTGGTGCAAACCCACATAGTCCATACCCTTGCCGAGCTGGTCGGTCTTGAACTTCAAGAGCGCGATGTTGATGTGGCCGTCGGTGAGGAAGTAGCCGCGCGCGCGCTCGTTGTCGAGCGCCTTGAGCACACGGAACTCGAAGGCCGTGGTGTAGAACTCGAGCGCCTTATCGGGGTCCTGCGTGGCGATCGCCAGGTGGCCGATCTTTGCCATGGGATTCTCCTTGTGGTGATGGGGGTGCTTGATGTGGCGATGCTCCGCCGGTGTTATTCCGGCCGCACGCCCGCCGCGGCAAGAAGTTCACCCATGCGCACGGCCTCGCGTCGGATGAAGGCGTCGAATTCCTCGGGCGTGTTCGGCGCCACCTCGTTGCCCTGCTCGACCAGTTGCCGGTTGAGCGACGGTTCTTCGAGCATGCCGCGCAGCGCCCTGTTGAGCCGGTCGATGCGCTCGCGCGGCACCCCGGCCGGCGCGAACAGACCCAGCCAGGAATACAGCTCGAACCCCGGCAGGGTCTCGGCCATGGTGGGCACGTTGGGCAGGGCGGCCAGGCGCTTGCTGCTGCCCACGCCAAGGGGTTTCAGGGTGCCGGCACGAATCGCGCCGAGCGATGTGCCGGGCACGTCGAAATAGCCGGCGAGGCGCCCGCCCAGCAAGTCGGGCACGATCTGCGCGGTACCCTTGTAAGGCACATGCGCGATCTGCACCTTGCCCAGCGAGGTGAGCATGGCGAGCCCGAGGTGCGAGGACGAGCCGTTGCCGGCGGAGCCGAAATTGAGTCTGCCGGGCTCCGCGCGCGCCATCGCGAGCAGGTCCGCCACGCTGTTGGCCGGGCTCGACGCTGCCACCACCAGCATCATCGGCGTGGTGGCGATCAGGCCGACCGGCTGGAAGCCGCGCTCGATGTCGAACGCCAGGTTGCGGTACAGGAAGCGATTGACCACCTGGGTGGCGGTATTGCCGATCATCAGGGTATGGCCATCCGGCCGGACCTGCGCCACGAACTGCATGGCGATGGTGCCATTGGCCCCGGCGCGATTTTCCACCACCACCGACTGCTTCCACATCGGCTCCAGGCGCACCGCGACCAGGCGCGCCAGCACATCGGCGATGCCTCCCGCGGCATAGGGCACCACAATACGGATCGGCGCGCTCGGATAATCCTGCGCCTGCGCGGCGGCCGCGCCCAGCAGCAGCAACGCCGACACGGCCCGCCGCAGGCATCGTCTGATCATCGTCTCCTCCTGAAAGGGCGGCGCGGCTCGCGCGCTGCGTTTTTTTACTACTTTATCGCCAATCGGGGAGAATATCGGGCGGCCCGCATTGCGGCCGGCGGTATTTTTCCGGACTTCCGATGGCAGACATCTTTCGCATAGGCAACTGCGCCGGCTTCTCCGGCGACCGGGTGGACGCGCCCGGCCCGGTGGTGGACACGCTGATCGAACAGGGCGGCCCTGCGGCGCTCTTCTTCGAAACCCTCGGCGAGCGCACCGTCGCGCTCGCCCAGCTGGAAAAGCGCCGCGACCCGACGCGCGGCTACGAACCGATGCTCGAGCGCCTGCTCGAGCCCATCCTGTTGCGCTGCGCCGCCCACGGCATTCCCATCATCGGCAACTTCGGCGCCGCCAACCCGCCCGGCGCCGCGCAAGTGATCGCCCGGCTTGCCAGACGCCTGGGCATGCCCGACCTGAAGATCGGCGTGGTCCACGGCGACGACGTGCGCGACCGGCTCGACATCGGGCGGCATGCGGTCTACGAGGCCGACACCGGGCTGGACATGGGCGGCGGCGAGGTGGTCTCGGCCAACGCCTACCTTTCGGCGCAGCCCATGGTCGAGGCGCTGCGCGCCGGCGCGCAGGTGGTGGTTACCGGCCGCACCGGCGACCCCTCGCTGGCACTCGCGCCGCTGATCCACCATTTCGGCTGGGCGGCCGACGATTGGGCCAGGCTGGCCATCGGCGCCACCGCCGGCCACCTGCTCGAATGCGGCGCGCAGATCACCGGCGGCTACTACTACGACCCCGGCTACAAGGACATCCCGGACCCGGCCAACATCGGCTTTCCGATCGCCGAGGTCCATGCCGACGGACGCCTGTTCATCACCAAGGCGCTGCGCACCGGTGGCCTGGTCAACGAGCAGGTGGTCAAGGAGCAGTTGCTCTACGAGATCCATGACCCCGGGCATTACATCACCCCGGACGTGACGCTCGATTTTTCCGGCGTGACCGTGCGCCAGGCCGGCCCCGACCGCGTGGAAGTCAGCGGCTTCCGCGGCGGGCCGGCGCCGCGGACGATCAAGGCCACCGTGTGCTTCGACGGCGGCTGGCTCGGGGAGGGCGAGATTTCCTATGCCGGGCCGAACTGCCTGGCGCGTGCGCGCGCCGCCGCCCGGGTGCTGCTGCAGCGCCTGGACATCCGCAAGCTCGATGTCGAAGCCCGCGTCGACCTGATCGGCGTGGCCAGCGTGCACGCGGGCGACGCCGGCGCGATGTGGCGCGACGCAGCGCCCGGCGCCGCGCAGGACATCCGGGTGCGCCTGGCGGTATCGGCGCGCACCCAGGACGACGCCGACCAGGCTGCCCGCGAAGTCCTGGCCATGTACTGCTGCGGCCCGGCCGGCGGCGGCGGCGTGCGCTGGCGGACCACGCCGCGCATCCGCACCCGGTCGTATCTGATGCAGCCGTCCGACCTTGCACCGGGCTGCACGGTACGCAGCGCCGTGGAGATCGCGCCATGAACATGAACCACCAGGACACGCCGGTCTCGGTGCCCCTGCATCGGGTGGCGCACGGCCGCGCCGGCGACAAGGGCAATCGGCTCAACGTGAGCATCATGCCCTACCATCCCGCCGCCTATCCGGTACTGGCCGCGCAATTGACCGAGGCGCGTGTGCTGGCGCTCTACGCCCACCGCGGCGCCACGCGCGTAGTGCGCCATGACCTGCCGCTGCTGCCGGCGTTCAACTTCGTCATCGACGATGTGCTCGAGGGGGGCGTCAACGGCAGCCTCAACCTCGACGGCCACGGCAAGAGCAACTCGTTCATACTGCTGGGCATGCAAGTGCAGGTGCCGCTGAAGTTCGTCCATGATCCGGACGCCCCCCGATGAACCCAAACCCCGGAGACAACGCCTTGAACATGCCACGCCTGCGCGGCCGCGCCGCGCGCCTCGCCACCCTATGCAGCGCCGGGCTCGGCGCCGCCGTCCTGATCGCATTTTCGACCGCCCAGGCGCAGAACCGCCCCTGGCCGGAGCGCCCGGTGCGCGTGATCGTGCCGGGACCGGCCGGCAGCGCGCCGGATGCGATGGCGCGCCTGCTCGGCAACAAGCTTTCCGAGACCTGGGGCCAGCCGGTCACGGTCGAGAACGTGGTGGGGGCCTCCGGCAACATCGGCACCGACCGGGTGGCCAAGGCGCCCGCAGACGGCTACACCCTCCTCTACAACACCATCGGCCCGATTGCGGTGAACGTGACGCTGTTCGCCGGCAAGCTGCCCTACGACCCGCTCAAGGACCTCACGCCCGTGAGCCTGGTGGTCAAGGTGCCCAACCTGCTCACGGTGCACCCCGGCCTGCCGTTTCGCAGCGTGCGCGACCTGATCGCGGCGGCCAAGCGTGACGGCGGCAAGATCCGCTATGCCACCGCCGGTCCGGGGACCACGCAGCACCTGAGCGGGGAATTGCTCAACATGCTGGCCGGCCTGCAGATGACCGGCATTCCCTACAAGTCCAGCGCGCAGATGACCACCGACGCCATCGGCGGCCAGTTCGAACTCATGTTCCACAACGCGCCGGTGGTGCTGCCGCACATCAAGGCCGGCAGCCTGCGCGCGCTGGCGATCACCAGCGGCAGGCGTTCGCCGTCCGCGCCGGATGTGCCGACCATGATCGAGGCCGGCGTGGACAAGTTCGAGATCACCGCCTGGTTCGGCTTCATGGCGCCCGCGGGCACGCCGCCTGCCGTGGTCCAGAAAGTGTCGGCCGACGTCGCGCGCCTGGTCGCCGCGCCGGATGTACAGAGCCGCATCCTGGCCGACGCCAGCGAACCGGTCGGCAGCACGCCGGACGAATACGGCGCCTTCATCCGCGCCGAGATCGCCAAATGGCGCGAGGTGGTCAAGCTGACCAACATGAAGCCCGAATAGACTTGCCTGCCACATGAAAGTCTGCGTCTTCGGCGCGGGCGCGGTGGGCGGGCATATCGCCGCACGCCTGCTGACGGCGGGCAAGCGCGAGACCTCCATCGTCGCGCGCGGCGCGCATCTCGAGGCGATCCGGCGTGACGGGTTGCGGCTGCGGCTGGACGGCCGCGAAGCAGCCGTGCGGCCGCTGGCGGCGACGCAGGCGCCGGCTGCGCTGCCGGCCCAGGACCTGGTGATCGTGGCGCTCAAGGCGCATGCCTTGCCGGGCGCCGCGGCCGATATCGCCGCGCTGCTCGCGCCCGGCGGCGCGGCGCTGTTCGTGGTCAACGGCATTCCATGGTGGTGGCATCACGGCATGCCGGGAGCGCCGGGGCCCCTGCCCCTGCTCGACCCCGCCGGCCGGTTGTGGCGCCTGCTGCGCACGCGTGCCCTGGGTGGCATTTGCCTGTGGAGCAGCGAGGTCACCGCGCCTGGCACGGTGGTGACCGCGCGCGACGGCGCCCTGGTGGTGGGCGAGCCCGACGGGAGCCGCTCGGCGCGGCTGGGCGATGCTGGCGCGATCCTGCGCCAGGCCGGCATCGATGTCCGCGAAAGCACCGACCTGCGCGCCGACATCTGGGAAAAACTCGCCATCAACGCCTCGCTCAACCCGGTGTCCGCACTGACGCGGCTGGCCACACTGGACATCATGAGCCGTGCCGACCTGCGGGCCTGCCTGGCCGCGGTGATCGCGGAGGTGACCGCGATCGCCCGCGCCTGCGGATCGGAGATACGGCCCGACGTCGCGGCCCTGCTCGACCCGGCGCGCCGGCCTGCCGCGCACCGGTCTTCGATGCTGCAGGACGTCCTGGCCGGGCGTGCCCTCGAAACCGACGCCCTGCTCGGACAGGTGGTCGAATTCGCGCGCGCCCGGGGCGTAGCGGCGCCGCGCTGCGAGTCGCTGCTGGCGCAGTTGCGCGGCCTGGCCCAAGGAGCACCGTCTTCGGCCATCGACGCACCGTCGTCGGCCATCGAGGCGCCGTCGTCGGCTGACGGCCTGCGCCACTGAGGCCATGCAGGCAGCCCGTCTGCCCTTCTTCTACGGCTGGGTCGTCGTCGCCGTGGCATTCGTGACCATGGGCGTCGGGGTCAATGCGCGCACCGCGTTTTCGCTCCTGTTTCCGCCCATCCTCGACGAATTCGGCTGGGAACGCGGGGTCACCGCAGGCGCCTTCTCGTTCGGCTTCCTCCTTTCGGCCGGCATCAGCCCCTTGCTCGGTCGACTGATGGACAGGCATGGACCGCTCATCATGCTGGAGGCCGGCGTGGCCCTCACCGGATGCGGCCTGCTGCTGGCGGCCTGGGTCAGCCAGCCCTGGCATCTCTACCTCACCCTCGGCGTGCTGGTGGGGGCCGGCAGCGTGTGCCTGGGCTACACCGGACAGGGCCTCTATCTGCCCAACTGGTTCGTCCGGCGCCGCGGGCTGGCGGCGAGCATCGCCTATTCGGGCGCGGGCGTCGGTTCGATCATCCTCCTGCCGTGGCTGCAGGGAGTGATCGCCGGGGGCGGCTGGCGCACGGCCGCCACGGCCCTCGGCTTGCTGGTACTCGTCCTGCTGGCTCCGCTCAACCTTTTGATCAGGCGTCGCCCGGAAGACATGGGCCTGGCGCCCGATGGCGACATAGCGCCTTCGCGCGCCGGCGCCAAGGCATCCGCGCCCTCCAACGTCGTCGATCCGGCCTGGGTGGCCATCGAATGGACGCTCGCCCGCGCGCTGCGCACCGGCCGCTTCTGGTGGATCGCGGCCGGCTATTCCTGCGCCATGTTTTCCTGGTATGCGGTGCAGGTACACCAGACCCGCTACCTCACCGAGGCCGGCTATTCGCCGATGTACGCGGCCTGGGCGCTGGGCTTCGTGAGCTTCGTCGCCATTCCCGGGCAGATCGCGCTGGGCCACATGTCCGATCGCGTCGGCCGCGAATGGGTATGGGCCATCGGCAATGCCGGCTTCGTGCTGTGCTACGCCGCGCTGCTGCTGATGCGCGCGTTCCCCAGCCCGGCGCTGTTGTGGTTCATGGTGGCCGTGCAAGGATTCCTGGGTTACGGCCTGACCTCGGTGC
>Ga0209985_10000388_pt1 | contig 48952 bp, 36 predicted proteins | sample NOAtaG_FD_187305 | JGI IMG/M metagenome (GOLD analysis project Ga0209985, IMG submission 187305) | Freshwater lake microbial communities from Lake Erie, under a cyanobacterial bloom - NOAA_Erie_Diel6S_1000h metaG (SPAdes) (version 2) | ecosystem: Environmental > Aquatic > Freshwater > Lake ... | reverse complement strand
CCAAAGCCACCACGCCAATCATCGTCCGCGTACGCATGTCTTCAACCTCTCGCGAAGCTTCAAAGGACCGAGGCTCGCGAGGCCTTTCCTCTGGCGACGCGTCGGTCAAGCGGGGGAAAGAGCCGCCAATGCGGCCGCCGTGCAGGGCGAGACTGAGAAACAGGAAAAATGCGCACGCGCGCATGGCGAGTGGGCGCCCTGCGCCTTGGGTTGCGCGCAGCGAGTCGAGGAGCCGCCTCCGAGCGGCCGAGTCGCGAAACTCGACCCGCCTCATTGCTCGAGCAGGTCCTCGAGCGCGCGCAGCTCGGCACCGATCTCCGCTTCCGGCGTACCTTCCTGGAGCAGCAACTCCCGAAGCGTTCGGCGGATACGGATCGAGACCATACGCGTGACGGTGCGCCCGTCGTCGAAGGTGTACCCAAGCGGCGGGCAGCACTCCGCGTACGGTCGCCCATCGATGATGTGCCGCGCGAAGACCTCCCAGGCGTTCCCACGCCCTTCCGCGACCAGTTCGGCCTGCACGGCGGTCGCGGCGTCCGAGAGGAGCGACCTCGCCCACGCTGCCTCAAACGACTCCTCGGCCGTTGGACTCGGCGCGGGCGATCCGAGCGCGGCGTCAAGCCCAGCCGTTTCGCGATTGCGCCCTGCATCCCGTCGGAGGCCACGCGCGTGGAGGACCAGTCCGTTCATCATCCAGCGGCGCAGGCGGGTGCCGCTTTCGGCCCATCGCCGCATCCCGTCCGGGCGCTCGAAGAACGCCACGAAGAAGCCATGGACGAGTTCGTCTGGCTCGGCGACCGTCCGGAGGGTCGAGCCCCGGGCGTACGCGAGAAGCGGCTCCCGATAGCGCGTCATGAGATGATCGCGCATCGCGGAGGAGCCTCGAGGCCCCTCCGAGAGGCGGTCGAGCAGCCATGTTTGCTGGGTCGTGGGGAAGTGATCCGTCTCGGACATACGGCCGCCCTTCTCCATGCGACAGCCGCGGCGCCACGCGCACCAACTTTCTCGGATTGACCGAGGCCCCGACTTTGCTGCGGAATCAGCCGCCTGTCTGCTGCTGGAAGTACACCTCTTCCTTCGGCTGGATCAGGACGAAGCCGGAGCCCTCGAAGCGGAGCTGGATCGACTCGCCGCTGCCGCGACCGAAGAAGGTCTTCAGGCTGACATCGGTGTGGATCTGGGGCTGGAGCGTCCCGGACCACGCGACCGTTGCGTTCGGGTCGGTGAACACGGGCTGGCCAGGCCGCACCTCGAGCGCGAGCGGGTCGTAGTGCGTGGTGATCGCGAGCATGCCCGATCCCTCGAAGCGCACATTGAAGAGCCCGCCTGCGAACATGCCCGCCATGCTGCGCATGAGCGTGATGTCCCACTTGAGCGAGGGCTCGAACGCGAGGACATCGTTGCCGTTCACGAAGATCGCCTCGTTGTGGAGCTTGAGGATCGAGATCTTCTTCGCCTCGTCGGCGAGGTAGAGCTTGCCCTGCCCCTGCGCCTTCGTGAGCTGGGTGCCCTCGCCGCTCACCGCGCGCTTGAGGAACTTGCCGATGCCGTGTTCGAGGATGCCCTCGCGCGTGAACTTCACGGCACCGAGGTACGCGACCATCGAGCCCGTCTTCGTCCAGAGCTCGCCGTTCAGATTGATCTCGAGCATGCGCTCGCTCTCGAGTTCGAACAGGCCGTGCCCGCGGTCGCGCTGCGCCCTTGCACGCACGAACTCCGCAAGCGAATAGCGCCCGGCATTCGCCTGGGCAGGATCAAGTGGCGGAAGGACATGACCGGGAGGTGGCGGCGGGTGATGCATGGGGCGGAACAATACGCCGCCCGCATCGCGCCGGTCAGCCGGTAAGGCCGATCGTGATCTCGACGAGGCCGTGGACGGGACCCGAGTCCATGCCGGGGCACGGGGTCCTGCGCTTCGTCTCGGCCCAGCTCTCAGGCGACTCGACGACCTCCGGCCACCACGGCCAGGTGCGGCACTGGCTCGGCCGGGCACGGTAGATGCCGCAGATCGCCTTCCCGGGACGGCTCGTCCGGTCGAGGAACACGCAGTCGTGGCGTCCGTCGATCTTGAGTTCCTTCAGGCTTCTCCGCGCCCCGAGCCGTCGGGTGTAGCGCTCGAGGAACTCGGGCGTCGAGACGCCGATCTCGCGCGCCATCGCATCGGCCTCGTCGGGCGTGAACCACACGGCCCCAGGGGGGCCCGAACAGCAGTTGCCGCACTGCGTGCACTCGAAGCGAAGTCCGTCCGCGTACCACGGCTTCGCACCGTCGCCGCGGTCGGTCGAGCGCTCAGTTGACGCCACCACCGCCCCCGCCGCCTGCGCCGCCTGCTGGCCCGCGCCGGGGCGGCATGTCGCCAGGACCCGTCGGGGGCTCCTCGCCCCAGGGCTCGATGTCGATCTCGTGCACGGCCGCGCGCCGACGCGTCGGCGGAAGGCTCGAAAGCGAGGGCGGGCGGTCGTCGAAGGCGACGCGATCCATGGTGTAGATCGATTCGAACACCCACTGCGGGTGGTCGAGCAGCGCGTCCTCGAGGAGTTCCTCGGCCTGCGCCAGGCTTCCCGCCGTCATCCAGACCGAGATGTACGCGCCGCGATCGGCCTCTCCCTCGGAACTCGTCGCGAGCACGATCGCGTGCCAGAGCGTCATGCCGAGATGGCGCCCCGCGTCGTCGACATTCGTCTCTCGGTCGACATTGAGCTCGAGCAGCCAGCGCTCGCGCAGCACGAGCAGCAGTTCGTCGAGATCGGGGGAATGCTCGTCGACGATCTCGAGCACATCGCGCGTCACGAGCGTCTCGCTGTCGCCCGTCGCGCTCGGCGGCTGCTCGTCCCAGGTCTCCGCGACTTCCTGCAGCCCATGCGCCGCGAGCATCGCCTCGACCTCATCGCGCATCTCGGTCGGCACGGAGATCAGAATGCCCTTCCAGCTGTCGACGAAGACATCCACCCACGGGTCCTCGGCATTGGCGCCTAGGCCGATGGTGACATCCTCGAGGAGCACTTCCTCGAACTCGTACCAGGTGCGGAGGAACTCGACGAGCGGCATCGGCTCCTCGCCGAGATAGATGTCGACCGAGCGATAGGCATCGCGCGAGCCGATCTCCACCACGGGAGTGACTTCCTTGGGGAGCAGGTTGAACGCCGCGTCGACGACCGGCCGCAGCCGGTCGTGGCTGATCACCGCGTGGAACACATAGGTGTCCGGTTCCTCGTCCGTACCCTCCTGGTAGCGCACCGTGTAGCCCTGCGTAGGCTCGCGAAGACTCGTCTCCGCGACGCCAAGAGGCAATTGGTACGCGCCCAGCGAGCGTCGCTCGATGTTCTGGCCCAGACGAAACTCACGCATGGAGGCATCGTAGCGGCAACGCGGCCCGGAATCGCCGAATTCCCGCCCGCGACCGCCGATCAGTCGCCGAGATACGCCTCGCGGACGCGCGGGTCGTCGAGCAGCTTCGATGCGTCGTCGTTGAGGATCATGCGGCCCGTCTCGAGGACATAACCCCGTTTCGCGAGCTTCAGCGCAGCGCGCGCGTTCTGCTCGACGAGCAGGATCGTGAGCCCCTCTCGGTTCAGTTCGCGGACCGCCTCGAAGATCCGCGCGACCAGCAGCGGCGCGATTCCCATCGACGGCTCGTCCATCATGAGGAGTCGCGGCTTCGAGAGGATCGCCCTGCCGATCGCAAGCATCTGCTGCTCGCCGCCGGAGAGCGTTCCGCCCAGCTGTCCCGCACGCTGCTTGAGGATGTCGAAGAGCGTGTAGACATGCTCGAGGTCGCGGGCGATGCCGTCCTTGTCGTCGCGGCCGTACGCGCCCATCATGAGGTTCTCGAGCACGGTCATGCGCGGGAAGATGCGCCGCCCCTCGGGAACCTGGACGAGGCCGCGGCCGACCAGCTTGTCGGCCCGCACGCCGCCTGCGGCGTCCGCGATCTTCTGTCCCGCGAAACGGATCTCGCCCGCGCGCATCGGCACGATTCCCGAGATGCACATGAGCGTGGTGGACTTGCCCGCGCCGTTGCCGCCGATCAGGGTGACGATCTCGCCTTCATGGACTTCGAGCGAGATCTGGTGCAGCACCTCGACCGAGCCGTAGCCGGCCACGAGGCCCTTCACCGAAAGGAGCGGCTCTGCCGCAGGCGTCGAGGAACTCATCCGAGCTCCTCCTTGCCGAGATACGCCTCGATGCAGCGGGGATCGTTCTTGATCTCCTCGGGCGTGCCCTCCGCGATCTTCTCACCGTACTGAAGCACGGCGATGCGGTCGGAGATGCCCATCACGACGCGCATGTGGTGCTCGATGAGCACCACGGTCGTTCCCTTGTCGCGGATCGCCTTGATGAGCCGCATGAGGTCGACCGTCTCGGTCGGGTTCATGCCGGCCGCAGGTTCGTCGAGAAGGATGACATCGGGCTTCGATGCAAGCGCGCGCGCGATCTCGAGACGGCGCTGGTGGCCGTACGGAAGGTTCCCGGCCGCCGTCTCCGCCTTGTCCGCGAGGCCGACGAACTCGAGGATGCCGAGCGCCGCGGCCCGCGACGCCTGGCGCTCGCGGACGCCGTGCGGCAGGCGGAGCAGTCCGTCGAGCATGCCGCTCGTCAGCCTGCGATCCATGCCGACGACGACATTCTCGACAAGCGAAAGTTCCGGGAAGAGCCGGATGTTCTGGAAGGTTCGGGCGACGCCTGCGGACGCGACGACATCGGGCGTGCGCCGCGTGCGCGACCAGATCACGAGCCGGCCGATCGTGCCAAGCGCGAGGCCGAGGACGATCGGGAGCCAGGTGCCGAGGAATCCGCCGCCGAACAGCGTCGCGAAGAACGCCTTCAGCGCCGTTCCCCACGGGAACGCCTTCTGGAACTCGTAGAGGTCGAGCACGGCCGCCTGCCAGACCGTCTCGACGCGCACGAGGAGCGCGAGCCCGAGGCCCGTTGCGAGGCCGATTGCGACGCTGGTCGCGATGACCGCGCCGCTGAGCTGGCGCCGCGGATCGCGGCCCGACACCTTGACGGCGCCCTCGGTCGGCTCGTAGACGCCGGTGATCGCGTTGAAGAGCGTGGTCTTGCCGGCACCGTTCGGGCCGATCACCGCCGTGATCGAGCCGGGAACGACATCGACCGAGACATCCTTCACGGCGGTGAGGCCGCCGAAGCGCATCGTCACGCGCTCGACCGAGATCAGCGGAACGCTCACTTGCGCACCGCCTTCCGCGAGTGAACGATGCCGTCGGGCCGGTAGCGCATCATCAGGACGAGCGCGAGGCCGAAGATGAGGTACTTGTAGTTGTCGGGCGACGCGAACACGCTGCCGGTCGAGCCGATTCCGCTGCGCTGCAGCGCCTGCGTGAGGTTCGGAAGCACCACATTGCTGAGGCCGACCATCACGATCGCCCCGACGAGGACGCCCGTGATCGATCCGATGCCGCCGACGATGACGATGCAGAGCGCGAGGATCGAGACCTGGAAGTCGTAGTTCGCGGGTTCGCCGGTCGACGACAGCCCGCTTGCGAACAGCGCCCCCGCCACCGCCGCGAGCGCGGCGCCCATCGCGAACGCCTTCAGCTTCGCCTTGTCAGGCTCGATCGCCATGCAGCGCGCGGCGAGTTCGTCCTCGCGCACCGCGAAGAGCTGGCGGCCAAGGCGGCTGAACTCGAGGTTGCGCGCGAGGTAGACCACGACCGCGAGGATCGCGAGATAGATGAAGAACCAGCGGACGGGCGTCTCGCTCGTGATCGGCTCGAAGAGCTGCTGCCAGGCGTTCGGCTCGGCCGACGCGACCGGCCCCGGAACCCACGGCGCGGGCAGCGGGTTGATGCCCTCGGTTCCCTTCGTGATCAGCTCGAGGTTCTTGATGCCGTCCTGCACGATCTCGCCGAAGCCGAGCGTCACGATCGCGAGGTAGTCGCCGCGGAGGCGCAGCGTCGGAGCGCCGAGCAGAAGGCCCGCGATCGCGCCGACCGCGCCGGCGAGCAGGATGCCCGGCCAGAAGCCGACCTGGAACGGGTACACCTCGCAGGTGAGGATGCCGTACGCGTACGCACCGATCGCCATGAACGCGGCGATGCCGAGGTGCAGGAGGCCCGTCCAGCCGACCACGATGTTGAGGCCGAGGCCGAGGATCGCAAACACCACCACGGTGCGCATCTGCGCGCTCAGCTGGACCGAGGGCAGGAGATAGTCGAGGAGCGGCACGAGCGCGAGGCCACCGAGCACGGCCAGCTGGCCGCGCGAGAGCAACCGCGGGGTCTGGGGCGCTGCCGACGACATCAGACCTTCTCCCGTTGCTTGAGCCCGAGCAGACCGCTCGGGCGGAAGACGAGGATCAGGATCAGCACGCCGAAGACGACCACATTCGTCCACTCCGTCGCGATGTACTGGTCGCTCATGGCGCGGATCAGGCCGATCAGAACGCCACCGAGCATCGCGCCCGGCATGCTGCCGATCCCGCCGAGCACGGCTGCGGTGAACGCGTCCATACCCGCGCGGAAACCCATCTGGAACGAGATCGTGTTGTTGTAGAGCGCCCACATCACGCTGGCGGCACCGCCGAGGAATCCGCCGATGAGGAAGGTTGCGCTGATGACGCGGTCGGTGTCGATGCCCATCAGCTTCGCGGCGATCGGGTTCTGCGCCGTGGCGCGCATGCCGCGTCCGAGCCTGGTCTTCTTCACGAAGAGCGTGAGGCCGATCATGATCGGGATCGTGATCGCGAAGATCGCGACATCCTCGAGCCGCAGCATCACATTGGATTCCTCACCCAGCAGGTTGCTCGTCTCGAGCATCTCGGGGAAGTCCTTGGGCGCCGCGGCCGCGTTGCCGCCGCCGAGCACTTCCATCGGAACGCCGCCCCAGAACAGCGCGACATTGATGAGGATGAAGCTCACGCCGATCGCGGCGACGAGCTGCGTGAGCTTCGGCGCGCGCCGCAGCGGCTTGTAGACGACCTTGTCGATCGCGACATTCAACCCGCCGCAGAAGAGCCCGGCGCCGATCACGAGGCCGAACAACAGGAGCCAGTTCGACGACTCGCCGGCGGTCCCGAGGTCGAGGACCGCGGCGGCCCCAAGCGCGCCGACGACCGTCAGCGCGAGGAACGCGCCGAGCGTGAACACATCGCCGTGGGCGAAGTTGATGAGCTCGACGATGCCGTAGACCATCGTGTAGCCGAGCGCCACCAGGGCGATGATCATGCCGTTCGACAGGCCGTAGATCACCTGCTGGAGGAAGACTTCGGTCTCGGTCACTTGGCGTGGCCCCTCTGATGGTCGCGATCGGTCACGCCCACGGGCTTAGTTGACGACCTTCACGGTCGTGAACTCGCCGCTCTTGACGCTGTTGACGCTCATCACGCGGTTGGTGGTGTCGCCGTTCTCGTCGAAGCTCCAGGTGCCGAGGGCGCCCGTGAAGTCCTTGGTGCGGCCGACTTCCTCGAGAACCGACTCGCGCGTGATCTGCTTGCCGCCGTCGTAGAGGCGCTGCATGGCGGCGAGAACGACCTTCGTCGCCTCGTAGCCGTAGACCGCGTAGCCCTCGGGCTCGCCGCCGTAGGTCTTCTTGTAGTTCTCGTAGAAGTCCTTGCCCTTGCCCGTGAGCAGCTTCGGGTCGACGCCGCCGAAGGTGATGAAGCAGCGTCCCTCGAGCGCGCGGTTGCCGGCGGCCTCGATGAAGGCCTGCTCGTAGCAGCCGTCGGGAACGATCAGCTTGGCCTTGAGGCCGCCTGCCACGATGTCCTTGGCGAGCTGGCCCGCGTTCGTCTGGGTGGTGCCGCCGAAGTAGACGAGGTCGGCGCCCGCCTGCTTCATCTTGGTGACGAGGCTCTTGTAGTTCGACGCCTTGGGGTCGATGCCCTCGACGCCCACGACCTCGAGGCCGATCTCCTTGGCGCGCTTCTCGAACACGCCCGCGACGCCCTTGCCGTAGACCTCGCGGTCGTTGAGCACGAACGCCTTGGTCGCGCCGATCTCCTTCGCGTAGTCGGCCGCGACGGCACCCTGCACATCGTCGGTCGGGACGACGCGGAAGTAGTTGATCTTCCCGGTCGGACGGTAGACGGCGGGCTCGTTGGCCTCGCCGAAACCCTTCTTGGTGAGGCTCGGCGCGGTGTTCGCGGGGCTCACCATGACGAGGCCGGCGTTGTTGAGCTTCGGCATCGAGATCTTGGCGGCACCCGAGTTGTAGGTGCCGATGTAGGCCATCACAGTGGGGTCGCCGACCGCCTTGTCGGCGTTCTGCGCCTCGACGGCGGGATCCCAGTTGCCGCGCTGCGGGCTCGCGTCGTCCCAGTCCTCATAGACGATCTTGCGTCCGCCGATGGCGCCGCCGACCTCGGCGATCGCCATCTTGATGCCGTTCACCATGCTGGTGGTCTGCGCGTTGGCGCTGCCCGTGCGGGGCAGGCTCGAGACGATCTTGATCACATTGTCTTTCCTCGCGACCGGCTCCGACTGCGCGAAGGCGGCGGAGGGCGCAACGAGGCAGGTCAGGGCCAGAACGGAAAGCAGTCTGCGGGTCATCATGGCGGGCATCCTTCCAGGGTCGCGGACGAGTGTCGGAGTCTAGCGGAAACCTCCCCTATCCGCATCCGTCGCAACCGATCGGGCGGGCCCGGGGCCGCGCTTCATGACGCTTGCGTGCATCGCCCATTCCATCGCCCATTCCATCGCCCATTCCATCGCCCATTCCCTCGCCCGATTCACGCCCGTCCATCGTCCATTCCCGCGGCTTCAGGCTTTGGCCGCGTCAAGGGAAGGCCGAGCCGAACCCCGGACGATGTCATCGAGTTGCGCGTTCCCCAAGCGCTCGCCGCGCGCCTCGCGCGCGAGGATCTCCGCAACGATTGGCGCCGGATCGCGACCGAGGAAGGTGTCCGCGACGGCCTGCAGATCGCGTTGCATGCCGGAGAGGCGCGCGGCATCGCCGAGGATCGAGAGCGCTTCCCGGGCGATCGGCGAAGGGCCGCCTGCGTATGGCACGAACTCCGGAACGATGCGGCGGCCCGCGAGGATGTTCGGAAGAAGGAGATGCGGCGCGCGGATGACGACGCGGGCGCCGAGCGTCTCGAGCCACGAGGTTCGATAGACGCCGATGACCGGCTTCGCCTGCCGGGTGCAGTCGAGGCTGACGGTCCCCGACACCGCGACCGCAAGATCGCACCATGCGAGTGCCCCTTCGAGACTCGCTTCTCGGCCTGAGACGACGAGGTCCACGCCAGGCGGCAACCTTCCGCCGACTTCGTCGACGAACCTGCGGGCATTCGCCTCGTTCGACGCGACCGCGACGGCGCGCGCGTCGGGCTTCGCCGCCCGGATCTCGGCGAAGATCTCGGCAAGCAGCCGCCCGTTGCGATGCACCTCGCTCGAACGCGAGCCGGGCAGGAGAAGCACGCGCGGCGAACCATGCGGCAGCGTGGCCGCCTCGCGCGCGCACTGCGCGAGATCGAGCGGCTTCGACAGCACGGGATGTCCGACGAACTTCGCCACGCAGCCGCGCGAACGGAACCACTCCTCCTCGAACGGCAGCAGGCAGAGCAGGACATCGCTCAGCCTGCGCACCTTGCCGATGCGCCACGGCGCCCACGCCCAGAGCTGCGGCGCCACCAGGTTGACCACGCGCGCGCCGAGCGGCTTGAGGCGCGCGCACAGCGGATAGTTCGCGCTCGGGCTGTCGACCGGCATGTGGACGGCCACCGGGTTCGCGCGCGCCCACGCCACGATCTCGTCGTGGAGGCGCTTCACCTCGGCAACCTTGGAGATGCCTGCGAGTCCCATCACGCCGTCGTCGGCGGTGCGGCCGAGCATGGTCGCCCCGGCCGCCGCCATCTTGGGTCCACCCCACGCGACGGGCTCGATGTCGGGGTACGCCTCCCTGAGGCGAGCGATCACCGGCGCCGCGTGCGCGTCGCCCGAGGGCTCCTGGGCCGTGAAGAGAACCACCTTGCGGGCGGCGGACATGCGCGAAGCCTACCGAACCGAGCGGGTTTCCGCCTGAATCCACTTGCCCGCCACGCCGCCGCAGCGGGTACCATCCCGCCCCTTATGCTCAAGCGCACGCACATGTGTGGCTCCCTGCGGGCGAGCCATGTCGGCCAGACGGTCACGCTCTCGGGTTGGATCAACACCTACCGCGATCAGGGCAAGGGCCTCATCTTCGCCGACCTGCGCGACCGCGAGGGGCTTTGCCAGGTCGTCTTCGACCTCGAGCAGTCCCCCGCCGACCTCGTCAGCCTCGCCCGGACGCTGCGCCGCGAGTATGTGATCGCCGTCACCGGCAAGGTCCGTATCCGCGCGGGCGGCTCGAACCCGAACCTCGCGACGGGCGAGATCGAGCTCGTCGCCGAGAAGCTCGAACTCCTCAACTCCGCAGAGCCCCCGCCGATCCTCCCCGACGACCGCGACGCGGACAAGATCGGCGAGGAGACGCGACTCAAGTACCGCTACATCGACCTGCGCCGTCCGCGCATGCAGCACATCCTGCACACGCGCTCGCGCATCACGAAGTTCGCGCGCGACTACTTCAGCCAGAACGGCTTCCTCGAGATCGAGACGCCGCTCCTCATCAAGACGACGCCCGAGGGCGCGCGCGACTTCATCGTGCCGGCCCGCCTCCACCCGGGCAAGTGGTACGCGCTTCCGCAGAGCCCTCAGCTCTTCAAGCAGATCCTGATGGTCGCCGGCTGCGACCGCTACCTCCAGATCTGCAAGTGCATGCGCGACGAGGATCCGCGCGCCGACCGCCAGGCCGAGTTCACGCAGATCGACCTCGAGATGAGCTTCGTCGAGCGCGAGGATGTCATGTCGATGATGACGGGCTTCGCGCGCGGCCTCTGGAAGGAACTCTTCAACTACGACATCGGCGAAGTGCCGCGCATGTCGTACTGGGACGCGATGGAGCGCTTCGGCATCGACCGCCCCGACACCCGCTACGGGCTCGAGACCCGCGATGTCTCGGAGATCGCGGCCAAGACCGAGTTCGCCGTCTTCAAGGACGCGCTCGCGAAGGTCAAGGCCGGCCGCAAGGGCGTCGTGAAGGCGATCCGCATCCCGGCGCCGAACGAGAAGCTCACGCGCAAGGTGCTCGACGGCTACAGCGAGTTCGCGAAGACCTTCAAGGCCGGCGGCATTCCGTACACGAAGCTCGGCGCGAACGGCTTCGAGACGGGCGTGGCGAAGTTCCTCGAGCCCGTGCGCGCGGAACTCACCGCAGCGCTCGGACTCGTTCCGGGCGATGTGGTCGTGTTTGCGGCCGACCACTACGACATCGCCACGAAGACGCTCGGCGAACTGCGCCAAAGAATCGCGCGCGACCTCGAGATCGTGCCCGAGGGCAAGTGGAACTTCCTCTGGGTCGTCGACTTCCCGATGTTCGAGTGGGACGACGACGGCAAGCGCTGGGTCGCGCTGCACCACCCCTTCACGAGCCCGAATCCCGACCAGTTCGGGATCCTCGACTCGGATCCAGGCGCGTGCCTTTCGGCCGGCTACGACCTCGTGCTCAACGGCAGCGAGATCGCGGGCGGCTCGATCCGCATCCACAACCAGAAGGTGCAGGAGACGGTCTTCAAGCTCATCGGCCTCACGCAGGAAGACGCGAAGACCAAGTTCGGCTTCCTCCTCGATGCGCTCAAGTTCGGCGCCCCGCCGCACGGCGGCATCGCGTTCGGCCTCGACCGCCTCGTCATGCACATCGTCGGAACCGACAACATCCGCGATGTGATCGCCTTCCCGAAGACGCAGTCGGGCGCGGACCTCATGACCGACGCTCCCGGCCCGGTCGACCCCGCGCAACTCGTCGAGACCCATGTGAAGTCGACGGCGCCTGAGCAGCCCGCGCGCGTCTGAAACCTCGATTTCCAGCACGAACCACGCATGCCCCGGCCGACTTCGGCCGGGGCATGTCGCTTGGGAGGCCCTTCGGCATGCCTGCGCCGCGGCTGAGGTAGGATCGCGCCCATGGCGATGTCGACCAAGCGCGCGAAGCTCCAGACCACCTTCATGTTCGGGGCCCTCCTCGCGGCGGTGGCGACTGGGCAGATCATCCATTCGCAGGGCGGCGCACCGGGCGCGTACTGGCAGCTCGCGGGCGACTATCTCCTCGTCCGCCCGCTGCAGATGCTGGTGATCCCCATCGTCTTCCTGAGCGTGGCCTGCGGCATCGCGTCGGTGGGCGGCCCCGCGAAACTCGGCAAGCTCGGCCTCGGCACGGTCGTCCTGTATGTCCTGAGCATGCTGATCGCCGCCTCGCTCGGCGCCGCCATGATCGAATACTTCGCGCCAGGCGTCGGCGTGCCGACCGAGACGCGCGAGGCGCTCATGCAGCAGGCCTCGCGCGAGTTCGCGGCCGACGGCACGCGCGCGCAGCGCATGCAGGAGGCGCAGTCGACGGGCGTCGCCGGAGCCTGGCTCAACATCCTCTCGCAGATCATCCCGCGCAACCCGATCAAGGACATGGTCGAGGGCTCGACGATGGCGGCGATCTTCTCGGCGATCCTCCTCGGCCTCGGCCTCGCCGCCGCGGGCGACCGTGGAAAGCCTGCGCTTGGCATCTTCCAGTCGCTCCTCGATGGCGTGATGACGATCATCGGCTGGATCCTCTGGATCATGCCGATCGGCCTCTACTTCTTCGTGACCGCAGTCGTCGCGAAGATCGGCCTCCAGAACATCGCGTCGCCCGTCCTCGGCTACATGGCGGTCGCGATCGCCGGCCTCGCGATCCACGCGTTCCTGATCCTGCCGCTCTACTGCAAGGTCTTCGGCGGCGGAAACGGCTGGACGCTCCTCTGGAACATGCGACGCGTGTTCCTCACGGCGTTCTCGACCTCGAGCTCGAACGCGACGCTTCCGGTCACCATCGAGACCTGCATCCGCGAAGGCGGCTGCTCGAAGCGCGCGACGAACTTCTGCGTGCCCCTCGGCGCAACGATGAACATGGACGGCACCGCGCTCTACGAGGCGGTCGTCGTCCTCTTCCTCTTCCAGCTGTTCGGCGTCGACCTCGCGTTCTCCGACATCGTGCTGGTCGTCGTCACGAGCGTGCTCGCCGCGATCGGCGCTGCAGGAATCCCAAGCGCCGGCCTCGTCACCATGGTGATCGTGATCACCGCGGTCAACTCGACGATCGCAGGACGCGGCATCGAGCCGCTGCCGATCGCCGCGATCGGCGTCATCATCGGCGTCGACCGCCTCGTCGACATGTGCCGGACGGTCGTGAATGTCTGGGGCGACTGCGTGGTCGCCAAGATCATGTCGCGCGTGGCGCCGGATGCCGCTTGAGCCGCGACCGCTCAAACCCGTCTCCAAGCACCAGAGGAAGCGGCCGCAGCCGCGACCGCTCAAACCCGTCTCCAAGCACCAGAGGAAGCGGCCGCAGCCGCGACCGCTCAAACCACTCCGCCGCAAAGCGGCGGATTCAATGCACGCCGTGCTCGGCCAGCCAGCGCTCCGCGTCGATCGCGGCCTGACAGCCCATGCCGCTCGCGGTGATCGCCTGGCGGTAGCTCGAGTCGGCGACATCGCCCGCCGCGAACACGCCCTCGATGTTCGTGTGGCTCGAGCGCGTCTTGAGCGCCACATAGCCCTTGTCGTCGAACTCGAGCCCCGTGCCCTGCAGGAACTTCGTCGCGGGCGAGTGACCGATCGCGATAAAGAGGCCGCGCACCGGCAGCGTCGTCCGCTCCTTCGTCACGACATTCTCAAGGAGCACGCCTTCGATGAAGTCCTTGCCGAGGACATCGACCACCACCGAGTTCCACACGGGCTCGGCCTTGGGGTTGTCGAGGATGCGCGCCTGCATCGCCTTCGACGCGCGGAACGAGTCGCGGCGATGGATCACATACACCTTCGATGCGAACTTCGTGAGATAGCTCGCCTCCTCCATCGCCGTGTCGCCGCCGCCGACGACCGCGAGCGGCTGGTTGCGGTACACGGGAAGCGCGCCGTCGCAGACCGCGCACGCGCTGACGCCGCCGCCGTTCATGGCGAGGCGGATCTCGTTCGGCAGGCCGATCCAGTTCGCGGTGGCGCCGGTCGCGATGACGACCGCGTGCGCGCGAACCGTCTCGCCCTCGCTCGTCTCGAGCACGAACGGCCTCTGCGAGAAGTCGCAGCGCACCACATCCGCGTCGGTGATGCGCGTACCGAAGCGTTCCGCCTGCTTGCGGAAGAGGTCCATCATCTCGGGGCCCGAGACCCCGTGCGGGAAGCCCGGATAGTTCTCGACCTCGGTCGTGAGCATCAGCTGTCCGCCCGGAAGCACCGGCGCGGGGTTCGACGCGGGGACGCCGATGATCGCGCGCGGCGAGAGGTTCGCGCGCGCGCCGTAGATGCAGGCGGTCCATCCGGCCGGACCCGACCCGATCACGACGAGTTTCTCGACGCTTCCGTTGGCAGCGCTCTGTGAGCCCATCATTTCTCCAGTTTCCTCGCGGCGGTGCGCGCTGCGATCAATTGCCCTGTCCACGCGAGACGGCGCGCAGCGGCGGCCACACGACGAAGTCGCCGAGGAGCCCGCCCTCGGCGTGACGGTCGGCGTCATCGAAGTCGCCGTCGTCGCTCCGCGCGTACATGATGCAGCCCGTCACCTCGACGCGGCCGAACTCGCTCTCGACGCCGCGGGCGCGCGTGCCGAGGTACTCGTAGCGCATGCGGCCGTAGTCGCGGTCGTACGGATCGAAGTCGAACCGCTTCGGGAAGAATCGCGCGTACGACTTCTCGATGTCGTTCGGCCAATCCTCGAACTGCAGCCGGTAGCCGCAGAGGCCCGCCGCGCTCACGAGGCCGCAGAACTCGGTCACGAGCCGGCGTCGCAGCGTGAAGAGCGACTCGATGTCGCGGGTCGCGAAGACCACCGCCGCGTACTTCACCGGATTGATCACGGAGAATTCGGTCGGCAGCGACATCATCGGGTCGAACGGCCGCATGCGCCATCGGCGCCACCAGTCGTCGTAGACCGCCGTGAGCTTGATCATGCTCGCGTCGAGCGATCCGTGCACGCCGGCGACGCGCTCCCATCGCTTCATCGCGCCGAAGCCGGTCAGCGGCTCCTCGCGCGCCTGCATGCCGGAGAAGGTGACCGCGAACTTCGACTGATCGGCCTGGCCGTTGTCGTCGAAGACGGACTTGAGCAACTCGGTCGCGACCAGCATGTCGCCCTCGGGCATCGCAAGGCGACGCAGCCGCTCGTTGTCGGCGGGCTTGAGGAACGGGTAGTCCTTGGTCGCGAGCTTGCGGAGCAGCTCGATGCCGAGCTTGTCCTTATAGGTGTAGATGATGTCGCGATGCACCGACATGGCGTCGGCGAGCATGGTCATCGCGAAGGACTTCTCCTCGAACATCTGCGCATCGCACGCCTGCCGCATCACGCGAAGGTGCGCGACCCCGATCGCGAAGGCCTCCTCGAACTTCCCGGCCTCGCAGAGGCGGTACATGTCGGCGACGACATACGCCGCGATGGAATCGAGCGCGCCGAGGTACGGGAACTCGACCTTGGTGAGGTCTCCGTCCGGCGCGACGAGCACGACGAGGCCGCGCTCGACGAACTTCGGATCGACGCCCTCGGTGCCGTACGGAACGCCGAGGACCTGGCAGTTCTGCAGCTCGATGAGCGCCTTGCCCATCGCCGCGTTGTCAGCCGCCCACTTCGAGACCGCCTCGAACCCCTCCATGCCGGGGTAGATCGTCTTGAGGTTGAACTCCTCCCCGATCTCCTGCGGCGGCTTGGTGAGGTCGAGGTACGCGGTGAAGAGGCGCGTCGCGCTGCGCGACTGCTCGGTCACGCGCATCCACGGCTCGTTCAGCTTCTGGAGGAGTTCCGGCGACTGCGCGTTCGCGCCCGCGCTCGCCGCCAGCAACGCGACGGCGAATGCCGACGCGAGCCTGCGGGACGACGCGATGAACGGACGGGCTTGGCCACACACGGTAAGGAGGCAGGACTTGGGCATGGAGAATCCCTGAGAGTGGGCGGACAATCTAGCACGGTTCGCGGATAGAGTGTCCGCCCGCATGAGCAAACTCCGCTGTCCCGACACCGTCCATGTCCTCCTGCTCGGCACCGGCGGCCGCGAGCACGCCCTCGCCTGGAAGCTGCGGCAGAGCAAGCGGCTGGGGACGCTGTGGGTCGAGGCCGACGCCAACGCGGGCATTCTCGAGATCGGGCGGGCCTGCCCTGAACCGACGAACGACGCCTTCCGCCTCGCGCGGTGGTGCGAGCGCGAGCAGATTTCGCTCGTCGTGATCGGTCCCGAGGCGCCGCTCGCTGCCGATCTGGCGACGAAGCTCGCCGACCATCCGCGGCGCGTCGTCTTCGGCCCGACCCGCGCCGGTGCGCAGCTCGAGTGGGACAAGGCCTTCGCGAAGCAGGTCATGCGCGCCGCGCGCGTGCCGACCGCCGACGGGCGCGTGTTCACCGACGCCGAGCAGGCGCTCGCGTTCGTCGAGTCGCGCGTCGACGGCTGCGTGGTCAAGGCCACGGGCCTCGCCGCCGGGAAGGGCGTCGTCGTGTGCAAGTCGGTCGCCGAGGCGCGCGCCGCCGTCGAGGATTGCCTCGTGAAGAAGGTCTTCGGCGATGCGGGCACCACCGTCCTGATCGAGGAACTGCTCGACGGCCCCGAAGTGAGCGTCCTCGCGCTCTGCGACGGACGGAGCTTCTGGATCCTCGACCCGGCGCAGGATCACAAGCGCGTCGGCGAGGGCGACACCGGTCCAAACACGGGCGGCATGGGCGCCTTCAGCCCGACTCCCCGCGCGACGCCGGACCTGCTTCGCATCGTCGAGCGCGATGTGCTCGTCCCGACGATCGACGCGCTCAAGCGGATGGACATCCCGTTCCGCGGCGTCCTCTACGCAGGCATGATGCTCACCCCGGCGGGGCCGAAGGTGCTCGAGTTCAACACGCGTTTCGGCGATCCCGAGACCCAGCCGATCCTGGCGCGCCTCAAGGGCGATCTCGTCGAACTGTGCTGGGCCACCGCGACGGGCCAGCTCGATGAAGTCGAGCTTTCGTTCGACCAGCGCGCGGCGTGCTGCGTCGTGGTGTGCTCCAAGGGATACCCCGGCACCTACGCGAAGGGCGTCGAGATCGAGGGGCTCGAAGAGGCCCGCGCGGTCGAGCGCAATCCGGGCGAAGAGGTCGTGATCTTCCACTCGGGGACCACGAGAAAGGGCGGCAAGCTCGTCACCAACGGCGGTCGCGTCCTCGGCGTCACCGCCCTCGCCGCCGATCTCGCCCGCGCACGCGACCTCGCGAATCTCGCGGCCTCGCGCATCCGGTTCGAAGGCGCGTTCTACCGCCGCGACATCGGCCGCTCGATCGGGGTCGCCGCTGGTTCGGCTGCGCGCTGAGCGACCGCATCCGGGTCAACCAAGCGTCGCGTTTGGACTCGCGGTCGGAGCATGTCCGAAAACCCTGCTGCGGAGTCCCCACCCGCTTGCTTTCTGTTACAGTCGGCAGTCCGTGGGACACGCGGTCCTCCGCGCTCCCACGCCTTCGCGCACGAGGGCTTTGTTGCCGTCGTGCGGTTGGGAGTTGTGTGTGCACTCTGTCGGATCCATGTCCTGAACGAGTGGTCCACGAGGTCTTGTGATGGCTGAATTTCGGCCAAAACAAGTTGGTTCGTGGCAGCGAGTCCGGACGGCGAGCCGTACCTGAGTTTCAACCGGATGTTGCCGGTAGCCTTCGAGAGTCCTTTAGAGTCAAAGAGTCCACCCTCATCACCCCGATCAACGAATTGACAGCGATCCGCCAGGCAGGCAAGAGGCTTGGCAAATTCTTTGAAAGAATTGCGAATCCGACGAGGTCTCCGTAACCACCTGTCGTATCTTGCGTATGTGAAAGTCAAGCCGCTGAGGCCGACCACGCCTCAGCCCGCCCGTCCTCCCCGAGAATGTTCGATCAGATGGCATTGCAACACTCCGCCGCTGCGTGAGCCAGTGTGCGGGAGTTCGTGTGAACAACCTCGCCGATTCAGTCCAGCGCTGGCTCGGCCCTGAGAAACAGAACCATGCGTACCGACCTCCGTTCCACAGTGCGTTCCAAGGTCAACCACCTCTCGAGCGAGTTCTCGAGAAACATCCTGGCGCTCCGGGCCGTCCGCGGCACTGCGCTGACGCTGTCGTTCGTGGCGAGCACCGCGTTCGTGGCGCAGGCCGCGATCGCCGCCGCGCCGACCGCGATGCCCTCCGCGAAGGAGTCCGCTGGCGCGATGGTCGCGAAGAAGTTCGCCCCCCGCCGCCCCTTCAGCAAGCGCGACCCCGTCGAGGCGCTGCTTCCCAAGAAGTATCGCGGCATCGAGGCGCTGCCGACCTATGACTCGCTGACCGGTGGGTTCGTGATCAAGTTCCGCGACGAGGTGAAGGCGCGCGTCCGATTCGACGGCGCCCAGCTCGCCAGCCAGTCCGGCGCCGAGCTCGTCGAGGTGCAGGCGATCGTCGACCAGTTCGGCGGCTCGATGCGACAGTGGATCCGCAAGTCGGAGACCGAGCTCGCCGGCATCGAGATGCGCGCCCGCGACCAGAGCGGCAAGGAGCAGCCCGACCTCGCAGGCCTGATCTATGTGACCGGCGTTCCGATGCAGTACCTCTTCGACGCGACGCGCGCGCTCAACGCGCACGACTCGATCGAGTACATCAGCATCGAGCGCCACATGCGCAACCTCCAGACCGGTTGCGATCCGAACAACCCGGCAGACTGCAACCTGCCCGCTCCCAGCTGCACGAACCCGCTCCCCGGCACCGATGCGATCAACCGCACCGACTGCAATCCCGACCCGAACGCCGACCCGCGGCCCTACGGCTGCAACGATGTCACCTGCTGCACCCAGGTCCAGGCGCTCGACCCGACCTGCGTCGAAGAGGAGGACACGGGCGGATGGGATGTCTACTGCGCCGCGTGGGCGAACCTCGTCTGCGCAGGAACGATCTACGACCCCGCCCCGGACACCGGTCCGTACGACCCGTGCTTCTTCGACGCCGCGCAGCCGAGCCTCGTGGTCGATGTCTTCGATCCGGTCTACGGCCAGTTCCAGAATGCCAGCTGCTTCACCCAGCACCCAGGCCGCGGCTGCAACCAGCCCGCCTGCTGCAACGCGCTGTGCTTGGTCGATCCGACCTGCTGCTCGGAGGGCTGGGACTCGACCTGCGCGAACCTCGCGCTCTCGGGTCAGTTCGCCTCCTGCGTGCTGCCGCCAGTTCCCGATGTCCTCTCGCCGGACCTGACCGTCCAGGAGACGGCGCAGGGTCTTCAGGGCTTCCAGTTCTACACCCAAGGCGGTACGCGCGCCCCGCAGCTGCAGGACCTCGCCGCGCTCGGCGAGACCTGGAAGGGCGCCGTCGCCGGCGGTCCGGCTGGCTTCTCCGCCCACGGTTTCGCTCTTCAGGAGCTTGACGACTTCCAGAACCTCATCTGGGAGTTCTATCAGGGCGGCGACCCCGCGGCGAACCCGTTCCTCGGCGGCAACGGAGTCCGCGTCGGCGTGCTCGAGAGCTCTGCAACCGTGGCCCACGAGGACTTCATCCTCGCCGGCCCGGCGAAGAACCCGACCCGTCCGTGGGAAGGGCCGCTTCTCTCGACCCCGAAGGTCATCCCCGAGCCGAATGTCTCGCCCGTGTTCATCGAACAGGGCGGCATCAGCACCAACCACGGCACCAATGTCATGGGCGTGATCCTCGCGGCCGACAACGGCTTCGGCATCACGGGCATGGCGCCCAACGCGCAGGGCTACTTCTTCCCGACGATCTCCGCCGAGAACGGTTTCCGCGCACAGGACGCGCTCACGAGCGCGTTCGTCGAGTTCACCGCGGGCGATGTCCTCAACTTCTCGTGGGGATTCGCGGGTGCTCTTCCGTACTTCTCCGCTCCGGGCACCGGCCCAGTGCAGCCCGTCACCTCGTCCGAAGCGTTCTCGACGCTGATCAGCGTCGGCACCGACCTCGGCCTCACGAGCGTCGTCGCCGCGGGCTCGGGCGCCGTGGAGATCCAAGGTTCGAGCGAAGACGATGTCGGCGCGATCATCGTGACCGCCTGCTACCCGGGCAACCTGCTCCTCGGCTCGGTTCCGCCGAACATCGTCGGCTACGCTTGCTGCAGCCGCGGCTTCGACGAGCAGCGCATCGACTTCCTCCGCTACCCCGGTAGCAACTTCGAGGCCGAAGATCCCGAGAACGAGGACGAAACCGCCGACGCCTCCGCATGGGGCTTCGCGGTGGTGACCACGGGCGCGAGCACGCGCTACGACAACACCACGGTCCCGAACCCCGAGACCTTCCTCTATCAGGGCGAGAACGACCAGCCGCCGTCGACCGTGGCGCCCGGCCTCCAGGTTGATCGCCTCCGCCTCTACACGCAGGACTTCGGCGGCACCTCGGCCGCGGCCGCGATGATGACGGGAATCGTGGCGCGCATGCAGGCTGCTTCGAAGCAGTTCTTCGGCATCCCGCTGTCGCCGAGCCAGGTGCGTCAGATCATCCAGACGACTCCGGGCAACTTCAACCAGTGCGCCGAGTCGCTCGGCGGAATCATCATCCCCGGCGACCCGCCGTTCTCGCAGGGAAACAACGCCGATGTGTGCGCAGACTCCCTGGCCTGCGGCGTCGAAGAGTGCACGCCGGTCGAGTGCGCCTGCGTTGTGCAGGCGATTGGCCCGTGGGCGAACCTCCAGCAGCTCCCCGCGACGATCCTGAGCGTTGACCTCTTCGACGGCAACACCTCGGAGATCGAGGTCATCACCGGTGGCCAGCTGATCGGTTATGCCTGGAACTCGTTCCAGATCAAGTCCGATGACGGCAACTACCTGCGCATCGTGGCTCAGCCCCGCAACGCCGGTACCGTCGAGCAGGGCCTGACCTACATGTCGACGGGCCGCACGACCGATGTGCGCGTCCGCAAGGAGATCGATGTTCCGAACCCGAACGAGGCCGTGAACAACCTCGGCATCCTGCTGAGCTCGCGTGCCACCCGGAACTTCGTGCTCTGCGGCGTGTTCGTCTGGAACAACGATCGCGCCCGCTACGAGTTCTTCGGCGCGCAGTTCCTGACCGTCGCCGAGGGCCAGCTTGCCTTCCCCTTGCCGCAGGTGGCGGGCTACGGCCCGTACATCAGCTCCACCGACAACACGGTGGAGATGCGAGTGTGGACCTGCGGTATCGGCGCCGTCGGTCGGCACACGGTCGAGCACGATCTCATCGACATCGTGGTCAACCAGCCGCTCAATCCGCTCTGATCCGAATCCCACGACCCGCCGAGCCTGCTCGGCGGGTCGTGCTTCAACCGTCCGCGTAGTTCCAGAAGTCCTGAATCCAACGCTCCGCGCAGGAGCACCCGGCACGATCGATGCGTCGACTCCCGATGCATCGCCGTGGGGGCGACAGCGGGCCCTGCGCACCACAACGGACCCTGCATCCGAGGTGGATGGACAAACCGACCGTGCAGCACAGACCAGAAGAGAACACGAAGATGCAGACGATGCTCCGCCCCACTTTCTCCAACTTCCTTGCGAACCGGCTCTCCGTCGTCAGCGGCGTTGCTGCAGCGATCTGCTGCGGATCCGCGCTTGCGTCCAGCCTCCCGGTTCCCGCCGCCACTCCCGTCCAGCCCACGCTGGCCTCGGCATCCGCGCGTCCGGTTGACGAACGCCAGGTGTTCCTGTCGCCGTTCCTCCCGGCTGCGAACCCGACGGTGCGCGTGCAGGGCGCGGTCCAGGTCGACTTCCTGCCCGAACTCCTCGACATGATTCCCTTGCAGGGCGTCTATGACATCGTGCAGTTCCCGATGCCCGACGGCACGCTGCGCGACCTCTGGGTCACGGAGTTCCGCGTCACGAACGAAGAGACCACGATCGCGGTGATGAAGCCCGGCAAGGACGGCGAGCCTGTCGCCGACTACTCCTACACGCCGCAGGTGCGAACCTTCCGCGGCCATGTGACCGGCGTCGACAACAGCCTCGTCTATCTCGCCTTCTCGCCGACCGCGATCTCGGGCTTCATCAGCCTCGATGGCCGCGTCTACAGCATCTCGAACGGCCCGCGCGGAGAGATGCCCGTCGTCATCTCCGACACCGACAACCTGCCGGAAGGCGCGATCAACTGGTACGAGTACGCCTGCCAGGCGCTCGAGCGGCCGCAGGGCGGCGGCGGCAGCAGCGGCGGCGATGGCGGCGTTGCCGAACTCGCCACCTGCAAGGTGCTGCAGATGGCGTTCGAGACCGACAACGAGTTCCGCGGTCTCTTCGCGAGCGAGCAGGCCGCGATCGACTACGCCACGCAGATCGCTGCAGGCATGAACGCGATCTACCTCGAGGAGCAGAACCTCTTCCCGTTGATGAGCTTCCTCCGCGTCTGGGCTCCCGGCGTCTCCGACCCCTGGTCGGGCAATGGTTCCGGCGCTCAGCTCAACCAGTTCGTCGCGGCGTGGGGTGGCGGCGGTGGTCCCGCCGGATCGACTCCGCGCGATCTCGCGCACCTGATCTCCGCCCGCGACCTCGGCGGCGGCGTCGCCTACCTCGACGCGGTGTGCGATCCTGACTTCGGCTTCGCCGTGTCTGGCAACATCAACGGCTTCTTCCCGTTCCCGCTGCAGAACAACAGCGCGCAGAACTGGGACATCATGGTCACCACCCACGAGATGGGCCACAACTGCGGCTGCAACCACACCCATGACCTGGGTGTCGACAACTGCGTCGGCGGCGCCTGCATCCCGAACGGCACGATCATGAGCTACTGCCACCTGTGCCCGGGTGGTCTTGCGAACGTGGTCCTCCAGTTCGCAGACGCCAACAAGGCGCAGATGGACGCGTTCCTCGCGACGGCGGCATGCCTCTCGGAGCCGTGCCCGATCTACGACCCCGCGTCGTTCAAGGCTTCGGACGGCGCGTTCATCGACGCCGTTCGCCTCACCTGGATCTCCCCGTCGATTGCAGCGCTGCGCTTCGAGATCGAGCGCCGCGTCGCTGGCGGCGGCGCGTTCACTTCGCTCAATCCGAACGTGCTCTCGAACGCGACGAGCTACGACGACACGACGGCCGTGGTCGGAACCACCTACGAGTACCGCATCCGCGCGGTGCGCGTGGACACCGGCAATCCTTCCGACTGGGTCGGCCCCGACTCGGGCTACAAGGGCGTGCTTGGCCCGACCGGCCTGCAGGCCTCGGACGGCGACTTCGCCGACCGCATCGCGCTTGTCTGGGAGGCGCCGGCCGGCTACACGCCGCTGAGCTACTCGATCTATCGCGGTACCGCCGGCTCCACGCCGCTCAAGATCGACGAGGTGCCCGCGACCGCGCTCGAGTACGACGACACCGGCGCGTACACCGAGTTCGATCCCTCCTGGCCTGACAGCGACGGCGATATGAACCCCGGACCGCCGCCCGCGACGGAAGTCGGCCCGGTCTACTACTACGAAGTTCGCGCCGAGGTCTCGGCGTCGACCATGAGCGCTCCGTCGACCGACACGGGCTTCCGTTCGCCCGCCGGTCCCGCGAACCTCCTGGCGACCGGTGCGCTGAACGGCACCACGCCCCCGCTCACCGACCGCATCCGACTCACCTGGTCGCTCCCGGGACCGGTGAACTCGGTGTATGTCTACAAGCAGACGGCTGGCGGCCCCTTCGTCGAAGTGGCGCGCATCGGTGGCAGCCCGACCCGTTGGAACGACCTCCAGGTCATTCCGAACATCGCGTACAGCTACAAGGTGCGTTCGTTCTCGAACCTCCTGGGCCTCTCGGCTCCGAGCGACATCGACCTCGGCTTCGTGCTCCCGCCGCCCGCTGTCACCAGCGCCAGCGACGGAGCGGGAAGCGATGTCGTGGTGACTTGGGCCAAGCCTGCCGCGTGGAATCCGAGCGCCTACAGCGTGTGGCGCAAGCGCTCGGGCCGCGATCCGTGGCCTGCGCTTCCGATCGCATCCGATCTCTCGGCGTCGACGCTTTCCTTCACCGACACCACCGCTGAGCCGGGCGCCGTCTATGTCTACGCGGTCTCGGGCAAGTCGGGCCAGTTCAACAGCTACAGCGACCGCGGTTCGCCCAACACGGGCTACCCGACGGTCCTGCCGCCGACCGGCGTCACGGCCTCGGACGGAACGAACCCCGGCTTCGTCCAGATCAGCTGGACCCCGACGGGCGCCACCACCAATGTGAGCTGGCAGGTCTTCCGTCGCATCTCTGGATCGGGCTCGACCTTCAGCCTGATCCGGACCGTGACGCAGCCGGTCCACCTCGACAGCTCGGCGCAGGCCGGCGTGGTCTACGAGTATCAGGTGAAGACGCGCGCGTCGAACGGCGTGGTGTCCGCTTCGAGCGCGAGCGACACGGGCTTCCGCTGATCGTCGGTCCGGCGATCCCTTTCAACCACTCGACGGCCCCGTCCTCCAGGACGGGGCCGTTTCCTTGTGCGGACGCGAGGTCCGCCCATGCAGGCTTGAGAGAACCGAAGTTTCAGAAACTTCTGAAACTTCGGTTGCGCACGGTGGTGGCGCTCCCTATCTTTCCAGCATGGCCCTGCTTCGCAGATCCCCGCGCGTCTCACCGCCCGCCGCCACGGCGCCGGCGCAGGCAGAGGCTGCGCGCGACGACGAGATCCGCGCAGCGCAGGACCGCTTCATCGGCTTCTGGGGAGAGATGGGCACCCGCTGGGGCGTCCAGCGCAGCATGGCCGAAGTCCATGCGCTCCTCTTCATCGCAGCCGAACCGCTTTCGGCGGAAGACATCATGGAGCGCCTCTCGATCTCGCGCGGAAGCGTCTCGACGACGCTGAAGCAGTTGGTCGAATGGGGGCTGGTCCAGCGCGTCAATCCGAAGCTCTCGCCCTCCGCACGCCCGAGCGGCCGCGCCGACCGCCGCGAATTCCACCAGGCCGAGCAGGATGTGTGGAAGCTCTTCTACACCATCCTCCGCGCGCGCAAGCGCCGCGAGTTCGACCCCTTGATCGAGCAGCTCGGCGGCTGCAAGGTGAGCCAGCGCGCCGGGCGCAAGTCCGACCGCGAGCGTTCGCACGATCAGAAGATCGAGGATCTCCTCGCGCTCTGCGTGTTCTTCGACGGGCTGGCGAACACGATCTCGAAGTCAGGCAAGGGAATCGAGCGAGCAACCAAGATCCTCGCCCGCGTACTGGGGGCACCCAAGTGACTCGCATGGCACCAAAGCCAACAGGGACCACGCCCGCCGGGTTCGATCGCAGCGGGTCGGCGCATTCGCGCGTCGCGATGCTCGCCTGGCGGGTCGGGCGGTCGGGCTTGCTCCAACTCGCTCTGCACCCGAGCGACGATGGTCGCGCGTTCGAAGCCGAACTCCGGCTCGAGACTCGGTCCGGTCGGTCCGCTTCCGTCTCGATGCAGCTGTGCGGGAGCGCGCAGGCTTCGGTGACCGGCGACGAGTATCACCTTGCGCTTCGACTCGAGCGCGGCGACGAGCCCGTCGTCGCGGAGATCGCCCTCGTCCGTCGCGGCGGCTGTCCCGATGCCCGGGATACCGATGCTCGGGAGGCCGATGCTCGAGAGACCGATGTCCGGGGAACCATCGTCCTCACCGATCTCCCCGCGCGGCTCGGACTCCGCGGCGGCACCTACCTGCTCGACCCTGCCTCGGGCGCTGCCTGCCTCGATGCGCTCCTGACGCCCTGACTGGGGCTCCTGACGGCGCCAGAAGCAGGCGCCGAGGGCCCAGATTCTCCGCGTCCGCCAGGCGAAACCGCCATTGTTCAGTTGGCTCGACCATTTCGGTTGAATCCGCCGTGACGCGCGGTAGCCTTGGGCCGACATGTCTTGGGGCCGATCCACGGCATCGTGCAGAACCCCGCGCCGACTTGCCATCCCGTGCATGGCGGCCTCGGTGTTCGTTGCTCCGCTTGCGGCGCAGGGGCAGACCATCACGCTCTCGAACCAGGCCACGGCGAGAGGGCTCGTCTATCCGATCCAGAACATCCCGCAGGCCAACGGCATCTATGGCTTCGGAGTCGCCTGCGCCGACCTCGACCGCGACGGCGACGACGACATCGTCGCGCTCGGTCGGCTCAACGGACAGGTCGGCGTGTTCCGAAACAGCGGGCTCGGGCAGTTCACGAATGTCTCGACGACGAGCGGCATCGCCGCGCTTCCGCAGGCTTCCGCCATCGCGGCGGCAGACATCGATGGCGACCGGCTTCCAGACCTCGTCCTCACGCAGGTGAACCAGCCGTCTCGGATCTACCGCAATCTCGGCAACCTGCAGTTCGCGCCGATGGCGCTCGAGCAGGCGCTCGCGTCGCCGACCGCCGCGAAGGGCGTTGCGCTCGCCGACATCGATCGCGACGGCGATCTCGACATGTACATGGCGTCCTACGCGCCGACGACATCGCCGCCACTCTCCCAGCGCAGCCGTCTCTACCGCAACGACCGCACCGCACTCGTCGACATCGCGGCGGCGGGCGCCATGAACCGCCCTGCGCGGACCTTCCTCGGCGTGTTCAGCGACATCGACCTCGATGGCGACCAGGACCTCTATGTCTCGAACGACCGCGGGCATCTTGCACCGTTGTTCGAAGAGAACCAGCTGTGGCGGAACGACGGCGGAGTCCTCGTGGAGATCTCCGCAGGCAGCGGCGCCGATGTCGCGTGCTTCTCGATGGGGACCGCCTGCGGCGACTTTGACGGAAACGGCTTCCCCGACTTCCTCGTGACGAACATCCCGACAGCCGACGCGCCCGTCTTCGGAGTGAATCCGCTGATGCTCGGCCAGGGAGACGGAACATTCGTCCGCGCCGAAACACTGTGGGGCGTCGAGGATCTGGTCCTCGGCTGGGGTGCCTTGTTCCTCGATCTCGACAACGACGCGCACCTCGACCTCTATGTGAACCACCAGTTCGCGCCGAACAAGCTCTGGCGGAACCCGGGCATGCCTCCCGCGCAGCTCGTTCCGAACGCCGGAGGCGCAGCCGGCACCTCGGCGCGCTGGAGCTACTGCAGCGTGTTCACCGACATCGAGAACGACGGGGACCTCGACATGGTGGTCTCCGATCTTGCCGCGAACCTCTACCTCTATGTGAACACCACCTCCGCAACGCCGTCGGCCGTCACGATCCGGCTCGAGGGGATCGACCGGAACACCGATGCGATCGGCGCGCGCGCGGTCGCGCGTCTCGGAAAGCGTTCCGTCACCCGCGAACTGCACGCGGGCGGCGTCGGCTACCTCGGCCAGAACACGCTGGCGCTGCACTTCGGAACCGCGTTGAACAAGCAGGTCGACGAGGCCACGGTCTACTTCCCCGACGGCGCCACCCGGCACCTCGGGGCGATGGCGCCCGGACGCTACACCATCGTCCATCCCGCGCTGCTCGGCGATTCGGACGGCGACGGCGACCTCGACGCGGTGGACCGCGCGGCAATGGTCGTTTGCGCGGCGACATCGGGAGTCCCCTCGCCCGCCTGCATGCGCTTCGACTTCGACGGAGATCTCGCGGTGACGGCGGCCGACGAAGCACTCTTCGAGCAGGAGCTTCTGCGCCGCCGTTGCGACCTCGACTCCGATCGATCGATCGGGGCGCGCGACCTTGCGATCCTCCTCGACAACTGGGGCGGAAGAGGAGCGGGCGATGTCAACGAGGACGGCGTGGTCGGCGAAGGCGACCTCGCCCTGGTCCTCGCCAACTGGAGCAATCCCTAGGCTCTGCCTAGGCTCTGTCTGACGGATCCCCGGGACCAAAGATCCGCGCGGCGCCCGGATGGCAAGGAGGTGAAACGAAGCTGTATCCGCAGCGATACAGCGAGTTGAAGCCGACGCGGCCAGCCGGGATGCCGCGTGGATCGACGTCCTGGGGATCCGTCAGACAGAGCCTAGTCGGCTGCCCCGCTCACGGGAACTTCGCCGGCGTCTTCCGCTGCTTTTCGATCGCGACGATCGTGTTCGTCTCGGTGCGGATCTCTCCGACGACGGCCGAGTGGAGTTCGTACAGCATCTGCTTGGCTGCGACGATCTCCTCGGGAGCCCGCTCGCCCTTGATCGCGAGCATCACGCCGCCGATCCGCAGGAACGGAATGGACATCATCGCGAGGCCGTCGAGCGCCCCGACCGCGCGCGAAGTGGCGACATCGAACTTCTCGCGCAATGGGCCGCGCGCGACCGTCTCCGCGCGCTCCTGCACGACGGCGACATTCGCGAGCCCGAGCCGAGCCGCCACCGCCTCGAGGAAGCGCGCCTTCTTGCCCGTCGCCTCGAGGAGCGTCCAGGCGATGTCGGGGCGCGCGATCGCGAGCGGGATCGCCGGAAGCCCGCCGCCCGAACCGATGTCGATCGCGGTCTCGACCTTCTCGAACGAGGAGAGCGGCGCGAGCAGCGTGAGGCTGTCGACGACATGCCTGCTCCAGGCGCTCTCACGGTCGATGCGCGTCAGGTTGAAGCGCTCGTTGGTCACGAAGAGCATGCCGAGAAACCGCGCGAGGAGCGCCTCCTCGGCGGCTGCGAGCTCGATCCCGAGCCGCGCGAGCTGCTCGCGCGCCGCGGGGTCGCACGGGATCGCCGGCGGCTCCGGTTCGAACGCGAGCCATCGCGAGAGCTCGGCCTCGCGTGCCGCGCGCTCGGCGGCGCTGTCATGATCTCCACGGCCACGGGTTTCAGCCATCGAATTGCTCCCCATCGAATTGACTCTTGTCTCCGCCCGTGGGCGGCCTGATTCCAATGCTTACGAGGATACCCGTGAGCGCCCAGCAAGCGACGAGGCTGCTGCCGCCATAGCTCACGAAAGGAAGCGTCACGCCGGTGATCGGAAGAAGCCCGATCGTCATGCCGATGTTCACGACCATCTGCGCAAAGAGCAGCGCGCCGATCCCGACGGCCACAAGCTTCGCGAAGCCGTCGCGTGTGGAGACCGCGACCGCAAACGCCCCGAACAGGTAGAGCGCGTAGAGCCCGAGCGTCAGCGCGCCGCCGAGCATGCCGAAGCGGCACGCAACGACCGCGAAGATCATGTCGTTGTGCTCCTCGGGGAGCGCGTTGAACACGACGAGCGCGCGCGCGTGGTCCTTGTCGTTTCCGACGAGACCGCCCGAGCCGACGAGCCGCATCGCGCGCCAACCCTGGAACCCGATGTCGCGCTCGAAGCGCGTGTCGCCCTTGACCTGCGCCACGATCGCGTCGATGCGCGCGCGCTGGTACGGCTTCAGCGCGGCGAAGTACCCGATCGGGACGAGCGCCGCTGCGATGGCGAGCGCAGCGACCGTGTGGCGCCAGCGCGCCCCCGCTGCGATCAGGATCGCGAGGATCGTCGGGAAGAAGAGAAGCGCCGATCCGAGGTCGGGCTCGAGCACGATGAGTCCGACGAGCACCATGAGGAGCAGGATCGGAACGAGGAGCGCGCGCAGCGTTCGAGGGCTCCCGCGCAGCGCAAGCCACTGCGAGAGGCAGAGGATGAAGGCGATCTTCGCGAGTTCGGACGGCTGGAAGTCGACGATGCCGAGGTCGATCCATGCGCGTGCGCCGTTTCGCGGCGTCACGATCGAGCGTGGAACGAACGGCAGCAGCACGAAGATCAGGAGCAGGACCGAGATCGCGAGGACGACCCAGGACACCGTGCGCAGCGACTGCGGAGGCACGAGGGTCGCCATCGCTGCGGCCGCCACCCCGACCACCAGATAGGCGGCCTGCCGCATCGCGAGTTCGGGCTCGGTCGTCGAGATCGATGCGATGCCGAGCAGCGAGAGCGCGAGCGCGGCACCGACCGCGAGCCACGCCGGCGTACCGAGGCGGACGCGCGAGCGGGGAACCGCGTCGGTGCCTTCGTAGAGTTCGGCGGGCGTGAACGAGCGCGGACTCATGGCGCCGCCACCCCTCCCGTTCCGCGCCGCGCCGATTCGCCGAGGTAACCTTCCGCGGCGATCGCGCGGATCACGGCCGCACCCATGGGACCCGCGACCTTGCCGCCGGAGCCGCCGTTCTCGAGGAGGACCGCCACCGCGTAGCGCGGCGACGCGCCCTTCTCCGCGACGAGGCCGACGAACCACGCGTGGTCGGTGCGCACGCGCGTCTCCGGCGTTCCATCCTGGTTGCCATCGAGCGCGAGGAGCGGCGCGGTCGCGGTGCCGGTCTTCCCCCACACATCGAGATCGGTGAAGTCGAACAGGCGCTCGCGGCGGCCTCCCTCGAGCGTGATGTGGTGGCCCGTGCCGTAGTCCTCGTTCACCGATCCGCGCAGACCCGCGAGCGCGGCGTCGATCGCGGCGCGCGGGATCCCAAGATCGACCGGCGCCGGCTGTGGCGCACCGCGGATGAAGTGCGGCGCGATGACGCGGCCGCCGCGCGCGATCGTCGCGAAGGCGCTCGCCGCGTGCATCGGCGTCCAGGTGAGCGGCCCTTGGCCGATGCCGAGGAGGATCGGCGTCACGCGGTCGCCGCGCGTCTTGATCTCCGCGATCGACTCGGCGGACGGAAGGACTCCCGTCGACTCGCCCTGGATGCGCCGTTCGCCCGACTCGGCCGCGGTCTCGATTCCAAGCCCGGTGCCGGGCGCGCGGGCGAGCCCGAAGCGCCCGAGCCACGCGACGAGACGCTCGGGACCGAGCCGGTCGGCGATCGCGTAGAAGTAGATGTTGCAACTGCGCGCAAGCGCCCCCTGCGCATCGAGCGGCCCGTGCGTCGACTGCCTTCCCTCCGCGGGACGGTAGATCCAGCAGCGGGCCGCGTCGTTCCGCTCGGGAAAGTAGTGCCCCTTGCACTCGATGGTGTCGCCCGGCCGCACGATCCCCTCGGCGGCGGCGGCGCAGAACACGAGCGGCTTGAGGATCGATCCCGGCGGATACACGCCCTCGGTCGGGCGGAAGATCTCGGGGTGCTCGATCGCGCGGCGCGCCGGCGTCATGAGCGCACCGTCCGCGATCGTCGGATGGCTCACGGCGGCCAGGATCTCGCCCGTCGCGATCTCGAGGACGACGACGGCGCCGTCGAGTTCGTAGCCGAGCGGAAGCGGCCCGCCGCGCGGGTTTCCCTCGGCGTCGACGCCGCGCTGGTACTGCTGGATGGTCGCGAGTCCCGACTCCGACGCGAACAGCGACTGGATCCGCGACTGGAGCCGGATGTCGATCGTCAGCTGCGTGTCTGCGCCTGGAACCGGATCGAGCCGATTCTCGGTGCCCTTCTCGAGGTCGCGCTCGATGACGCCGCGCGTGCCGCGCAGCGCGGGTTCCCGCGCACGCTCGACCCCGACCGCACCGACCACATCGCGATCGGCGCGGTATCCGCCGAGGTCGATGATCTCGCCGGTCTCCGTGTTCACGAGGGGCCGCCGCGCGAGTTCGTCCGCGAAGACCTGCGAGCGCGTCGAACCGATGATGTGGTCGGCGACGCCGTTCAGCGTGACGGTGGCGCGCTTCGACGAGCGGATCGGCGAGGGAAAGTTCGAGCGATCGAGATCGAAGACGACCTGTTCCCATGGCCGCGTTCGGCGCGTGGAGGGCTCGACCTCGACGGTGCCCGGCAACTCCTCGGCGAGCCGCTGGAAGTAGAACGCCACCTCATCGGGCACATCGGGAAGGACGACATGCGAGCCGCGCTGCGAGGCGACGCGCTCGCGGTCGATGTCGCCGAGGCGCGCATCGTCGCCGAACACGCGGATCTCGCGTTCGACGAGCGCCTGGCGCCGCGAGGTCGACTCGCGCGCGGCCCGCGACAGCACGGCGTCCAGCCGGCGGTCGAGCTCGGCCTGGTCGAACCCTCCCGCCTCCATGATCCGCGCGTAGATCGAGTCGAGCACGGCGTCGAACTTCGCCTGCCGCTGGACGAGCGCCGTGGCCCGCTCCGCCGCCGACAGTTCGAGCCAGCGCGACCGACCGAGCTCTGCGACCAGCTCGCGCCGCGCCATCTCGCTCGCCCAACGGCCCGCGATCGCGTCGTAGGCGAGCAGCACATCCCAGCTCGCGCGGTCCGCCGCGAGTATCTCTCCGCGGCGGTCGATGATGCGGCCCCGCGGCGCAGGCAGGAGCCGCTTCGTCAGAAGGAACCGCTCGACATTGGTGCGATGGACGCCATGCTCGACCACGGACAGCCGCGCCAGCTGGAGGACGAGGATGCCGAGCGCGCCGAACGCGACAAGCGCCAGCACGCCGACCCTGCGGTCGAAGCGGCTGAAGGCGCGCCGTGCGCCCTGCTTCGGTCGTTCCGACATCCATGCCATGTGGGAAAGGTACGCGAGACGGCGCGAATCGGGCGGTGCGGATCAGCGCAGCTTCACGGATACGAGCGCGAGCGCGCCGAGGATCGCCGTGATGATCCAGAACCGGACGACCACCTGGCTCTCGCTCCATCCGCCGAGGTGGAAATGGTGATGGATCGGAGCGCAGCGGAAGATGCGCTTCCCGCCCGTCGACTTGAAGTACGCCACCTGCAGGGCCGTGCTGCCGAGCTCGAGGTAGAAGATGCCCGCGATCAGCGGCAGGAGAAGCTCCTGGCGGATCGAGAACGCGACGAACGCGAGGAGGCCGCCGAGCGCGAGCGAGCCCGTGTCGCCCATGAACACCCGCGCGGGGTTGCAGTTGAACCAGAGGAACCCGAGGCAGGCGCCGCCCATCGCGCCCGTGAGCACCATGAGCTCCTTCGCCCCGGGCACGAAGGGGACGAGGAGGTACTGCGACGCGGTCTGGTTGCTCGAGACCCAGCAGAGGACCATCAGCACGAAGCTGACGATCGACATCGTGCCCGCTGCGAGGCCGTCCATGCCGTCCGCGATGTTGACGGCGTTCGAGGTGCCCGCGATCCAGAGGGTGCCCAGCACGACATAGGCGCCGATCCCGAGGATGAGGACGGACGGATTCAGGAGCGCTCCGCCGATGTTCGAGATGGTCGACGGTTCGTAGGTGCGCTGGAACGGGAGGTTCAGCGAAACGGCCGCAGGGTTGGTCGCGGGGTCGGCGGCCTCGTAGAGGAAGAACGCGACCAGCGCGCCGCAACCGAGCTGGAAGAGGAGCTTCTCCTTCGCAAAGAGGCCCTCGCGGGTGCCGGCCGCCCGCCGCGCCGCCGTGAGCTTCAGCCAGTCGTCGAAGGCCCCGACCGCCGCGAGCCACAGGAGGACGACGATCGACAGGTGGACATACCGCGAATGGACGAAGTCGGCGAAGAGAAGGAGCGACACCAGGATCGATGCGCAGATCAGGATCCCGCCCATCGTGGGCGTGTCCTTCTTCGAGTGGTTGAGGCTGTTGAGTTCCTGGTTGTAGAACTCCGGGTTGTCGCCGACCTTCAGCCGCTTGAGGTACGCGATGGTGCGCGGACCGAGCAGGATGACGAGGAGGAACGAGCACACGCCGGCGGCGAGTGCCCGAAACTCGAGCTGGGTGAACACCTGGATGACGCGGTACAGCCCCGCCTCGTCGAGCCAGTCTTGGAATCGCGTCGTCAGGATGTAGAACATGCGGGAAGCGATGTATCGGGAATTCGCGAACGGATGCTTCAAACTCCGACGGGCCCGTCAGGCCGTCGCGAACGCGGACCTCAGCGGGTCGAGGAATCGCTCCATGCGCGCGCCACGGCTTCCCTTGAGAAGCACCGAGGTTCCTGAAGGTACGAGCGCGGCGATCTCGGCGGCGAAGGCCTCGGAGAACTCGGGCGCGGCCCGCAGTTCGCCCGCGAAGCCGGCGGCGCGCGCCGCCTCGACGAGGGCATCGGCATGCGGCCCGACCGCGACCAGCGCGTCGCCCGCCTGGAGCCGCCCCGCCGCCGACCGGCCGACCTCCGCGTGGAGAGCGCGGGCCTCGGGCCCGAGTTCACGCATCTCGCCGAGGATGACCACCCGGCGAGGCGCCGCAGCGGCCAGTTCGGCGAAGGCGCCGAGGGACGCGATCATCGCATCGGGGTTCGCGTTGTAGGCGTCGTTGAAGATCACCCTCTCCGCGAGCTCCAGCCGCTCGAGGCGCATGTCGCTTGCCTCGACCTTGGCCAGGCCCCGCCGGATGCACTCGTCGGGGATGTGCATCTCGGTCGCGGCCGCGATGGCGGCAAGCGCGTTGCGCGCGTTGTGTTCGCCGGGCATGGCGAGGATGTAGCGCCGCGGACCTCGGTCGACGGCTTCCGCATCGTCCGAGACGAATCCCCTCGGAACCGTCACGAGGATCTCCTGGCCTGAATCCTTGGGTTCCCGTCCGACCAGCCGATAGTGGCAGCCGGAGCCGGTCCCGAAGCGCACGATCCTCTCGGGGCCGCACCCCTCCGCGACCAGCGCCTCGACCGCTTCGAGGAGCGGCGGGTTGTCGCCGTTCACGACCCCGACGCCGACGCCCGAGACCCCCGCAAGGATCGATGACTTCTCGGCGGCCACGGCCTCGACCGATCCGAGCCCCTCGAGATGGGCGCGCCCGGCAAGGGTGATGATCGCGACCTCGGGCTCCGCCAGTTCGGTGAGCGGCAGGATCTCGCCCGGGTGGTTCATTCCGATCTCCGCGACGAGGAACCCCGCGTCGTCGGGCGTCGAGAGAAGCGTGAGCGGCACGCCGATGTCGTTGTTGAAGCTCTTCGGGCTCGCGTGGGTGACGCCGACCTCGGAGAGGATGCCCTCCATCAGGCGGCGCGTGGTCGTCTTGCCCGCGCTTCCCGTGACGGCGACGACGCGGAGGCGGAGGATGCTCTTCCGCCACGCGTGCGCGATCGAGCCGAGCGCCGCCCGCGTCGATCGGACGCGCAGCACGCCGAAGCCCGGCGGCAGGAGCCCCAGCTCGGCCTCGGTCAGCGCGCGCTCGACGATCGCGAACGACGCCCCTCCCGCCGCCGCCGCCGTGACGAACGCGTGGCCGTCGAAACGCTCGCCCTTGAGCGCCACGAAGCAGGCGTCGCGCAGATCGTCGCGCGTGTCGGTGACAAGCGAGGCCGCCTCGCGCGCAGGCCGACGCACGACCTCCGCTCGCGTTGCGAGGACGATCGCCTGGATCGACGGGCAATGGACACGGAACACGCTTGCCATCCTGCACTCCATCCTGGATATGGACCGACCGCCGGCGTCCGACGCCATGCCTCGAACTACGAACCGAGCCGCATGCGAACCGCGGCCTCCGCCTCGCGGCGGTCGTCGAAGTTCTTCTTCTCGGTGCCGATGATCTGATAGTCCTCATGGCCCTTGCCGGCGATGAGGATGATGTCGCCCTCGCGCGCGGTCGAGACCGCCCGGGCGATGGCCTTCGCGCGATCGACCTCGACGGACACCCTGCCGCGCGCCTGCTCGGGCACGCCGGCGAGGATCTCGTCGATGATCGCGTCCGGGTTCTCGGTTCGCGGGTTGTCGCTCGTGACGATCACCTCGTCGGCGCCGTCGCACGCGACCTTCGCCATGCGGGGCCGCTTCGTGCGATCCCGGTCGCCGCCGCAGCCGAAGACCACGCGAAGGCGTCCGCCCGACGGAACAGTCGGACGAAGCGCGCCGAGCACATTTGCAAGCGCGTCGTCGGAATGCGCGTAGTCGACGAGCACGCTGAAGCCAGCGCCGCCGACCGAGACCGGCTGCAGGCGGCCCGGCGGCGCAGAACAGGTCGAGAGCGCCCGCGCCAGCCGCGCCTGATCGACGCCGCGCGTCCACGCGGCGGCGGCGGCCTGCAGCGCGTTCATCGCGTTGTGGCGTCCGACGAGCGGCAGCTTCATCTCGATCAGGCCCCACGGGCCGCGGAAGGAGACCTCCATCGCATCGAGCCCCATGCCGTGCACGGTGCCGAAGCACTCGGCGCTCGGATCGACGAGGCTCGTGCGCAGCACCTTCGCGCCGGCGCCGCGCGCCGCGGCGAGCATCACCGAGTGCCACGGGTCGTCGATGTTCAGGATCGCGGCGCCCGTCGGATCGAGCATCGAGAAGAGCCGCGCCTTCGCCTCCGCGTAGCGCTCCATCGTCCCGTGGTAGTCGAGATGGTCGCCCGTCAGGTTGGTGAAGATCGCCGTGCGGAAGAGGAGCCCCGCCACGCGGCGCTGGTCGAGCGAGTGGCTCGAGACCTCCATCGCGGCGGCGCGACAGCCATGGTCGACCATGCGCGCGAAGAGCTCAGAGAGCTCGAGCGCCGGCGGCGTCGTGAGCATCGATGGAACGCGCGAGGCGCCGTCGTCGATCTCGACCGTGCCGATCAGCCCCGTGCGCAGGCCTGCCGCGGTCAGGAGCTGCTGCACGAGGTATGCGATCGTCGTCTTGCCGTTCGTACCCGTGACGCCGATCAGTTCGAGCGTGCGCGAGGGAGATCCGTGGAAGCGCTCGGCGATCAGCGCGGCGGCAAGCGCGGGATCGGCGGCCTCCACCCATGCGACCGATGCAGGCAGCGCGTCGGGCGGGGTCGAGCCCTTCGGCGCGATCACGGCGACAGCGCCGCGCGCGATGGCGTCGGCGATGAAGGCGCGGCCGTCGGCCTTGGTTCCGACGCGCGCGAAGAAGCACGCGCCCTCGCGCACCTTGCGCGAGTCCTCGGCGAGATTCCACACCACGGGATCCACCGCGCTTGTGACGGTGGCGTCGAGACCGGCGATCAGGGTCGAGAGCTTCATGACTTCGCTTCATCCTCCTCAAGCGCGCCTTCGATCGGAAGCGGGTCCGACACGCGGCCCCGCGCAAACTCGATCAGGCGCGGCAACACCACGCGTTTGATCGCGATCTTCCCGCAGGCCGCCGCGGGGATCGCAAGCAGCATGCCGTAGACGCCGGCGACGGAGCCGCCCGCGAGGATCGCGACGACGATCGTGACCGGGTCGAGGTTCGTGGCCTTGCCGGCGATGACCGGCGTCAGCAGATAGCCCTCGATCGTCTGGACGATCACGAACACGAGGACGGGCCAGACCACCATGCCCCAGATCGCCATGCGCGCCTCGGGCGGCATGCCGAACTGGTCGACGACGAGCAGGCCGACCGCGAGCGGCACACCGACGCCGCCGAGATATGGAACGATCGACAGGACGCCCGTCAGCAGCCCGAGCGCGATCGCGTAGGGCACGCCGCAGATCTGCCAGCCGATCGCGAACATCACGCCCATCAGGAGGCAGATCACGATGCGGCCGCGCACGAAGCCCGCGACCGCGCGGTCCATCTCCGAGACGATCTCGAAGACCGCGCCCTTGCGGTCGTCGGGCACGAGTTTCGCGAAGAACCCCGTGATCGAAGGCCAATGGACGCTGAAGTAGTAGAAGTAGAACGGGATCAGGAACAGCACAAGGCTGAGCTGCAGGACCCCGAGCATGAAGTCGTAGACCTGTCGCGAACCCGACCCGAGGAGCGAAAGCACCGGACTGCCGATGTCGAAGCCTCGCACCGCTTCGGGGATCGTGGCCGCCGTGCGCGCGGGCTCGGCCGCCGGCGCCTCGCCTTCAGGCGCGGCCGCGGTCTCGCCATCCGACGGCGCCGCCTGGACCGCGGGCACTTGCTCGCCCGAGGGCTCCGCAGCCGAGCCGCCACCCTTCGACTCCGAGTAGATCAACCGGTTGATCCACTGCTGCGCGTCTTCGCGGTAGCTGTCGGGCACCGCCTCGAGCGCGCGCTCGATCGCGCCGTCGTAGCGGTGGTTGCGAAGGTTCTCCGCGAACGACAGCGTCTGACCGACCGCGATGGGCACCACCACGGCCACCACCACCCCGAGCAGCGCGCCAAGGACGGCGAGGATCGTTCCGACCGCGAGCGGACGGTTCATCCGACGCCACTGCGTCATGCGCGCGACGACCGGTTCGACGAGGTACGCGAGCGCGAGCGCCACGAGGAGCGGCACCGTGACCGTGCGCAGCGCGTAGCCCGCATAGATCGTCAGCACGACGATCGCGATCACGAGGATGTCGCGAACCGGCTGAAGATGCCAGAGGTGCGCGGTGCGCAAGTCGATCGGCGGGTGGCCGTGGGCGCCGTCGGCGCCGCTTGGTGCGTCGGTCGTGCCCGACGCCGCACCGAGCGCGTTCGACGATGCAGCATCCCGCTGCAGGGCTTTCTTGGCGTCATCCATCCGTATGCGCCTCCATCGATCGCGACCCATCCGCGCGCCATCCGGCGCGGCGCGCCGCGCGTGTGCGGAAGGTACCGTTTCTGCGGCCGCCGCGCGTTGGTTTCACGCAGGTGCGGCACGCGCGATTCCCGCAGACCCGGCGGGTGTTTGCCGATACACTCTCGGTCGCCGCGGAGCGTTTCACAGCCGTGCCCATGCCGCCCGAACCGAACCCCGATCCGACTCCCGATCCGAGTCCTGACCAGCCGCCCCAGCCAATGGGCGGGCAGACGCCGCCGACCTCGGAGGCACACGGAATCTCGCCGGTCGCTCCGGCCGCAGCGGGCAAGGTCCGCGAGGGCGACATCAACTGGCCCAAGATCCTCGAACGGGCGGGCGCGTACCCCATCGAAGCCTTTGCGTTCGTTCGCGAGGGCCTCAACCACACCGTCGAGCGCGCCATGCTCCAGCATGAGAGCGCCCAGCGCGCAGGCCTGGCCAACCCCGACACCCACCATGTGACCGGGCAGCAGCTCTGCCTTGGCCTCCGCGACTTCGCCATCCTGCAGTACGGCATGCTCGCCCCCGCGGTGCTCCGGCATTGGAACATCGTGCGGACAGAGGACTTCGGACGGATCGTCTACGCGATGATCGAGGGCGGAGTGATGTCCAAGACCGCCGACGACTCGGTCGAGGACTTCTCCTCGGTGTACGAGTTCGACGAGGCGTTCAGCGACGCCCACCTGTCGGCGCGCATCGGCGGATGAACCGCCGCGGCGCGCGTCGCCGACGCCCCGATTCGCGGGTTTTCCTAGCGACCCAACACAACGCGGGCGAAATTCCGTATGCTCCCGCGCGTCGAGTCATCTCGACACGCACAGCAACCGAAACGCCGCGTCGCGCGATGCGGCGAAAGAGCCAGTTGTCTCTTTTCACGCCGTCCGGAATCCAGGTAGTTCATCCAAGCAGGTAACACATGCGCCTTGCACTTCCCACTGCAATCCTCGTCTCCAGCGCCTCTCTTCTCGCGCTCGGCGGCTGCGTCCCGCAGAGCCAGTACGACGACCTCATGAACGCGTACCGCAGCAAGGAGCAGCAGCTCCTCCAGCTGCAGAACGAGTTCGACACCTCGCGCACGAACGAAGAGGCGCTTCGCCGCCAGCTCGCTGAAGCCGCGGCCGATCTCGCCCGCGCGCGCGAACTCGTCGGTGGCGACAAGGGCGCGCTCGATGCGCTGCAGAAGCGCTACGAAGACCTGCTTGCGCAGGTGAACGCGCTCAGCCCGCTTCCCGAGAGCGTGAACTCGCGCCTCCGCGAACTCGCCGATGCGAACCCGGAGATCTTCGAGTACGACGAGAAGCGCGGCATGCTCCGCTTCAAGAGCGATGTGACCTTCGATCTCGGCAGCGCCAAGCTCACCTCGAAGGCCGATGCCGTCCTCGGCAAGGTCGCCGCGATCCTCAACACGAGCGAAGCGCGCGATCTCGAGGTCCGCGTCGTCGGCCACACCGACAATGTTCCGATCCGCCGCAGCTCGACCGCGGCGCAGCACCCGACGAACATCCACCTCTCGGCGCACCGCTCGATCTCCGTGCGCGACGCGCTCGTGGGCGATGGCATCGATGCCAACCGCTTCATGGTGGCCGGCTACGGCGAGTTCCGTCCGATCGCCGCCAACGGCGCTCGCGGCAGCGAGATGAACCGTCGCGTCGAGCTGTTCCTCGTTCCGATGCCCGCCGTCGAGAGCGTCTCGGCGCGCTCGAACACCCCCGCTCCCGCCACCGAGACGGTGAAGGCGAGCGAGGAAGGCGAGAACCTCAAGTAAGTCCCGGCGCCTCGCGGCGTCGCATCGCCAGAACCACTCGACACGGAGGAGCCACTCGGCTCCTCCGTGTTCATTTGCCACGCGACGCCTTGTTCAGGGTGCCATGCGATTCTTGATAAGTCCGAGAACCTAGGCGCTCTCGTTCAGAGAGCCTGAATTCCCCGTCAAGACCGAGGTTTCCAATCGACTCCGAGCCCCCCCGACTTACACTCGCGAAGCCCTCGGTTCGAGGGAGTCTGGTCCCGCTTCGGGAGCCCGCGTGTCGCCAAGCTCGATCGAGATCGAGCCTCCGACTGAACGGCGAACGCGCCCGCAGCCACATCTCGAAGAGCAGGAGCAAGTTTCCGATGCGTCGATTCGCCATTTCGGGCGTTGTGTGTCTTCCTTCGCTGATCGCTGCCGTGGCGCTCGCTGACGCCCCGCTGCGCCTCAACGAGATCCGCCTCGAGCAACCCGGTGCCGACACCGATGAGTACATCGAGATCGCGGGCGCGCCCGGCGAGTCGCTCGCTGGCGTGTCGATCATCGTGATCGGCGACGACGACTTCGCCCTTCCCGGCCAGCAGAACGGCTACATCGAAGATGTCATTCCGCTGAGCGGCGCGGTGCCCGCGAGCGGTTTCTTCGTGGTCGCGGAGCCGAAGTTCTCGCTCGGCGTTCCGAACCTCGTCGCAGACCTCAATCTCGAAGGCGGCGACAATGTCACCTTCATCCTCGTGCGCGACTTCACTGGCTTCGAGGGCCAGAAGCTCGACACCAACGACGACGGCACGCTCGATGTGACGCCGTGGACCTCGGTCGTCGGCAGCGTCGCCGTCGTGCAGACGCTCTCGCCAAACGGCGGCAAGAGCGACTACTTCTACTCGACCACGACCGTCGGCCCCGACGCCGGCCAGCAGCCCGCCGCAGCGTGGCTCTGCGCGAACACCTCGCAGTGGAACATCGGCACGCAGGATCCGTTCGGCGGCATCGACAGCCCGGGCGCGGCCAACCAGCTGTGCGTTCCGCAGGGCGTGATCTTCAATGAGATCCGCACGAACCAGCCTGGCGCGGACAACAACGAGTACTTCGAGCTGAAGGGTGGAATCGGAGAATCGCTCAACGGACTCACGGTGATCGTGATCGGCGACGGCACGGGAGGCTCGGGCGTCATTGAATCGGTGTCCCCGCTCGAGGGCCTCGCGATCCAGTCGGACGGACTTCTCTCGGTTGGCGAGGCGACCTTCGCGAACCAGCCGGGCTTCGGCGCACTCGATGTCGTGCTGGCCGGCCCGAACCCGCTCAACTTCGAGACAGATGACAATGTGACTTTCCTCCTCGTTCGTAACTTCTCCGGAACGAACGGGCAGGATCTCGACACCAACAACGACGGCGTCCTCGACCTCACGCCGTGGACGCAGATCCTCGACTCGGTCGCCATCGTCGACCCGACGGAGACGACCCCGCAGGAACTCGTCTACTCGCCCGTGCTCGTCGGTCCCGATGGCACCTTCTGGCCAGGGCACATCTACCGCTGCACCACGGCGGGAACCTGGCTCATCGGTCCGTTCGGTGCCACCGGCCAGACGGTGATCGATACGGCGGGCGCCGGGAACCCGATCTGCACGACTTGCGGGCCGGGCGCGGGCAACTGCCACGCCGTTCACGCCACTCCTGGCTGCGTCGATACCTCGTGCTGCAACCTTGTGGTCGGTGCCGACCCAACCTGCGGCACGGAGACCTGGGATCAGGCATGCGTGGACCTCGCGCGTCAGTTCTGCCTCGCCGCGGGCACGCCCCCCGTGCTCTCGTTCAACGAGATCCGCCTCGATGAGCCGAACGGCACGGACCCCAACGAGTACATCGAGATCAAGGGCACCCCGGGCGCGAGCCTGAACGGCGTCTCGGTTGTCGTGATCGGCGATGGATCGGACCTCGACGGCATCGCCGAGACGATCATCCCGCTTAACGGCGCTTCGATCCCGAAGGACGGCATCTTCCTGCTCGCGAAGTCGACCTTCACGCTCGGCACCGCCGACTCTGTGAAGTCGTTCAATCTTGAGAACGGCGACTCGGTGACCTACTTCCTCGTGTGGAACTGGACCGGACTTCCCAACCTCGACTACGACCTCGACAACAACTGCGCGCTCGACGCGCTGCCGTGGGATGCGACGATCGACAGCGTCGGCATCAGCGAGGGCGACGGTCGCTGCGTCTACTCCGCGACCACTGTGGGCCCCGACTATGTCGGCCTGCCCGGCCATGTCGTGAAGTGCACCGACGGCTCGTGGCGCTTCGGCCGCTTTGACCCGGCGGCGACCGATGGCTTCGGCACCCCGGGCACCGCGAACACGGTGTGCCCGCCCGCCTACGCCTGCGGCGTTCCCGGCGGCGCGAGCTGCTTCGCCCCGCAATCCGTTCCCGGATGCTCGGACGAAACCTGCTGCGCCTCGGTCTGCGCGATCGATGTGACTTGCTGCGAACTGGTGTGGGACGCGAGCTGCGCCGAACAGGCGACGCTCAACTGCTTCATCCCGTCGAACCCGCCCGATGTGAAGATCGGCGAGATCCGCATCGACCAGACGAGCTTCGATATCGATGAGTATGTCGAGCTGGTCGGCACGCCGAACACGCTGCTCAACGGCCTGACCTACATCGTCATCGGCGACGGCAGCACCACGGCAGGCTCGGGCGTCATCGAGTATGTCCAGAGCTTCAACGGCAACCGCATCCCCGAGGACGGCTTCTTCCTCGCGGCCCGTGCGAGCTTCACGCTCGACGGTGCGACTCCGGACCTCGTCATGCCCACGACGCCCGAGTTCGAGAACTCGGACAATGTGACGCACATGCTGGTCTGGGGCTTCACGGGCACGGTCAACCAGGACCTCGACACGAACGACGACGGCGAGCTCGATGTCACTCCGTGGCTCTCGATGCTCCAGTCGGTCGCGTTCATCGAGAGCGCTGCGACGCCGCCGGTGAACACTGAGTACGCGTACGGTTCTGTCCGCGTCGGACCCGATCCGAACGGCTTCGTCCCGAGCCAGCTTGCCTACTGCCCGTCGACGGACACCTGGTCGATCGGCACCTTTGATCCGGCCGCCAAGACCGCGATCGACACGCCCGGCGCGCCGAACCCCGGCTGCGACTACGCGAGCACGCCGTGCCCCGCCGATCTCGACAGCGACGGCATCGTGGGTGCTTCTGACCTCGCGACCCTCCTCGGCGCGTGGGGCAGCACCAAGGGCGGATCCGCCGACATCGACGGCGACGGCTCCGTCGGTGCGCCTGACCTCTCCGCGATGCTCGCGGCGTGGGGCAGCTGCCCGTAAGGCAACCCTTTCCTGACACCCCCCGCCGGCGACGGTCCTCCGTCGCCGGCTTTCTTTTTGCCGATCGCTCTGCATGATGGAAGTTCGCGGGAATGCCGTCGCGCGTTGCAGCGTATAACACCGCGATGCTTCCCGGCATGCAGGCGCTCTCGCACTTCGGACACTCGACGGTCATCACGCTCGATGGCCTCGGACGCTTTGCGATCTTCAGCCTCGCGGCCCTGCGCATCGCCGTGTTCGAGCCGATGAGCTGGCTGCGCTGGAAGAACATCGGTCCCCAGCTCTACTCGGTGGGTGCGGCGAGCGTGCTGGTCGTTGCCATCACGGGCGCGTTCATCGGCATGATCCTCGCGCTCGAGGGCTACGACCAGTTCGCCGCGCTCGGGCAGGAGCAGCAGATGGGCGGCGTCATCAACGCCGCGGTGACCAAGCAGATCGGCCCCGTGCTCGCGGCCGTGATGCTTGCCGGGCGCGTCGGCGGGTCGCTGGCGGCGGAACTGGGGTCGATGCGCGTCACCGAGCAGCTCGACGCGATGCGCGCGATGGCCGCCGATCCGATCCGCACCCTCGTGGTCCCGCGCGTGGTGGCATGCGTGCTGATGACTCCGATCCTCACCATCTACTCCGATGTGGTCGGGTCGCTCGGCGCATGGCTGATCGTGACCGCGTACTTCGGCGTCACCAACGCGGACTACTGGCACTACACCGCGCAGTTCGTCTCGGTGTGGGATCCGATGACCGGCGTGCTCAAGAGCATCGCGTTCGGTCTCGCGATCGCGCTCATCAGCTGCTACAAGGGATTCACCTGCTCGGGCGGCGCATCGGGCGTCGGCCGCGCGTCGACCGAGAGCTTCGTCGCGAGCTTCCTCGCGATCATCATGATCAACCTCGTGCTGGCGCAGTTCCTCGGCGAACTCCAGCGCCTGCTCGATCCGGAAAGCATGAAGACCCTGGTCAGCTGAGGCCCCTTCCATGCGCATCACGCTCCGCCGCGCCGCACTCGTCGTCTCTCTCTGCGGTCTTTCGGCGCTGCCGGTGGCCGCCCAGCAGACCGCCTCGCCGCCGCCCGCGCAGCCGGTCGTGGTGCGCAGCGAGCCCAAGATCCGCGAGGTGCGGCTGGAGGTCGGCTGCTACGCCACCAAGTACGCAGACGCGGCCAATCCGCTTCAGGACGATTCGGTTCCCACCGGCGGCGCCTACCGGATCACCAGCCTCTCCGTCGCGATCCCGGTCCTCACCCGCACGAGCTGGTGCGACACCGACTTCTCCGCGCTCGACGCGCGGGCGTACTTCGACGGACGCGAATTCAAGATGGACCCCGCCCGCGTCTACACGAAGCCGACCACCGGCGTCGAGTCGATGCTGCGCTTCGACGGAACCCCGCCCACGCCGAGCGTCAGCGAGATGCGGTTCCTCGCGACCTATCTCACGCAGCGCTGGAAGGTCACGGTCGACGAACGCGCGGCGGCGCGCTCGACCTGGCCCCGCGAGTGGCCCGATTGGACCAAGCGCTACCTCGTCGGCGAGACGGGCATCGATCCGAACGACCAGACCCTGAAGGCGCTGGCCGAGCAGGCGACCCAGGGCGGCCCGCGCAGCGCCTCGCCGTTCATCGCCGCGAAGAACGCGGTCGTCGCCGTCATGGTGCGCTGGAAGTCGATGACCGGCAGTTCCAGCGAGCTCGGTCCCGACAAGTCGCTGCGCGGGCTGCAGTTCAGCCCGAACGGCGTGTACGGGATCGGCATCGGCCGGGGAACGCCGGTCGAACTCGCGACCACCTGCGTGACCGCGCTGCGCGCGATCGGAATCCCGTCACGCGTCGTGTACGGCCTCATCGTCAACGAGACGCGCGGCGGAAAGTCGAACGCGAACTTCCGGATGATCTGCGAGTTCTATCTTCCCGACATCGGCTGGATCCCGTTCGACCCGGTCGAGATGCGCGGCCAGGGCGCAGGGTCCCGCGGCGCGGGCGCGACCATCAAGGGTTTCGCCAATGTGTCCGACCTCGAGGATGTCATTCCTCTCGCGGTGAAGCCGGTGCCCGATGGCTTCCAGCGCGCCGACCGCTACGCCGCGTGGGGCTGGAACCTCGGCCCAGGTTCCTCGATCGACGCGCAGTACGCGATCTCGCGTATCAAGCTGACCGACACCAGCCGCGGCAACGGCAAGGTCAGGTCGATGCCAGCGCCCCTGAGCGACGAAGCACCCTGAGCGACGAAGCACCCTGACGGACGAGATTCCGACCGCGCGGGCGCAACGGTTCGCTCTGTGCGGTCTGGAAGGTCTGGACGGGCGTCCCCGCGCAGATCCTGCAGGAATCACGGTGCACGAGTTCCTCGGACGACCTCCTATTTCCCACAGTATTGGGAAGGAGATCACCAATGAACCGCAAGCACCACTCGTCATCGTCGACGCCGCAGGACCCGAGCGCGCTGTTCATCGAGCTCGTGCGCGAAGCGCGCGAGATCCTCGCATCGACCTGCGGATCGCACATGACCGAGAGCCCGCAGATCGTGGCCGCCGTGGCGGAAGAGCGCCTTCGTGCCCGCCAGCGCGACAACGCCGAACTCGCGATCGCGAGCGCCGAGTTCACCCGCGCGGTCATGGAGGACCTTTCGCGCGTGGCGCGGCGCGCCGGCTGATCAGCGTGAATCCCGGGAGAGGAACGCCACGGCCTCTCGATGGGTGATGGCGTGGAGCGCGGCGGTGCGCTCGGACGAGGTTCGCCCGTCGTCGCCGGTCGCGTAGCCGCCTGAAAGCGTCAAGCACAAGGGGATGCCCCGTCCTGCGACCTGGTCGAGCACCATGCGGTCGCGGGCGGCGATTCCCATTTCGGTGAGCGCGAGCCGGCCGAACCGGTCGCCCGCCGCGACATCGACGCCACCGAGGTAGAAGGCAAACTGCGGGCCGGCCGCGTCGATCGCGCGGGGCAGGTGTTCCGCAAGCGTGGCGAGGTAGGCCTCGTCGCCAAGGCCGTCCGCCAACGGCACATCGAGGCTCGACGGCGGCTTCTTGAGCGGAAAGTTCTTCGCACCGTGCATCGAGAAGGTGAAGACCGCGGGGTCGCCGGCGAAGATCGACGCCGTGCCGTTTCCGTGGTGGACATCGAGGTCGACGACGAGGATGCGCTCGACGCCGTACTCCCGCTGGAGAAACCGCGCCGCCACCGCCACATCGTTGAGCGTGCAGTAGCCTTCCCCCGCATCGCGGAGCGCGTGATGCGTTCCGCCCGCGAGGTTGGCCGCGAGACGGCCGCGCCCGCGGAGCGCTGCGACGGCCGCGTCGATGGTGCCTTGCACCGCGAGCCGCGCCCGACGCACCAGCCGAGGCGACCACTCCATGCCGATCCGCCGCTGCTCGTCCGAGGTCAGCGTCCCGTCGCGGAGCTTCGCCAGATAGCCCTCGTCATGCGCGAGCGCCAGGAGTTCCCACGCGACCTCACCGGGCCGATGCTCGTTCCATGGCCCGACCAGCCCCTCTTCCACGAGGATCGCGTGCAGGAACTCGTACTTCCGCATGGGGAAGGCGTGTCCCTCCGGAAGCGGGATCACATAGTCGGGGTGGTACGAGACATGCTCGAGCGGAGTCATCGAAGCGCCCCTTCGACGCGGGCGCTCAGAGCCGCTTCACGAGTTCGTCTGCGAACTCCATCGTGCCGTGGCGTCCGCCGAGGTCGCGCGTGGTCGCGCCTTCCGCAAGTGCGCGGTCATACGCGGCGCGGATGCGGCTTGCGGCCTCGCGGAAGTGAGGCGCGTGGCGGGTCGAGGAAAGCCAGTTGAGCATCATCACGCCCGACATGATCAGCGCAAGCGGATTGGCGATGCCCTTGCCGGCGATGTCGGGCGCGGAGCCGTGGACGGCCTCGAAGACAGCGCCCTTCTCTCCGATGTTCGCGCCCGGCGTGACGCCGAGGCCGCCGACAAGGCCTGCGCAGAGATCGCTCAGGATGTCGCCGTAGAGATTCTCGGCGAGGATCACATCGAACTTCGTCGGATCCTGCACCAACTTCATGCAGGCGGCATCGACGATCACCTCTTCGTAGCCGATGTCGGCGTAGCGCGCCTCGTGCACCTCGCGCGCGCAGCGGATGAACATGCCGTCGGTCAGCTTCATGATGTTCGCCTTGTGGAACACGCTGACCTTCTTGCGGCCGCGCTCCCGCGCGTAGCGGAACGCGTAGTCGGCGATGCGTCGCGACGCCGACTCGGTCGCAACCTTCAGGCTGGTGGCGACGCCCTTCGTGATCTCGTTCTCGATGCCCGCGTAGAGGCCTTCGGTGTTCTCGCGGACGATCACGACATCGACGCCCGTGTAGCGGGTGTCGACGCCCTGCATCGAGCGGATCGGCCGCACCGCGGCGTAGAGGTCGAGCGTCTTGCGGAGGAGCACATTGACCGAGCGGAAACCGGTGCCCACCGGGGTCGTGCAAGGCCCCTTGAGCGCCACGCCGAACTCCTCGATGAGGTCGAGCGTCGATTGGGGAAGCAGCTGCTTCTCGCCGGCCTTGATCGCGGCCTCGCCCGCGTGCGAGACGGTCCAGCGGAGATCCGCTCCCGCGGCGTCAAGCACGCGCTGCGCGGCGACCGCGACTTCGGGACCGATTCCATCACCCGGGATCAGGACGACATCTGTTGGCATGGCGAGTCTGCAATATGGCAAGGAGAGACGCCCGCGTTCGCACGGGCGAGAGGCGCGGAGCATAACGGCGAACGCGCCAGATGGCGTTCCGTTGGGAACACCACCTGACGCGTCCGTTGAAAGGAAAGAACGAGGTGACGACGAGACGAATGACCGCGTTCAGCGTCCGACCACGGCCGACTTGGCCGGGATCTTCAGCTTCTGACCGATCTTGAGCGCGGCGGGGTCGGAGCCGATGAGGCCCTTGTTCTCCGAGTAGATGCGCTCCCAGTGCTTCGTGTTGCCGTAGTACCTGCGGGAGATCGAAGCGAGCGTGTCACCCGATGCGACGACATGCGTGCTGTCGCCACCCGCGGACGGAGATGCGGGAGCCGAGGTCGCACCGGAGGTGCCGCCGGCGTTCGTGCGGGCTGCAGGCTTCGCATCCGCCTCGTCGGCCGAGGGGATGCGGATCTTGGTACCGATCTTCATCGCCGTCGGATCGACGGTGGGGTTCGCCTTGGCGATCGTGCGCCACGCGTTCTCGCTGCCGAGGTACTTCTTGGCGATGCTGCTCATCGTCTCGCCCGAGGCGACGGTGTGGGTGGTCTCGCCGCGCGAGGTTGCCACGGTCGCCGGGCTGGTCGGAGCGATCACGGTTCCGAGGCCGCCGTTCACGCCGCCCGACGGGACGACGCCTGCCGGCGTCGGACTCGTCGGACGCGGGCCGCCCTGGGGGGTGACCGCGGGAGCGGTGCCGCTCGCTGGGACCGCGCCGACCGTCGGGGTCGTGGCTCCGGTGCCACCGCTGACGGGGATCCCGTTGATGGTGGTGCCAGGCGCAGGAGCCGGCGCGGGACGCGCCGAGGCGGGCATGTCGCCCTTGCCGGTGCCACCGGCGCTCAGGCTGCCCGGAGCGAAGCCAGGCTGCTCACGCGCGCCAGCGGTGCCCGTACCTGCCGGAAGACCTGTCGGAACAGGGGTCGGAACAGGAGTCGGAACAGGGGTCGGCGAGCCAGCGGTGCCGTTCGCGCCAAGCGTACCGATGGCGGGCGTCGAGCTGGCTGAAGACGGCGGCGCGCCGACGCTGGGAACGACCGGTGCGAGGGTGCCCGGGGTCTGGGACGACAGTCCGTTGACGGCCGTACCACCCGTTGCAGCCCCGCTCTCCTTCACGGCGGCCGACTTGTTGTTGGGGGCGGGCGGAGCGACGAGGGCGTAGTAAAGGCCAGCTGCTCCGAGGAGAACGACGAGAACGATCGCTGCGATCTTGGTACCGGTCGGCATGTTGTGCTCGATTGTGCGACGGTATCGCAAGTGCGAACGGGGCTCGAGCTCCGGC
>Ga0209985_10000382_pt1 | contig 49316 bp, 31 predicted proteins | sample NOAtaG_FD_187305 | JGI IMG/M metagenome (GOLD analysis project Ga0209985, IMG submission 187305) | Freshwater lake microbial communities from Lake Erie, under a cyanobacterial bloom - NOAA_Erie_Diel6S_1000h metaG (SPAdes) (version 2) | ecosystem: Environmental > Aquatic > Freshwater > Lake ... | reverse complement strand
GCCAGGAGGTCGTGGGATGCGGCGATTTTCAAAAAAGAGGGGGACGGGACAAAGCGCTCAGGAGAAAAACCTACTAGAAATTGGGGTTCGATACACGCATGATTTCTAACATTTATTACCTTGTGAGAGGGTGTCCTGGAAAGGCGAAACTTTTACGCAAAGTAATTAACGATGATCAATTTTCACAATTACGAGCGGCCATGTTCCGCGCTAAATGGGGGTATCTCCGGCGGGTTTTTCCGGCTTATATTCGGGTTGGCTAAGCGGTCGGCCACCACCATCGCACGACCGCTCAACAGGCCCGGTATTATATCTTAACGCTGAAATATCAAAAAATCGTGTTATGTCAAATAGAACTGTCGAAGCAGTCGTGCGTCCGGGTGCGCCGCATTTTGTGGGCGATGGATTTCGTGTCCACAACTTCATTCCGGGCACGCACCCGCTGAGTATGCGGCGCATGGATCCCATTATCATGCTGGATTATAACTCCAGGCATTATTTCCCGCCGAGCGAGCAGCCGCGTGGCGTGGGCGTACATCCCCACCGGGGGTTTGAAACGGTGACGATTGCGTATAAAGGTAGGGTGGAGCACCATGACAGCAGTGGCGGTGGCGGAGTCATTGGCGAAGGCGATGTGCAATGGATGACGGCGGCGAGTGGGGTATTGCACAAGGAATTTCACGAAAAAGTATGGAGCAGGGAAGGGGGCGACTTTCAGATGGTCCAACTCTGGGTAAACCTGCCAGCCAAAGATAAAATGGGCAAACCCAAATATCAGGCGATCGAAAACAGCAGGATGCCCCGTTATTTCCTGGATGGGGGTCAGGGCGAAATCGAAATCATCGCCGGGCGGTATATGGATTTACAGGGCAGCGCTTCTACGTTTACCCCGCTGCACCTGTACAACGCAAAACTCAAAAAAGGGGCTACGGCGTTATTCAGCTTTCCCCGGCACTACAATACCGCTTTGCTGGTGATCGAGGGGGCTATTACCATAAACCATGACCAGGTGGCGCCGACCGACCACCTCGTGCTCATGGCCAATGATCGCGAGGATTTCACGGTGGAGGCTACGGCAGATGCCCTGGTACTGGTGCTGAGCGGCGAACCGATCAACGAACCGATTGCCGCACACGGGCCGTTTGTGATGAATACCCGGGAGGAGTTGCTACAGGCCTTCGACGATTTTCACGAGGGTAAATTTGGCTTTCTGGAAGACTAAGACATCATCTACGGCAACAAATATGGAAACACAAGAGACACCACAACATGCTGCCACGACCTGGACTTCGCTGACCTATGCCGATGCTGGCGACCCCCTGCTGAAGCGTTGGCTGATCCAGGGCGTGGAAAACCTGAGCGGCAGGCCGCTCATCGAACGCCTGTACAACGAGGTGCGCTTCCTCGATGTTCCCCCGGGAGCACTCTGGGGCCTGGCGCTGGACCAACTCAAGGTCAGCATGGATGTTGATTGGCAGAAAATCGAACAACTGCCCGCCGAAGGGCCCCTGGTTTTTGTGGCCAACCATCCTTTCGGAGTGCTGGACGGATTGATGATGGGCGAACTGATTTCCCGCGTGCGTACCGACTTTTTCATCCTTGTAAATGAAGTCCTTGCACGCGACCCGAGGCTCGCAGGCCATCTTCTGCCTATTGATTTCCGTCCCGGGCAGGAGGCTGTCCGCACCAACCTGGCCAGCGCGCAAACGGCCGTCCGGCGCATAAAGGAGGGGCACGCAATGGGGGTTTTCCCGTCAGGGGGCGTAGCGACCGCCAAGTCGTTTTTCGGCCCTGCGGTTGACCTGGAGTGGAAGCGTTTTGTCGCAAAGGTCATCCAGCTTTCCCAGGCTACCGTAGTACCTGTTTTTTTTGCCGGACAAAACAGCCGACTGTTCCAGATGGTGAGCCAGTTCAGTATGCCCCTGCGGCTCGGACTGCTCCTCTATGAGACCAAAAACAAAATGGGCAAGCGTTTTCGCGTAGAAATCGGTGATCCGATCCCTTTCGGGGAAATGGCCCCGTACCGCGACCGCGATGCCCTGCTCGGATTTTTGAGGGCGCGCACCCTGGAATTGGAGGGCAAGGAGAAAGAAGAGGGCTAATCCTCCCGGGCCATGGCGGTCATAATGTCCCATACGGGATCGGAAGGCGGTTCGGCGATGATCTCTACCGGGGTTTGTTTGACGGGGTGGGTGAAGGCCAGCGACCTGCAGTGCAGGTAGATCCCGCCATGTGAAAAGCCTTCGCGGGCACCGTATTTAACATCTCCGAGGATCGGCCATCCCGCTTTGGCAAGTTGTACGCGGATCTGGTGTGGCCTTCCGGTGACGGGGTTCACCCGGAGGATATGCTTTCCCTCGAGTTCGCCGATCATTTCATAATCCAGTTCCGAGAATTTTGCATCCTTATTGCGGTTACTCGGCTTGTCCAGGGCCCTGGAAAAATTCTTTTCCGTATCCTTGATAATGTAATGGGCGAGATGACCGATCAGGGGTTCCGGCCGGTCGGTGGTGATCGCCCAATATGTTTTGATTACCTGGCGGGTCTTGAATAGTTCGTTCATACGGGCAAGGGCCTTGCTGGTCCGGGCAAATACGACTACCCCGGAAACCGGCCGGTCGAGGCGGTGGATGACCCCCAGGAATACATCCCCGGGCTTCTGATAACGCCATTTGATATAATCTTTCACATACTCGCACAGGGGACGGTCTTCTGTGATATCCCCCTGAACCAATACCCCCCTCGGCTTGTTCACCGCGATGAGGTGGTTATCTTCATAAATTACCTGAAGTTGTCTGTTGTCCATTGTTTTTTTATGTTGCGGTTTTCCCTCTAAAGCCCGCCCGATGGCCTGCCGGAAAGGGAAACGGCTTTTCAATTCTGCAAAAGTATGAAATTAACCTTGGGATTTTCCCCCTGTCCGAACGATACCTTTATTTTCGATGCGATGGTACACCAACGCATTGATACGGAAGGCCTTGAATTTGATGTGCGGCTGGCGGATGTGGAGGAGTTGAACCAGCGTGCTTTCCGGGGCAGCCTGGACGTCACCAAAATCAGCTATCACGCGTTCTCGTACGTGGCTGGTAATTATATGTTGCTCGATGCCGGTAGTGCCCTGGGCAATCAATGTGGCCCGCTACTGATCGCCAGGCAGGATTTCCCTTTGGAAGCAGTCCCCGGCTTGCGTATCGCCATACCAGGCAAATATACGACTGCGAATTTTCTGCTTGGCCTGGCATTCCCGGAAGCGAGAAATACCTTTCCTATGCTTTTTTCCGATATTGAGGATGCGGTGATAAGCGGGAAGGCCGATGCCGGCCTGATTATCCATGAAAACCGTTTCACCTATGCTGCCAGGGGGCTGGTCAAGCTGATTGACCTGGGAGAACATTGGGAGGCAACTACAGGTATGCCCATCCCACTGGGTGGAATTGCCATCCAGCGGAGCCTGCCGCCGGAAATCCGGCATACCTTTAACCGCGTACTGAAAAACAGTGTGGCCTATGCCATGGAAAACCCCACGGCTTCGCGGGATTATGTCCGCTGTCATGCGCAGGAAATGGATGAAACGGTCATGTATAGCCATATTGGCCTTTATGTGAATGATTATTCGCGCAATCTGGGGGAGAAAGGGCGTGCTGCCGTGCGCCTTATGTATAAAATGGCGTTCGAGAAAGGCGTGGTGCCGGTATTGCCTGCGGATATCTTCCTGGACTAAGCGATTGCCCCGCAGATGGAAATAGGCCCCTGGCCTGAACTTTTCCCCGTAATAATTTGTATCAAGTTCTGTTTTGTATGGTCTTAAAGCGTTTTTGGGCGGCGTAAGCCGCAAAAGGATAGCCGCAAACCTTTCTATACAACTCCGGTTTAAAAATATATTTATGAGACCTGTTGAATCAATAGCGCGCAGATGAGTAAAAACGGAAGGGTCCTGGTGGCCATGAGCGGCGGGATAGACAGTACGGTAACGGCGATGTTGCTGCACGAAGCAGGCTACGAGGTCGTTGGCATTACAATGAAAACGTGGGATTATGCCAATTCTGGAGGCAGCAAAAAGGAAACGGGTTGCTGTAGCCTGGATTCGATCAACGATGCCCGTCAGGTAGCAGTGGATATGGGTTTCCACCATTTTATCATAGACATCCGCGAAGAGTTTGGCGATTACGTAATAGATAATTTTGTGGACGAATACCTCGCGGGGCGGACGCCCAACCCCTGTGTCCTCTGCAATACGCATATTAAGTGGAATGCCCTCCTGAAGCGGGCCGATGCCCTCGATTGCGAGTTTATTGCCACGGGGCATTATGCACAAATCGCAAATGAAAACGGACGGTTTTTCATCCGGCGTTCTGCCGACCGGCAGAAAGACCAGTCTTACGTCTTGTGGGGGCTTTCTCAGGATGCGCTGCGGCGCAGCCGCTTCCCCCTCGGTGGTATGACCAAGCCCGAGGTGCGGCAGATCGCTTTCGATGCAGGATATACAGCGCTTTCCAAAAAAGCAGAGAGCTACGAAATCTGTTTTGTACCGGATAACGATTACCGCGGGTTCCTTAAAAGAAAGGTAGCAGGCCTTGAGGAGCAGGTAAAAGACGGGCTGTTCGTCAACGCTGCGGGCGAGGTATTGGGCAGGCACCAGGGCTATCCTTTCTTTACAATCGGACAACGCAAGGGATTGGGGATCGCTTTCGGCGAGCCGATGTTTGTCACCGAAATTATCCCCGAGGAAAATACTGTCGTGCTGGGCCCTGTGACCGGGCTGGTCAGGAACGGTATGCAGGTTTATCAGCTCAATATGCAAAAATATGCGGGTTTCTCCGGGGAGATGGAGCTCGCGGCCAAGATCAGGTATAAAAGCGAACCTGCCCTGAGCAGGGTACGCCTGAATGATAATGGAACGGCCGCTGTGGAGTTTCAGGCCAATGTCAGTGGTGTGGCGCCCGGACAGTCGGCAGTGTTCTATGAAGGGGATGATGTCGTCGGCGGTGGTATTATTTTTGGCAAGCTGGACAAAGGCGCCTAAGTTTTTTTAAAAACGATAAAATGCAGGATGCTTCATTGGTCCCAATCGGTAAATTGGGCAAATCACACGGTGTCTCAGGTGCGCTCAGGATTTTTGTGGACGAGCGCTATCTGGATGATTTCCTCGCAACCGAGTTGATTTTTATCGAAACGGAAGGCAAAAAGCTGCCTTTTTTTATTGAAGATGTTTTTGAGGCGAATGACCTGTTGGTAAAGCTGGAAGACGTGGATACTCCGGAAGCGGCCCACCGCTACAGTGGTAAGGCGATATTCATGCGCGAAGCCGACCTGCAACCCCTTACAGCAGAAGTCCCCCTGTCGGATGCGCAGTTTGAGCGCTACATAGGCTATACGATCTGCGATAAGCGCATCGGAATAATTGCAGCCATAGATGCGGTAATCGAACTGCCCCAGCAGTTTCTCGCATCGGTAAATTATGGTGGAAAGGAGGTACTCGTGCCGATACACCCGGACTTGATCGAACGGGTGGATCATCAGCAGCGCCAAATCTGGATGGACCTTCCAATGGGCATACTGGAAATTTAGGAAGGCGAGGGTAAAAAGCCGTCTCAACAATATGCGGTGTGTAAAAAGTCTCCCAATCGTTGGCGCGAAAAAAGAAAAAATACGAATGGATTTCTGAAAAATGCCTTACATTTGCACGCCTGAATATTTTGGTCTCGTAGTACAATGGATAGTACGTGGGTCTCCGGAACCCAAGATACAGGTTCGATTCCTGTCGAGACCACACCACGCATCATCTGATCAATGTGAAATCCCCTTTGAACGTTGCCTCGCTCCCATCCAGGAAGACGACTTCTGCAAGATAGACATAGGCTGCAGGATTCTGCATTGCGCCCCGATGGAAACCGTCCCAACCATAGGCCGGGTCGTTAGGCGGGAAGTCGTATTGTTCGTACACCAGAATGCCCCAACGGTTGTAGAGCCGAAACGACTTCACCCTGACCGCTTCCGGGCCTGAAAATACCATATATACATCGTTGGCCCCATCGCCATTTGGTGAAAATGCATTAGGGAAATAGACCCTTTGGGTGCGTTCGACGAATATCGTGACGCTGTCGGTGGCGGTACAGCCATTGGTATCCTTTACAATGGCGGCATATTCCGTGGTTTCCAGGGGCATCACGCTCACCGAAAGGGTGTTGGCCACTTTCAAGGTATCGGGCCTGATCCATTTGATGCTGGCCATTGCGCCGGCAGGGATATTGGTCAGCCCGCTGATCTGAATGCGCTCACCAAGCTTGATCGAGACATCGTTCCCGAGGTCAAGATTTGCAGTGATGCCCGGCAAAATATCAAAGCGTTCGCTGAGCTCGCATCCACTGGCGTCTTGCAGGGTGAGACGATAGGTCCCAGGTTTAAGGGCATTAAAGCGGCTGGTGGCACTAAAAATGGTGGAACCGCTTAGCCGGTAAACATAGGGCGGGGTGCCGCCCTGTACGCCTGCGATGCTCATACGCCCATCGGAACGGCCGGCACAGGTCTCTGGAATCGTTTGCAGTTGAATCGCCACAGGTACCTGCCCGTTCGGCCTTACGATAACGGTATCTTTGGCCGTGCAGCCATTTTTGGGGTCAATGACTTCATAGAATAAAGTACCGGGCAGTTCAAGGGTAATCGAAGGGGCTCTGGCGAGGATAAAGCCAGTGGTAGAATCCCTCCACTGATATTGCCAATTGCTATCCGGCACAGCACCTTTCAGGGTGATTTCGCGCGACAAACAATCCAGTTCTTCGTCTGCTCCGCCTTTTGCGATGGGGCGTATGGAATCAATAGGCACAACTGTGGTGGTGCTTCCGATACAGCCATTTCGCAGGTTTTGAGCGCTCAGCACATACCGTCCGGGGAGGTTTGCGGTGATGCGGGTATTGGAGGGATTGAAAGTTGTGGAGTTACCTGCCCGATCCAGCCAGTTAAATGCCCATTTTTGACCTGTAGGGGGTGGACCTGCATACAGGGTCACCGCGCCGCGGGCGCAGGTCAGGGTATCAGGTGGCAGGATAGCTGGTTGAGGGGCAACTGTATCTATCCCGATACGCAGCGTGCGGGTAGTGCTACACCCAAAAACCGTATCTGTGACTATGAGGGCATAATCCCCGGGAAATTCCACACGTGCCCGCAGGGAATCGCTGCCTGGCGAACGTTCGCCGCTCAATTGCCGCCAGGAATAGACGATCTTCTTCCCGGTTTCCGAACCCTCCCCGTTCAGGAAAATAGCGGGTGTATTGCAATTGAGGCTATCTTCTGCGAATAGGGCAACAACAGGTGAATAGGCGGAATCCAGGAGGAGCATGGCATCGAAAAGGGAAGGGCAGCCATGCAGGGTATCGGTCAGCATGAGCCGATAGGTACCCGGAATACTTACGCGCGGCGCAGGGGAATGCTGGTTGGCCGTTGTGATTCCCGGGCCTTCCCAGTTTGGTTTGAGTGGCCCGGCGGCGATGAGTGGCATACTTCCGGTTAGAGCAACTTCGCGCAGTTTACAGGTCAGGAAGGTATCCCGGCCAGCATTGGCGATCGGTGCGGGTATTTCGGAGAGGCGGAAGGTATCCCGACCGATGCAGCCATTCGCATTGGCTACGGTAACGGCATACAGGCCCGGCTCCTCAGGAGTAATGTGCGGGGTAATTTGCCCCGTATTCCACCGGATGCCGGGGAACGTATCCGCGATGGCCAGGAAAGCCGTCGAATCGGCACAGAAAAATGTTTTACCTACGATTTCAGGTGAGGGTACTGGTGCAAATTGTACCAGCACGCTGTCGCGATCTGTGCAACGGTTTTCGGCTTCGACTTTCAGGGTGTACCATCCGGGGGTTTTTACCCAGATTTCCGTTGTCCCGGAGGGTCCGGGTGACCATTGGTATCCTGTGAATCCCGCTCCGGCACTGAGTAATACAGAATCCCCGGGGCAAAAAACCAAGCTGCCACTGATCTTTGATTCAGGAGCGGGAACCGTAAAAACCCTAACCTGGGCCTTTCCCTCACACCCCAGGTCGTCGGTAACGGTAACGCCATAAATACCTTCCCGATTGACGAAAATCCGGTTGCCGGCTTGCCCTGTACTCCAGGAATAGCGTTCGAACCCTGCTTCTACTTCCAGGGGCAAAGAATCGTTCGAGCAAAAGAAGCGGTCCCCGTCAATAATGGGAAAAGGGATCCGCGACAACCGCACGAGCACTTCGTCCGAACCAACACAACCGTTTTGACCGATGGCGCTGACGCCATAAGGCCCCGGCTTTGATATCGTCAGGATGGAATCATTACTCGAATTGCTCCACTCAAAAGAAAGAAACTTGCCTGTCACCGACAGCGTAGTGGATTCGCCCCTGCAGATTTCGAGATCGCCGATAATTTTCACCTCCGGTGCCAGCTTGGTCCCCACGCTTTTTGAGGTAACTGCCGTACAGCCGTTCTGGTCGGTGACTTGCAGACGGTAGGTACCTCCATTGGCAATGCTGATCGTATTCTGCTGTTCCCCCGTCGTCCAAAGGTAGCTTTTATACCCGCTGCCAATAGCGATAAGCATTGCCGTGACCCCCTGGCAGATCGAGTCCGGGCCTAAAATCACCGGTGGGGCTACGGTGGTAACGGAAACGGTAAATGCTACTTTAGAAATACAAAAATTACTATCCAGAACGGTAAGGTCGTAGTCGCCCGCCTCCCTTACCTCAAGATATGGTTTGGTGCTGCCATCTGACCAGGTGTACGAAATGAAGCCCGGCCCTGCGTCAAACCGCCTGAACGTATCTTTGCACGCAATGTAGCTACCCGGCGTCAGTAAAGGTGCAATAGCACTGTCCGACTCCACAAAAACCTCACTATTGCGGGTACAACCCTGTGCATTGGTAACGGTGACCGAATAGCGCCCGGGTGTAGAGACCCTGATCAGGGAATCTGCCGAACCATTTGACCAGGCATACCTGCGGTATCCCGCGGGTACTTTGAGGGTAGTGAACGATCCGGTACAGAACCTGAGCGGGCCACCAATCCCGATGAGGGGATTTTCCAGTACTTCCAACGAAAAGGTGTCGCTGGCAGAGCAGCCGTTGTTGTCCACGATCCCGACAATATATCTGCCGGGACGGTAGGCAGGTACCGAAGGAGTGCGTGCACCTGTTGACCAGCTATAGGAGGCAAAGCCGGGATCTGCCGACAGGCTGGTGGTATCGCCGCCGCATATCTGTGCTTTGCCCCGGATCGTCACTTCTGGTTGGGCAGCAAGGCCGATGGTTTTCATCGCGTTGCCCGAACAGCCGTTGGGATCCGTAACCGTTACGGAATAAGTACCGGCACTGCTTTTTCTGATTGTAGCGGTGGAGTCGCCGTTGTCCCAGGCATATTTTGCATAAAGGCTATCCACTTGTAGCTCGACTTGTGTGCCTGGGCAAATGATTGACGGGGCGACGATCCCCGGGCGCGGGTTGGGGAACACCGTTACAGCGTAATCGCCTTGCGCGGTACACCCATTAAATCCGGTAACCGTCACCTGGTAATTCCCGGAACGATTCACGAGGATATCCGGGAATATCTCGCCCGTGGACCACTGGTAGGTAGCAAAATTCCCGGGACTGATGCGGCTGAATTCCCCTTCGCAAAAAGCCGAAGGGCCGGTGAAAGCAATTTTAGGCAGTGGAAGCGTATCGGCAGCGATCGAAGTATTGGCCCTACAGCCGACACTGTCTTCGACCGTCAGGGTATATTTCCCCGGGCTCGATACGAGCAGGAAACTATCGCTGACTCCTCCTGTCCAAAGATATTTGGGATAACCTGGCGGCGCTTTCAACAGCGTAGTGCCCCCGCTACAAAACAGGGGATTGCCCAGGATAGATGCAACGGGGCTTTCTCTTTGGCTCACCTTAACTTCGGCATTCGACGTACAGCCGTTGCTATCCGTAACGGTAAGGCGATAGGTGCCCGGGGCGGTAACGGTCAGGGTGCTGTCCAACCTTCCGTTTGACCAGTTGTAAGTAAGGAAAGCAGGCCGTACAGAAAGCTGCGTGGAGGTACCTGAACAGAAAAAAGTATCCCCGCTTATGATGGGGTCTTGTGGTAAAACCCCGGTAACCTCGATTTTCCGCGTGGCGATGCACCCATTTAAATCGGTGACGGTAACGGTATAAACCCCCGGGGAGCTTACCACAGTCACTTCTTCCCGGCTACCGTTATTCCATTGGTAGGAAGAATAACCGCTTTCTGCAGCCAGGAAAATTTGTTCGCCGGGGCATAGCACGGTATCCCCGAATATCAATGGCGGGGCAGGGACGATATCTTTGATTTGAAATGTCGAAGTGCCGGTGCAGCCTTGGCTATCTGTTACCGTGACCCGGTAAATGCCGGTTTCCGCAACAGATGTTTCTGCTCCCGATGCCCCCGTGGACCATTGGTACCTGGTAAAACCCGGGCTGGCCTTCAGGCTTACCGTTTTCCCGCCACAAAGTACACTATCCCCTACGATAGCAGGCACAGGTGCCGACAGGACATTGACGATCATTTCGTCCGAATGGACGCAATTGCCCTCTGTGACGGTTGCCGTAAAAGAATACAGCCCGGATTTGTCCGGTGGGATAGCGATGCGGGTGTTGAACGAATCCGCAGATTCGATGAACCCGGAGGCATTGCCCGAAGCCGTCCACCGTGCCGAGGCCCGGCCGGCGGTATTGACGGCCTCCGTTCGGAGGGTAAAGGCCCCACCTGCGCACACAACGGTATCCGGTTTGGCCTGGACTTCAACCAGGTCGCAATTAGGATTTGCGATACAGTTGAGATAGGGTGCTGCCGGCCCTCCCCAGGTAAGATTGAAGGAAAGGGCAACAGCAGAATCAAAATTGGAGCCGCCAACCCCTACAAAGAAGTCTATCAACATGAAATAACCATCGCCGGGCTTTACGCGGAGGGAATCCAGGAAACCATCCCCTTCAAGGCCTTCGGAGCGATCGCTTGCTCCATTGCCCAGCCCTGTGCGTATGACCCGCTGGTTTGGGTTGATCTGTGCAAAAGAACAGCGGATAGGTTCGCCGAGGCTATCGCAAGTCGTTTTCGGGCCATAAATGGCAAAATCGTAGTCCTGTCCCCGGATTTGAACGGAATCACTGATGGTGAAAGAAAGCTTGCCGCTTTCCGGGGGCATGTCTTTACGCAACTCGAAATAAAACCAGACAGAGATATTTTCACCGCGTTGCAGGCAGCCTTTGCTATTTTTAGAAGAAAGGAAATCATTGGAACCACTTCCAAAACGCGGCGTAAAAAGGATTGGCCTGTCATCGCAGATAACGATTGCCCTTCTGCAGTCGTTGGGCTGGGCCAGCAACAAAAGCGGGAGTAGAAGCCCCAGGGCACTGAATGCGGTTTTGAGATTATGATTCCTCATAAGGAATGTTACGAACTGGCAATTTGAGGAAAAAGCGGTTTTACCCGGCTTGCAAATATTTTTTCGCACACCAAGTCCGCCAACCAATCCGCAGGCTATGAGCAGACGAAATCTCCGCAATAGGCAGCACAATCCAGGATGGGCATACTTCCCATTTTTTTGACGTAACTGCTCTTTTTTACTGGCCTTTTGATGGTTTTTGGACAAGTTCAAGTAAATACTGCCCGCTTTTAACATTTGGGGATTAGAAGATGAAAGCTCGATCGTTGGGTTGAAAACGCTGTTTACTTTTGATATGTTGTGCAAGCAGGGAACGAAAAGCAGGAATATTGCCTTTTACAACTGCCGTCTGTTCATTTCTGCTGCAATCAAACGGTATTCGCGCCCCATATCCCCGCTGACCGCTGTATTTTCCTGTGCCCTTCGGATCAGATAGGGCATCACATCGCGAACTGCACCGTAAATTACATATTTTCCGGCATTAAATCCAGCTTTGGCTAAATTAAAGGTCAGGTTATCGCTCATACCATAGAGCTGTGCAAAAAAGATGTGGGGATGGTTCCTTGGAATTTGGTGTTTTATTGCGAGTGCTGCGAGCAGCAATGCACTGCCTGCGTTGTGGGAAGCATTGCAGCAGGCAATACCTTCAATATGCCGTATGCAGTAAACGAGGGCCTGGTTATAGTCGCGATCGGTTGCGGCTTTGTCGGGTTGGAGAGGGGAGGGGTACCCCATCGCCTCTGCGCGCTTGTGCTCTTTTTCGAGGTAAGCACCGCGCACGAGCTTTGCGCCTAAAATATACCCGCCGTTTTTTGCTTCTGCATGGGCATCTTTCAGTGCATTCAAGCGATCGCTAAGATAGAGTTGATAGGTATTATAGACGACTGGTTTTTCCCGGTTAAAGATTGTCATCATGGTGCGGGCAAAGTCGTCTATGGGGCGTTGGATCCAGGTTTCCTCCGCATCGAACGAAATGGCCGTTCCGCTTTCGGCGGCAGCGGCACAGATACGGCGCACCCGCTCCAGGGCTTTTTCGTATTCCTGAATTTCGTCGCCGGAGAGCTGATCGCCCCGGTGAAGGGATTCAAGCAACCCAAACCTGGCCATGCCGGTGATTTTGGTACTCACCATCGGAATAGCCGGATTACCTGCGGCAAATTTTAGCGCACGCACCGTCTCCTCCATCGTGTGGTCGAAATCGGCTTCTGTTTCCTTCCCCTCGGCGCCATAATCGAGAATGGAGAATACGCCTGCGGCCGCAAGCTTTTGAACCGTCGCCTGGGTACTTTTAAGGTCTGTACCGCCACAGAATTGTCCGAAAATCGTGTTGCGGACAATCCTTTCGACAAAAGGCAGGCGGAGGCGGATGGCTTGTAAACCGAATTTTGAGGCAAGTGCTACCAGTCCAGGCTGGTTCATCAGACCAAACAACCAGGCTGCTTTTTTTAGCTCATTATTGGTTTTATAGGAAAACGCATGTTCGGTATTAAATAAATCCAAAGCCAATCCCTCCGGGATCGGATCAGACCATTCCCGCACCAAAGCTTCCGTTTTTTCCTTTTCCGTCGAAAAAGGGCCTGAAATACTGTGCATACTTTATTTTTTGGTTTTTTGGTTATACGGTAGAGGGTGCTTCCGGGCGGGGGACAAGGTTACCCGATAGGGGAGTTCCAGAATTCCCATGCTTTTTCGGCCTGTTTGTAGAGCATTCCCAGGCCATTTCTTACCTGGGCACCCCGCTGTTGCCCCATTTCCATAAATAAGGTAGAAGAAGGGTTGTACACGAGATCATAAAGGAAATGCTCCCTGGTTAAATGTTCATAGGGAATCTGTGGCAGGGTGTCGCGGGCGGGTGCCATGCCTAACGGTGTGGTGTTGATGATGAGTTGCGATTGGCGGATATGACCGGCATCCAGGTCTTCGAACAACAGATCGGAGCTACCCGCAGTCCGGGAGACGGTGCGGTAGGGCAAGCCCCATTTTTTGAGTACGTAAACGACGGCTTTGGCAGCTCCGCCTATACCCAATACCAGTGCGGAGGCTATCTCTTGCCGGTGACCATCCAAAAATTCTTCGAGGTCCTGTTCAAAACCGTGGACGTCAGAATTGTAGCCTATACATCTCCCGTCTATACACCGGATTACATTGACCGCACCGATTTGTGCTGCGCCTTCCTCCAGGTGGTCGAGATATGGAATTACCTGCTCCTTGTACGGAATGGTCACGTTGAGGCCGCGGAGGTTGGGATAAAGTTTCAACAGCTCCGGGAACCAGGATATTGCCTCCAGGGGAAACACTTCGTAAAAATGGTCGTGTAGCCCCTCCCTGGCGAATTTCCCGTTGAAATAGGATTGGGAGAACGAGTGTCCCAAAGGGTAGCCGATCAGGCCAAAAAGGTGTCGGTATGCCCTGAGCGCCGGATTATCCGGCAACATCTTTTTTTGTTCCATCTCCCTCGACAATACTTGCCTTTTCCAGGAATAAAACGATAGCTACCCCTACCGCCATAAACACCAGGACCCAAAGAAGCTGAGGGTCGCCGGGGAAGTCGCCGGGCAGCACGCTGCGTTCAAAAACAGGGACTTCTTCTCCTGCGCTGTTCACCCTGGTTTCGAGTACGATGCGCCAGGGCCAGATTTTATTGAGGGAACCGATCATGAACCCCGTTAGCACGGCCATCGTAAGGTCGTGGTAATGCTTGAACAACCAGGTGAGTACCCTCGAAAAGGAGGCGAGCCCTACAAGACAGCCGACGGCGAAAGTGGCAATGATTACCAGGCTTTGGGAATCCAGATTTTGCAAAACAGACTTAAGGCTTGGGATGATGAGCGTGTACATCCCCATAAGCACCAGCATGAAACTTCCGGAGATCCCGGGGAGCATAAGCGCAGAGATGGCAATGACCCCGGATATAAAGACGAACCAAAGCGCTTCGCTACCCTGGCCAGGTGCCGCAAGCGTGTACCACAGCGCAACGGCCGTCCCGACAATGAGCCCGCCGATTGCAGTCACATTCCAGGACTTGACTTGTTTGCCGACAAACCAGGAAGAGGCGAGGATCAACCCGAAAAAAAACGCCCAGACCAGCCTCGGCTGCTTTTCCAGCAGGTGGGTGATACCGAAAACTCCGGAGATTAAACCCGTGGCCATTCCAAGCAGGAGAAAGGTCAGGAACCTTCCATCAACCGCTGCCCAGGTGGCCTTGATACCGCCCTGTTTCCAGGATCGCAACAGCTCCGGGCCCAGAATGGCCTGGATACTGGCGAGCAGCCGCTCATAAATATTAGTGATAAAGGCGATCGTACCACCCGATACGCCGGGGATGACCTCTGCTATCCCCATTGCAAGCCCTTTTAAAAAGAGGGCGATATTTTCACTTTGCTGTTTCATAGGCGCGAATTTAAGGCAAATTCTTCAAGTGTCGTATTTTTTTGAAAAAGTTTGCTTTGGCCTTTAAATCGCTATTGATGCGGGCGGATCTGGAGGGTGCTGCTTTGTTGTATGCCCTCCTCCGCGGTACGGCTGCGGATGTTGCTGGGCAGGCGACGCAGATCGGGCTGGCCAGCATCTGCCCATGCGCTGTACCATGCACTACCCACCGCGAGAATTGCAGCCCGCATCCGGTGTTCCACCATACCGTTCAGTTTATTCTGGTAAGCTTCGGCATAAGCAGGGCAGGGCACCCGTTGGATACCGCCGGGCTTTTCGTTGGGGCAGAATTGAAGGTCGCCGGGGAACTCCTGCCGTACTGCTCTTTCCATGCGCAAAACGCTATCCACGAGTTGATGGCTCTGTAAGACAATGTTCCAGTAGAATGCTGCTGGTTCGTTCAGGTATTTGGACTGGCCCACGAAAAAGTCGTAGTGCTTATCGGCAAAAAGTTCCGGGATCCGGCTTTCCCAGAAGGCATGGATGCCGGTCTGTCCGGTTAACTGCCCATTGTAGTTCATGGTGGTGTGCAAGGGGACATGGGCATCTGCTATATAGTGTCCGATTTCTGACGATAACTGGAGGATGAGTGCGGCGTCGCCCGCCTGAAAAGCCCTGGTGAGGCGGCGATGCATCTGGAGGAGGTGATAAGGGAGAATCCCGTGTAATGTGAGGGAGTCTGCAGCGATGACCGTTCCGCAGGGGATTCCCTGGCCGTACAAGGCACGCAGGGTATCGCAGGGGATAGACCAGTCTTCTTCGTAGTACTGGGACAAGAGATGCTTTTTGACCCAGTCGAGATGAGCGGTGGCCGATATGCCCTTATCGGTTGGGAAGTAGGGTATTGTTCGGCCTCCGGGTTTCTGGTGCCAGGTGTTGCCGGTTTTTTGAAGGGCATGCCTGCTGAAAACGAGGATCGTATCGCCTGCAGGGCTTATTGCGTACAGCTCGGTATATTCCGCAAAGGCTTCTTCCCAGCGCATAGGCAGGGGCTCCGGATACCGGTCCAGATCAATGTAGTGCCGGACAGCCTCGTGTTTTGTGGCATAGCGGCGTTTATCCGGATCAACGGCGTGTTCGGTGAGGTATTCGATATTTTTTTTGTAAAACGGAACCATCGCCACGGGCAAAGTAAACACTGCGAGACGGTTGATACGGCGGTGGCCAAAGAACCCCCAGCGCTCGCGGAAGGCAGGGAGGAGCGCTAAGCATAGGCAGAGGGACGCCAGAACGGCAGTCGGGGTAATTTTTTTGTACATTTTTGGTGGTTTAGCGTTAGATAAAGAGAAGTTATAGACCCGGCTTGTCGCGACGGGGATCATCGAGGAGCTCAGAATGCGCTTTTATTTCCATATTGTGCCAAATTGTTTTTAACGTTTGCCCTCAAAAAAAAAGGGATATCCCCATAACATTTTTTTGACGACGCGGTGTTGTGCGAGCATAAAATCCCCTTCGCCAGTCGCTACAAAATACCGTTCCAGCATTTCGGGACTTTCAGGCGTCCAGCCTGTTTTTGCATCTGATGCCGCTTGTCCGGCAAAAATGGGGTAGAGCTTGGCAACCGCAGTTTTTCCAGCAATGTTTTTTACGGATACAATGGCAAAAGGAATGGTGTTCATCACGGAATCCTTTTCGGGGTAGGCATTTCTAAAGTCTTCGGCGACAATAGATTCGAACGTATTCAGGAAACGATCTACTGCAGAAGAGCTGACAGGAGCCTGGATTTGCGGAGTGATAGGAAAAAAAGGAAGGATTTCGGATTTACCGTTTTGTCTAACCAGCCGGAAGGACTGGTTGCGCTGGGTGGGATATTCGATACTGACAGCGGTGATCTGGGCGGGGTTTTCAGAAAATATCGAGCGGTCCCGCCAGTCGTCGCCTTTAAGGCTGTACCTAAACCTGGGGTTGCCTTCCCAGCCGTCGAGGTGTGCGACATAAGGTTGCCCGGCATCTTCCCGGATAGCGAAAACGCCGCGTTCGTCCACGGAGCTACCACCGATATAATAGGCTTTCAGGAGTCTTTCCCGACGGTCGTACACTTCGACTTTTATCCCTTCTGTGGCCAGGCTCCGCACCATTTCCGGTACTGCGGCTTCTGAAGGTTTGTACTGGACCTGCAGGCGTCCCAGGGCATCGAGCAGATTTTCGACTGCGTCCGGACGTGCCTTCCAGCGCCTGTTAAACGTCCAGGAGGTCCCTTGTCGTTCCAGGAGGGTTTGTTCTCCGTCGCGGTGGGCCAAAAATATTTTTCCGATTTGCCGGACATCGGCAATTTTGAAATCCCGTTCCGCATATAGGGTAGCCATTGTGCGCTTGCTGTTGTGCCATCTCAGGGCGGCTACGCTTCCGCCGAGCAGGAGGAACAGCAGGAGGTAAGGGAGCAGATTTTTCACAAAAAGTATTTTACGAACAAAAAAGCTAATCCCGGGCATATTTCCTTCTGCGCAGGGTTTGGTACAGGATGCCAAATATGGCGAGGGCGGCGAGCGGCACGCCAAAATTGAACAGTTGCCATTTCAGGCGTTCCGTTTTAGCGCGGGCGGTATCGAGCAGGCGAAGATCTACGTTTTTACCCCGGGCCTCCGCGACGCCGGTTTCGTCCAGCAGATATTCGATTGCGTTGAGCAAAAAGTCCTTATTATCAAAGACATAGCGGGCAAATCGGTTATACCCCAAAGGAACGACCTCCCGTCGTTTTGCGTCAATTCCGTTTTTCGCTACATCGCCATCGGATACGACAATCATCCGGTTAGGTGGGCTTTGTGCGCGGAATGGTGTGCCTGCTGCTTCCAGGCCAGCGGCCATGGCAGGCGAAACCCGGTTTTCATACATAGAACTGAAACTTCCTTCGAGCAGCAGTGCTAAAGGCTGCGGCCCTTTATCGAATTTTGAAGGGTCTAACGGGTATTTCATAAATTCAAAATTCATGCGCACCGGGGTATATTGATATCGCGACCTCGGGCTACTGGCCAGCAGTACAGTGCGTTTTAGAGGGATACGCGTCTTTACGGCGGTATCAATGGAAGCCGGGTAAAAAAAGTTTACCGGCCCAAGGTTCTTGACGATAGGGTGTGCCGTATTCGGCGTGGATACCGTGTGGTAGGGGTATTCAAATAACTGAAACTGTGGCTGGTCGCCGATCATGCCGGTTACGAGCTCGATGGGGGTACATTGCATATCGAGTACCAGGTTGGGCTGTATTCGGATACCATAATAGAATAGGAGGTCGGCAAGTCCGGTCTGATATTCGGAAGGTATATATTCGCTGCGACCGTTCAAGCTGTCCAGGTCAATGGCCAGGGGATCGAGGAGCCAGAGCACTTTGCCGCCGTTCATGATATACTGATCCAGTTTAAACTTATCTTTTTCGGAAAATCCTGCCCGGGGTTTGGCGATAATCAGCGCGGCGATGCGGGGATCAATATTGGCAACGCTGTCCAGTACAACGCGGCCGGTATTATAGAATTGCCGGAGCGCGCGCTCGAGGTCGGCGGTTTGGAACGGTTCCAGTTCTCCATGCCCAGCAGTAAAAACGATTGCTGCCTTATCGGGCCTTTTGAGCTGTTGTACGGCATTTGCCAGTTTGTATTCGAGGAAGCGCACGGCTTTATTCAGGCTTTCCTCGTTGACGCCCGGCCCCCCTTCCATCAGGTTCACGGCGATATTTCTGCCTTTATAATAAACCAGGGCATAGGGGAGGACGGCTTTGGTAGTGGTTTCAGACTGTCCGGGCAGGCGTAGTGAGATTGGTTGCAGGCCTTCTTTGCGATATGCCTCGAGGCGATCGTTCACCTGGTTTGCCGGCCCCGCAAAAGGGTCCTCAAAGTCGTATTCGATGAGTCCGTTTTCGGAGCGGAAGTCCTCCAGCATATCGGTAGCTGCTGTTTGCAGGCGCTTGAAGCCGGCGGGAAACGCTCCGCCGAGCAGAACCTTCACATAAACGACATCGTCCAGGCCGCGCAGCAAAGCCTTTGTGCCCCGGGTAAGGGTGAAGCGCTTGTCGGCGGTCAGGTCGAGGTAGCCATATAACGCCCTGCCTTCAAAACGCGCATTGCCGAGCATATTGACAAAGAGCAAGATACCCGTAAGTAGCAGGAAACGGATGCTTTTTGTATTCCCGGAGCGTTTGTCCCATATCCAATGGGTAAATGCAAGGAAAAATGCGATCAGGGAGAGGAAGTACAATAAATCCCTGCTATCAATCACTCCGCGGCTCAAAGCCCGGTAATGGTATTGGATCCCCAGCATTTCGACGATATCATCGCCTTTTCCGGAAAACACCGGTAAGGCACTGATGAAATCAAACCCGTTGAGCAACAGGAAACAAAGTAGCGCGGCGAGGACAAAGGCCGCGATCTGGTTGGCAACCAGGGCAGAGGCAAAGATACCGGCAGCGGTAAAAACGGCGGCGAGCAGCAATAATCCAATATAGGACCCTGCCAGGGCACCGAGGTCGAGGTTGCCCCTGGGGGCTCCCAGCTCATACACCGTCCAGGCATAGAATAACGTAGGCAACAGCGCAAAAACGGCAAGGGTCAGGGCGGCGAAGTATTTTCCATATACAATCCCACTGAACGGAAGCGGTTTTGTGGCGAGAAACTCGATGGTGCCTTCCTGCTGCTCTTCGGCAAATGACCGCATGGTGATCGCAGGGATCAGGAATAAAAACAGTAGAGGTGCATTATCGAACAAGGCCTGCAAAGAGGCATAGTTGCTGTCCAGCAAGCTTGAAGGCGGATAGACGAACAAGACGAAGCCGGACAGCAACAAGAATACCCCTGTGAAAAGGTAGGCAGTGAGGGAACTGAAAAAAGCGGCGATTTCCTTCCTGAATACAGCGATCATTGATGTCTTTTTAAGTTTTGGTGCGGGTGTGACCCGCTTATTCTGTTCGGAGTACGGGGATATTACTGGATTTGTACACTGTATTGAACGCAGGGATATCCTTTTCCAGGATTTCTGCCATTGCGGCGCGATAGCGTGCCCATTCGGCTTCGAGATCGGTGAGCCGGTCCCGTAGCCCCTGGGTAATACGGGGGTCCTGGGCATCGAGGGAACTGCGCAAGCTGAAGAATTCTACATTGAGCCCGCTCGGCCAGTTAATCACATCCTGCCCGTTCTTCGTGCGGGGCTCGATCAGTTTGGATTCCCACAAGTTAATTTTATCGGTCAAGGCTTTTGCCTGCCGGAGTATCCCTTCTGCATCGGCGATACCTTGCAGGTTTTCGCTTAACGAGGACAACTGGGCTTTTATTTTGCGCATATCGTTCACTGCTTTGTGGATATCGTGGATTTGGGTGGTAATCCGTTCCAGCATGGCCTGCTGTGCCGTCCAGTCTGCCGCTTTGAAATTGACCCGGGGATCCGGGAGGATTTCGACGCTTGTTGTGGCTTTTTCCCCTTTGTATTCCATGGTGACGGTATATTTACCGGGCGCGGACTGATAGCCGCGGTGGTCGCCATAGACAAATACATCGGGTACGCCGGGCGCAGTTTCTGTACGTATATCCCAAACGAAAACGTTGATACCGGTATTGGCCGGGAGTATGGACGGGGCGGGCGGGCCTCCGGGATAGTTTTTAAACAGGGTATCGCGTTTGTTGGTGAAAGTGCGGATAAGCTTGCCTTCGGCATTTCGGATTTCAAGCCGGAGCAGGTTGGAATCGGCCTTTTCTTTCAGGGAATACCGCAATACGATACCGGTCGGCGGGTTTTGTCCGTATCCTGGGATTGCAGCGCTACCTCCGTTCATCGGCACGGTGGGTTTTGAGGAAAAGAGTTGGATTGCTGCATTGCCCGATGCCCGTTTGTATTCCTGTACCGGGCTGAGGTCGTCGAGTATCCAGAAAGCGCGGCCTGCGGTAGAAGCCACCAGGTCGTTATCCTGGATTTTCAGGTCGGTGACTGGTACTACGGGGAGGTTGAGCTGGAAACGGTCCCATTTGCCACCTCCGTCAAAAGAAATATAGAAACCATGTTCGGCTCCGCCATAGAGTAAGTCTTTGGTCTTTTTATCCTCCCGGATCACGCGGAGAAAGTCGTTTTCGGCGATGCCGGCAGTAATTTTTGTCCAGGTCTTTCCATAATCTGAGGACTTGAACGACATAGCGGACATATCGTTGAACTTATACCGGGTCGCGCAGATATAGACGGTGCCGGGGAGGTGAGGGGAGACCTCGATCGAATTTATGAGGCATTCCGGGAGGCCTGCCGGGGTGATATTCGTCCAGGTGTTTCCGCCATCTCTGGTGAGGTGTACCAGGCCGCAGTCGCTTCCGGTATATATGACCCCTTTTTCGATATCTGACTCGATTACATAGCTTAGGGTGTTATAATTTTCCCCGCCGGCGCCCTCGTTGGTGAAAGGACCACCGCCTTGTCCCTGCCGGGTCGTATCGTTGCGGGTAAGGTCGGGGCTTATGACTGTCCAGCGCATACCGCCATCGGTAGTTTTCAGCAGCACGTTTCCGCCGTGATACATGGTGGAGGGATCGTGCGGGGAGGCGATAATCGGGGCATTCCAGTTGAAGCGGTATTTCATGTCTTTAGGCTCCCAGGCCAGGTTCAGGGAAGGGTAGGCGCGGATATCCTTGGATTCCATGGTGGTGGTGTTCAACGCATCAATTATGCCCTGGTAACAACCGCCAAAGAGCATGACAGGGTTATTAGGGTCGAAGGCGATGAAAGCAGATTCGCAGCCCGGGCCCGGGAACCAGTCGGTTTCGCCGATTCCCTGGCCATTCGTACGACTGGAGATCACGACGGAGGTATTGTCCTGCTGCCCGCCATAGACCTTGTAAGGAAAGCCATTGTCGGTATTCACACGGTAGAACTGTGCTGTGGGTTGATTGCCTTGTGAGGACCAGCTCTGTCCGGTATTGAAAGTGATTTCTCCGCCACCATCGTCGCCGAGGATCATATTTTTGTTATTTTCCGGATTGATCCAAAGATCGTGGGTATCGCCATGCCCTACACGGATACGGGAGAAAGTCCGGCCGCCATCAATGGAGCGCATCATGGGGGCATTCAGGACATAGACGACGTCGGCATTCACCGGATCGGCAAAGACCTCCATATAATACCAGGATCTGGAGATTATATCGTTATCCGTACTCAGGAGTACCCAGCGCTGGCCCCCGTCATCGGAGCGGTAGAGCCCTGCCTTACCGCGTTCTGCTTCTACGATGGCAAAGACGCGGTCGGGATTGGCGCGTGATACCGAAATCCCGCACTTGCCCAGGTGATTTGGGAGGCCGCCGGAGAGTTTTTTCCAGGTTTCGCCTCCATCGGTAGATTTCCAGAGCGCCGAACCGGGGCCGCCGCTTTCGACTTTCCAGGGTAGGCGGCGGTGTTGCCAGGTTGCCGCATACAGGATACGGGGGTTGCGATAGTCGAGGGAGAGGCTGGAGACCCCGGTGTTTTCGTCCACGTAGAGGGTGCGTTTCCACGTCTGGCCACCATCGGTAGATTTATATACGCCCCGGTCTTCGGCTGGTCCATGGAGTGCGCCTTGTACCCCTACCCAAACCGTTGAGGGGTCCTGTGGATGAATGGCCACATCGCTGATGTGCCGGGAGTTGGGCAGCCCCAGGTGTGTCCAGGATTTTCCTCCGTCGGTGGATTTATATACCCCGTCCCCGTATGAGGTCATGACCCCCCGGACGGCGTGTTCTCCCATACCGACGTAAATGACGTTGGGATCTGACTCGGCCACGGCGATATCGCCGACAGAGCTGGTTTTGAACTGGCCGTCGGAGATGTTTTTCCAGGTAATCCCGGCGTCGTCGGTTTTCCAGATTCCGCCACCGGTGTATCCGGTGAAATAGGTCTGGTCATTGCCTGGTACCCCGCTGACTGCTCCTGAGCGTCCGCCGCGGAAAGGCCCGATATTGCGCCAATTCAGGGCTTTGAAAGCGGACAGGTCAATTGTGGGAATAGGGGCGGCAACAGGCTGGTTTTTACCATCTGTTGTTTTTGTGTTTTTCTTCTGTGCCAGCAGGAGGCCAGGCATCAGTATGCCGAATAGAAGGAGGAATAGGGTGGATGTTCTCATGTTGCGAATTTATGAATGAATAGGTGGATCAACAGGTTCGGCCTGGCCTCCGGTGTATTCAGAGGATGGTTTCTACAGGCTCAAAGTCGAGATTAAAGGCTTCAGCAACCCCTTTATACACTACCTTGCCATTAACGACGTTTAGGCCGTGGCGCAGCGGTTCACTGTCTTTGCAGGCCTTTTTCCAGCCCTTTTCGGCAAGTTGGATCGCGTAGGGCAGGGTAGCATTGGTGAGTGCTACGGTCGAGGTCATCGGTACGGCACCGGGCATATTGGCCACGCAATAGTGGATGATGTCGTCTATGATGAAAGTGGGGTGTTCGTGGGTAGTCGGAGCAGTCGTTTCGAAGCAGCCGCCCTGATCAACGGCGACGTCCACGAGTACCGTTCCGGGGCGCATGGTTTTCAGCATATCCCGTGTGATCAGCTTAGGGGCCTTTGCACCCGGGATCAGCACCGCACCGATAATCAGGTCGTATTCGCGGATCAATTTACGGATGGTGTATTCGTTGGAATACAGCGTAGTCACATTCGCAGGCATGACGTCGGCGAGATAGCGCAGGCGATTGAGGCTGAGGTCGAGGATGGCGACTTGTGCACCCAGGCCCGCTGCCATTTTCGCAGCCTGTGTGCCGACGATTCCACCGCCGAGTACGAGAACCTTTCCTGGGGCAACCCCCGGCACCCCGCCGAGCAGGACCCCCCTGCCTTTATAGGTTTTTTCCAGATATTTTGCTCCTTCCTGAATGGCCATCCTTCCGGCCACCTCCGACATGGGGACGAGGAGCGGCAGGCTTCCGTCTGCAAGCTCCACCGTTTCGTAGGCCAGGCAAACGGCCTTGCTGTTGATCATGGCCCTGGTGAGCGGCTCGTAGGAGGCAAAGTGGAAATAGGTAAAGAGGAGCTGCCCTGACCGGACGAGGGGGTATTCCTTTTCGATAGGCTCTTTGACTTTAATGATCATTTCAGCGATTCCGTAAATCTCTTCGATCGAGGAAAGGATTTTTGCCCCGCTGCTGATATACTCCGCATCTTCAAAACCGCTGTTGACCCCGGCAGTGGATTGCACATATACCTCATGCCCTCTTTTGGTCAGTTCCAGCGCTCCGGCCGGTGTCAATGCTACGCGGTTTTCGTTCGTTTTAATCTCTTTGGGTACTCCGATAATCATCTGTATTGGTTTTTTTGATTTAGGAATTCCGCAAAAATAGGAATTCCGTACTTTGTTTACTCCCTGGAGTTGCGCACTTTTGCCGCTAATAATGCAATTTTATGAGAAAATATGAATGGGTCTTATTTGATGCAGACGACACCCTGCTCAATTTTTCGCTCGCAGCAAGGTTAGCTTTCTCCGCTATGCTCAGCGACTTTAGGATTTTGGAAACGGAGCTACATTTCCCTTTATACAAATCCTGTAACAATGAAGCCTGGAGGGCGTATGAGCAAGGCGATATTGACGCGGTGGCCCTTCGGAAAAAACGTTTTTCGGATTTTAAGACAAAAGCAGGGCTCCGGCAGGACCTCGACGCCCTGGAGATGAACAAATCGTATCTGGAAAACCTGATCAAATATACAATTCCGCTCAAAGGAGCCATGGAATTGCTGCACGCACTTGCCAGTCAGCACATAAAAATGGCAGTGATTACCAATGGCCTTAAAGAGGTACAACGCCCAAGGATTCAAAACTCCGGGATGGCCCCCTTTTTTGAATTTGTCGTTGTATCTGATGAAATCGGCACCGCAAAACCCGATCCCCGTTTCTTCGCCCATGCCCATGCCGAAATGTGTTTTCCGGATAAGCAGAAGGTGTTGGTCGTGGGCGATTCCTTTACATCGGATATAATGGGTGCCAGAAATTTTGACTTTCCATCCTGCTGGTTCAACCCCGAATCTATGCCCAATCCCGGCGATTTTTGCCCGGATTATGAAATCCGGTCTATTGCAAAGGTACAGGACATCGTTTTGAGCGAATGACGCTGCCGAAGTAAGGAGTTGTGTAAAAGAAGAGGCTGAGGATATTTTTTTGAGTGCCGTTTTCGCTGATTTTGCGAAGCAAAATCAGCGAAAACGGCACTCAAAAAATTTTATTTTTCGGCCGGAGGCGGGATTGCCTCTATCGCTGGATGACGAAGCGGTTTGTCCTGGTTCCCTCTGCTGTCCTGACCTTCATCAGGTAAGTTCCATTGGCAAAATTGCTGACATCAAAAGAAAAGTTACCTGACTGTAAGTTTTCGATTTGTTTTGTTAGCAGGGTACGTCCGCTGATATCCATGATGCTCAGTTCGACAAATTTTGAAGGAGCAGAGAGGTTGATTTGCGTCTGCAGTTCCCGGTCAGCGGGATTAGGGAACACGGAGAGGCGGTTTTCTGCCAGTTCGGGTTCTTTTACAGAAGTGACCGTGATTTTGCGGATGCGCATCCGCGCGATGGCGGTCACGTCGCCTTCAAACCCACCGAGGAACCAGTTCCCATTTTTGACCACTGTGGAGATGACGTTATAGGGGTAGGGTTTTGGGCTGAAGGGGACGAACATCTCTGGCGAGTATTGGATCATCAGCAAATAAGATTCGTCCGGATCCAGTTTCACACCCTGGGTATTGGCAGAAATACTCAGGAGCGGCGTGGTGACCAGGGCGAAATTGGCTTCGTTTTTGAATTCGTGGAAGCCATAGCCGACAACTTCGACATCTTTGTCGTCGAAAGTATTATCGCTGTTTTCCATGATTTTATACAGAAGGATGGAGACCGTTTTACCCCAGTGTGCGTTGTTGTTTGCGGCTACGGAGAAGACGGCCTCATAAGCTTCGAACCCACCCTTGACGATTTCATAAATATTGCCGATTTCCCAGAGGTCGCCGCGGATTTCACCGGGTTGCGTGGCACTCACGATACGGGTATCGTCTTTAGAGAAGATATTGGTGGTGACGAGGAACGGCTCGACAATTTTGTTGTTGACGGTATCCTGGTCCTGGTTAGAGGAGGTTACGGTAAGGGTATAGGTATAAACGCCGGTATCCCGTGGAAGGTAAAGGTTTTCGTACGCCAACGTATCGCGGATGCCCTGGTTGAGGGCAGAGATTGTTTGTGTAGCAGTAGCGGTTTGGCCATTTGAGCTTTTAACGTCCACTTTGGCTGCGATATTGGTTTGGTTGAGGAGCCCGCGGTTTTCTATGGCAAAGATTGCGAACATGGTGTCCACCTGGCTGACTGGCTCGGCGAAATTAAGGGCGATCAGCGGGTTGGCCAGGGCGAGGTCGTAATTTGGCGTGGGGTTGGAAGTGCTGAGGGTGATATCGTCCACTTTCCAGACATACTCGTAGTTTCCGCGCCAGCGGAACCGCAGGAATACCCGGGCCTGGTTGGCCGCAGTAGGCAATTCGACGATGACGGGCGTGACGGCATTGGAGACATCGTCCCGGGGTATATTCGTCAGTACGCGGTAATAGGTAAAGTTGGTGCTATCCGTAGAGACGCCCACTTCGACAATAGAAATACTCGAGGGGTTGAAATAGGCGTATTGTGTTTCGAAGCGCAGCCAGACGGCGCTTTGTCCGCTGCAATTGATTGCGGAGGAGGTGATATGCACATCGTGGGCAAATTCGCCATTGGCATCGGAGTCGAACATCATGAAACCCGTAGCGGCGGTTTTGGCACCGAAAGCTGGTTGCCCCTGAAAAAGCCTTGCCGAGGCATTACGGCGCCATTTCCATCTTTCAGAGCCACCATTTGTGCCACCGTGCCGCCACCTGCCGATAGATTGCAGGGAGTCGGTGAATGTTTCCGTAAAAAAGGGTGTTTGAGCATATCCGTTGCCACAAAAGGTAAAAAGGAAAAGCAATAACCCTCCCTTCAGGATGTAATTTAGTGATCGGTTTTTCATTAAAGTTTCGTTTGTAGGATTGTTTGTTAGTTAAAACGTAATTTGATGCAAAATAAATAAGCTTGGACAAACAGCAGGGATTTTTTTCTTTAAGCTGGGGATTATTAGCGAAAAGCACAAAAACGGTCAGCCCCCTTTTCGGGAAGTTGTGTCGGCAGGGCTTTTTTTCTTTAAAGGGTTAAATTTTTCGAGTTCTTTTTTGAGTTTTTCGGCTTCTTCCTTCGCTTTTTTGGTATCCAGTACTTTTTCGGCTTGCCGCTGTAAAGCTTTTTGCAGGGAGTCATTCAGGGCCTTGTCGGCTTGTTTTTCCAGGGTTTCTCTGGCTTTCTCCGCGACTTCGGCTTTTTTGCGTTCTGCTTCCCCCTGTACTTTTTTAGAAATGGAGTCGGTGATTTCCCGGGATTTGGCTCTGGCCTGGCTATCAAAGCGGGAAATTTCGCCTTCTGCTTTTTCCCCGATTGTTTTTGCGGTATTTTCCAGTCGGCGTCCCACCTCTTCGGCAATGGCTTTTTCGAGGGTATTCCCGTTTGCGTTTTTTAGCACTTTATAGGAGAATCTGGGTTCGCGGATATTCCCACTCAGGTGGATCAATACGTCGAGGTAATCCCCCGGGAGCAGGGTGATACCCAGGCGTGCCGCCTGTTCGCGGATTTGGCCAATTCCGGCACCTACGGCCCCCTGTGCTACGGGTTCAAGCTTCTTCCAGGGTATCCGCGCTTTGATATCGTAATCCATTTGCTGCTGTAGAGTATGTGTACCGGCAATCGTAAAACGGTATTCGCCGATTGCAATATCGAAAGGCTTGACTTCTATACGCCCTTTTTTCACCTCAAACCAGTTCTTGGTATCTGTGATCCGGATATCCTCTTTAAGTTCGGCAAGGTTAAGTGCATTGCCCAGGGCTTTGAGGGGTTGATAGCCTTTAATCGTAGCATCGAGGGTTTGGAGGAAACCTTTGGCCGTCAGGTCGTTTAGGACTGGCATCATACCGTCGCCGAGACCGCCTTCGAGGATGAGACTGGAATTAAGGGTCCCGGTGATGAACTTCCCGATTGGTGCAAGGGCCTGAAAAGTATTCATCGCCCTGAAGGATTCACCGAAGTCCATTTTGTCGAGTTCGAGTTTTGCCTTGAATTCGGGATTTTTAGCGCTTGGCGTTTCGTACAGTCCGTTGAATATTATCCTGCCACCGAAAGCATCCCCCTGGACGTTGCTGAGCGCTGCGGACCGGTCGGCGATTTCCAGGTTTCCGCTGAGGTTTTTGATTTCGTAATTGGTGTAACGCAGTAGCCCCGCCCTGGCAGCGAGCCGGAGGGCAATCCGTTCGGGGACTGGAATAACGCCCCCGAAAGCAGGGGCCGTACCTGCGGCTTTTACGTCAGTTTCCGCTTTTTGTGCGGTAGCTGTGATGGGCGAAAGGAACGGGTTGAGATCGAGCTTCCCGGATTCCAGTAATAGGTTCCCTCCGAGTATGCCGCCTGAAAAGAGATAGTCAAAAGCGCCGGTAACTGTACCGGAGGCCTTCAGGTCGCTCTCCCCGGTTTTTCCCGAAAGTGTTTCCACGGTGAAGCGGTTGGGCAGCAGCCTGCCTTTTGCTGTAACTTCCCGTAGGTCAAACCGGTCGTACAATACTTGTTTTGCAGCGGCATCGAGGGAAAAATCAAAACGGTCGAACGGGGGTTGGGACAGCGGTGCCGGGGAGGAAGCAGACTGTTCGGCAGCAAGGGGCATCGAGCGCTCTTCTTCAGCGTCTTTTGGCAGGAATTCATTGAAATCAATCTTATTGGAACGGAGGAAGAGCCTGCCGCGCATGGTCGCTTTAGGGGAGAAATAAGCGAGGATGTTGTCTATATCGGCATTTCCCGCGAAGTCGCTTTTTCCGAGATGGATTTTGAACGGGGCGATTTGTACGGAACGCGGCGTAAAGGCCATAGACAGGGTATTTATCCGAACCTGGGGCATATCCTTGTACGGATAAACGATATCGTCCGCTTTCAGAAATCCGCGCATCTCCACGGATTCGTATTGCCTGCGTTCCAATTGCGACATTGAAGCCCTGGCAGTAATATCCGCTGCGACCCTTCCGCGCAGGCCTTTCAGGTTGGGCATGGGAAAAGCGCGGGAAAGCTCCCCAAGATCGAGTATTCCCCGGATATGCCCATCCACCTTGGGGTCGCTGACGGGGGTCTCCAGATGAAAAGCGGCCTGAATGGGGTTGCTGCCGACGGTCAGGGCCAGCGCGGGGACTTCAACCTGAAGGCTGTCGGGGTCTGAGACGGGATTGTACAAACGCAGTTTACCGTTGATGCCTGAAATGCCGAGCGGGAGCTCTGGATAACGCACCTTCCCGTTGCCGATTTCCATGCCGATGTCATAAGCGGGAAAAAGCCCGAGGGAATCATCGTAAACTCCTGTCATACTGGCTTTAAGGTCAAATTTTCCCGATGCCCGTACCGCTTCATAGCCCTGCAAATATGCTCCCGGTATTATGGAGAAGAAATCCTTGAAGTCGTTCTCGGAGGCCCGCAGCTTGAAGTCCATCGCATAACCACGTTCGAGGAAGCGGAGGGCGCCTTCAAACTTCAGGGATAATGCATTGATATGTAATTTGTTTTCTAAAAAGGTATAGGTTTCCGTTCGCTGGTTGACGCGGAAGCCGGCGTCCAGGTCTGCCCTGGCAGCGTTTAGAAAGGTCACACCGCCATACTCCACTGTGAGGCGCTCTACTTCTGTGATGGTCTTAAGGTCATAAACGGAGGCCGTGACATCGCCGGAGCTATTGTGGGAAACCCCTTGCAGGTGTATTTTTAAGCCCATTGAGGCATCCTCGTACCAGATATTCCCATCTGTAACGATAAATTCTTCTATGGTGGCAACTACGCGCGCAGAATCGGAGATCAGGGGGTCGGCCGGGGCTTCGCCCACTTCGGCACCAGGCTTGAGGATAAGGTAATTTGCCATTCCGTCCCTTGTGGTCAGCACCCTGAGTTCTGGTGCCTGGATACGGATTCCATGAATGATCAGGGGCATCTTTGGTCGTAAAGCACTTTTTAAGTCAACTGCAACGGTAATTGCGGGGGCTTTTAACAGGGTGACCCCTTCAAAAGTGCCGACCCCGTTGATGGACAGGTCGCGCAGGCACAAGGATACATTTGGGAAATCCCTGAACAACGAGAGCGACACCCCGCTGAAGTCCACTTTTGCATTTAAGTGGGCATTGATTGCATCCTTAGTTTTTGCGATGAGCCGGTCTTTGAACAGAAATGGCGCTAAAGCCAATAGCGCTATAATCGTGAGTACTGCGGCCGGGATACCAAAGCGCAGTATTTTGCGTAAGTTCATGGTAACTTGGTTTATCTTTTCAAATTCCGGGACAGCCCCGAAATTTTCCTTATATTTGTCGCTGGTCGAGGTGCCCTGGAAGCGATATTTCGAGCAGGTATCAGCCAGGTAATCGTCCGCTGTTTTTCCCTCCGAACCCCTCCATACAACCAGTGATATCTATTTACAACGTTTACCGGGCGGGCGCTGTTTTGTGCAAGCAGACAAAACTGAAAAAGGAATTACAAACGCCGCAAACATCCAACATAAAAGGATATGGATTCCACTCATTTCACCCTCATCGAAACCCCTGAAAGCCTGGATAATTTTTGGCAGATCAATAAAAATGCCGAGTGGATGGGCTTCGATACGGAGTTCATGGGGGAAAAGCGCTTTTTGACGAGCCTCTGCCTTTTACAGGTATCCACCCGCATGGGGACATATATCATTGATCCGCTCGCGCTTCGGAATATTGACCCGCTTTTGGAGATGATCCAGGACCCGTCCATTCTGAAGATTACCCACGCCGGCGAAAATGATTACCGGCTGCTGTACGGCCACTTCGGTATCCTGCCACGCAATATTTTTGATACGCAGATCGCTGCGGGTTTCCTGCACTATAAATATCCTTTAGCGTTCAAGCGGCTGGTGGAAACGGAGTTGCGGACACCGTTGAAAAAAGGATATACGGTCACGGATTGGGAAGTCCGGCCGTTCAAGCCGCAGCAGTTGGAATATGCGGTCTATGATATCCTACCGTTGCATCCGCTTTGGGAGTTGTTGCAGGATAAACTGCAGCGACTGGGACGCAGCGACTGGGTCAGGGAGGAATGTGAGGTGTTGGAAAAGGAATCCTACTATGCAAAAGACCCCCACCACGAAGTTCTGAACAATCAGATGGTGAGGTCCCTGAACCGGTCGGAACAGCTCTTTATGCTCAGGTTGCTCGAGTGGAGGAGCCGTGAGGCGGAGCGGAAGAACCATTCCCGTGAGATGGTACTGGCATCTAAGTACATCGGTTATATAGTGAAAGGGGTTAAGGGGGGGAAAGAGGCATTGCTGGACAACCGCAGGGTGCCGGTGAAGATTATACACGACCATTGGGCTAGATTCCAGGAATTTTCGCGCAGGGAAATTACCCCGGAAGAAAAAGCCGTTCTGCAAAGGATACAAAAAGAAGAAGTCGAAGATGTGCGGGAAGAGCTGCTTATCGAAATGTTGTATCTTATTGTAAAACATCATTGCCTGGCCAACGGGGTATCCGTGCATCTCGCTTTTCCAAGGAATGCCCTGAGAAAGATACAGGAAGATCCGGCTTACGCCCGAACGCTTTTTGGTCAGGGCTGGCGGAAATCTCTGTTTGGAGAAAAATTTACCTTGTGGCTGGAACAATTCCGGCATTTGAGCATACACCTCGAACCTGACCAGATCGCACTCAGGCTGGACAAGCTTTCCTAAATGCAAGGGTATTGGCAACTGTAATGAATGATCAAAAACCGCTGGTCGCCGTACAAGGCCTTCAGGTGTTTTTCCGGAACGGGGATACCCGTGAGGAAGTCCTCAGGGGGATAGACCTCGCAGTATATCCCGGTGAAACTCTCGGGATTGTGGGGGAGTCGGGTTGTGGGAAAACCCTCACTGCGCTGGCGCTCGGCGGGTTATTGCCCCCGACTGCCGAGGCATACTGCCAATCGTTTTGCTGGCAGCTCGAAACGGGCCCTGTGGAGATGAAAAATTTCCGTCAGGAATCATTTGCCCGCTTGCGGGGCAAGGAGCTTGCATATATTTTTCAAGACCCGGGTACCGCACTGAACCCGGTTATGACCTGCGGTTCCCAGATCTGTGAGGTGCTGGTCCGGCATGGGATGTTAAGGGGAAAGGCCGTCCGGGATGCGGCATTGGAGTGGTTGGACCGCGTGGGCCTGCCGGAGCCAGAGCGGATTTTCCGTTCTTATCCGCACGAGCTGTCCGGGGGGCAGAAACAACGGGTTATGATCGCTTCTGCATTGTGCTCCGGGCCCCGGCTGCTGATTGCCGATGAGCCCACTACCTCCCTCGACACTACAGTACAGCGACATATCCTCGACCTGCTGAAAAATCTTAAAAACGAACTTGGGCTTTCCGCTTTATTTATTTCTCACGACCTGGACATTATCGGGGAGATGGCAGACAGGGTGCTGGTGATGCAGGAAGGGAAAATCGTGGAGGGCAAACCTGTGTGTGAACTGTTTAATGCGCCAACGCATCCTTATACCCGTTCTTTGCTTACCTCCCGGCCATCCCTTCCAACATCCTCCGGGGAGTTGATGCCCTTTTCACCCGGCCGGCAAGCGGCCGCCCCTTCCGTGCTGCTGCAGGTGGAAGGCCTCTGTGCAGGTTTTCGTATCCGTCCGCGCAGCATGTTCAGGCAGGCTACCTGGCTACAGGCGCTGGACGGGGTGTCTTTCGACGTATGTCCCGGCGAGACGTTGGGTATTGTAGGGGAGTCGGGTTCAGGGAAAAGTACCCTGGCACGGGTATTACTCGGTTTGGTGCCTGCACAAACCGGGAAAATGGTTTTCCAGGGAAAGGAGATAGCTGGTGCAGATCCTTCCGAATGGCAAAAGCTGCGAAAAGGGCTTCAGATAATTTTCCAGGACCCATTCACGGCGCTTAACCCGCGACAAAGGGTAGGGGAGGCGTTGATCGAACCCCTGATGGTACATCAAAACCAGTTCGGGCGGGCAGAGCATGAAGAAAGGGTACTCGGTTTGTTGAAAAAAGTCGGCTTATCGGATAAGTTTCTGAACCGCTACCCACATGAGTTGTCCGGCGGGCAACGTCAGCGGGTAAGTATCGCACGTGCCCTCGTATTGCAGCCGCGGGTACTGGTCTGCGACGAGCCAGTCACCGCGCTGGATGTTTCGATCCAGGCAATGGTCCTCGACCTTTTGAAAAATCTACAGCAGGAACTTGGTCTTGCTTATCTTTTTATTTCCCATGATCTTGCTACGGTGGCATACATGAGTGAAAGGATCATCGTGATGAAAGCGGGAAAAATTATTGAATCAGGGAATACCCGGACCATACTTGCCCGGCCAGAGCATCCCTATACCCGCGAATTATTAGCGGCAGTACCAGGGCGTTATTCCGAAAGCTGAATGTGTGGGGTGCAAAAGCGGAAACAGGGTGGTCGGTTGGAAAAAAATGCATTTTGACCTTCCGAAAAGCAACCTATATGTTTTGCGGTTGTCATTATCAGTTGATTCAGATGGTGAAATTGCTTAACTTTGTACAAATTTGTGGTGCATGAAAAAGAAAATCCCCTCCCGCCTGTTTATTCTTGCTACGGCGTTCATCCTGAGCCTCGCTGCCTGCGGCTACCTCAACCACCCTGCCCGGGTGGAAATTGGTTTGTCTGCTGCCATCGAGCAAGTTGGCCCGCTCGAGCGCGTCGAAGAATCCGGCGACAACCCGCTTCCCGAGCTGCACCTGCTGGAAAAGCTCATCGAGGCGGCCAGGCACTTTATCCCTGCAAATTAAAATTCCATCGGGGGCCTATTGGGTTTCCGCCTTCTTTTTTGCCCAATACCGCAACAGCCCTTCGACACTCATCCAGGAAGGGTTAGCGGCTTCGTACTGCCGGATTACCATTTCATCCGCTCCTGCCTCCCGGAGTTGTTGCTGTACGAATTCCTGAAATAGTGGGGTAATTTCCTGTGCCCCGGCACCTTTTTCGAAATAAGGCAGCATCCAATCCGCCCAGGACAACAGCCGCTCCTCGAGCTGATCGAGATGAGCGGATACGTTTGTAATTGCTCCGAAATGTGTCAGATAGAGCTTGCTGAGCTGGAGCCGCCGGATCAGGCCAAGCGATTGCTGCCAGTCTTCCACATGGATATCGGGTGGGGGACAGGGGGGCGCGATGATGCCATTGCCGATTTGTACCCCGGCCACATCGCCTGTGAATGCGGCATCTCCAAGTTGCCAGACGATGTGGTGGACGGCGTGACCGGGGGTATGCCAGGAGCACAACCGGACGTTACCGAGATCAATACTTTCTTCGTGACCGGTGGTGCGGATTTGCTCAGCAGGAATCGCCTTCATATCCCCCCACAATACATCCATCTGATCCTGGTATATGCGCCTTGCGGAATTGAGGAGGCGCTCCGGCTGCATGAGATGCCTGGCTCCGAACGGATGGACGTATATCGTGGCGCCGGTTTCGGCGAGGGCCCACGCAGCGCCTGCATGGTCCAGATGGATATGACTGAGAAAGACGTGCCGGATATCGGCAGGTTCGAGGCCGTGGAATGCGAGCTGCCGCCGAAGCTCCGGAAAAGTAGAATGGGGCCCGGTCTCGATAAGTGCAGGCCCCTGGTCAGTTAGCAGGAGAAAGGCGGCAATCGTATGGGGAAGTTGTTGAAAATTCAGATCGAGGATGTGTACCATGCGCAAATTTAAAAGCGTCAGTTAATGAATTGTGCAGTCGTTTCCAGCGTAACACGGTTTTCGCTTTTGAGCCGGATTTCCAGGGCCAGGGTTTTAGGCAGCTCGTATTCGAAATAATAGCCCAGCGTATGGAGCTTACCTACGTAGAAATCTTTTTCCGGTCCTTCGGGCAGGTTACTGACATTTTCCGGTAATGAGAGCCCTTGGTTTAGCCACTGCCAGCCTATTACCACCGTTCCAAAAAATTCGAGGTACAGCGTTGCATCTGCGAGGAAAACTTCAGCATTTTGTGTCATCGCCAGTTGGATGAGGTGTAGTGTGGTCTGGTGCAGGGCAGCTACTCGTTGAGATAATGTTTCTGCATAACTGCGCAGTTCCGATCTGCCCATCGCCTTTTCGATAACTGTTTTAACCTCCTGCATCAGCAGGGTCATCGCTTTGCCATTCTCCATCATGACCTTTCTGCCCAGCAAATCCAGGCCGTGTATGCCCGTGGTCCCTTCGTAAATGCAGTTGATGCGTATGTCCCGGTAGTATTGTTCCAGCGGGAAATCATCCGTGTAGCCGGCACCGCCGAGCACCTGCATGCCCTGGCTGACGGCCTGGGTACCCATTTCTGCCGGATAAGTTTTTGCGACGGGGGTGAGCAGTTCGAGGAGTATGTGATAGTTTTTAGCCTGCGCGGGATCACAGGTCTTCATCAGGTCGGCATAGTAGCTGCACTGCATCAGCAGGCTGATACTTCCTTCGACAATGGCTTTTTGAAATAACAGCATCCTGCGCACATCGGCGTGCTCGATAATCCGCACCGGTGGCTGGGTAAGGTCTTTATTGGAGGGATGGCGGCCTTGTGAACGCTCGTTGGCATACTGGAGCGAAGCATAGTATGCAGCAGTGGCGGTACCTGTTGCCATCAACCCAGTACTGATGCGGGCTTCGTTCATCATTTGAAACATATACGGGAGGCCGCGATTGGCTTCGCCGACGAGGAAAGCTTTTGTTTCTCCCTGCTCGCCCAGCATGAGGTGTGCCGCCACATAGCCTTTTTGGCCCATCTTTCCATAGATCCCTGCTGTCGTCACGTGGTTGTCCACCAGGGTCCCGTTTTCTGGCCGGAATTTAGGCACCACAAAGAGCGAAATTCCTTTGGTGCCTGCCGGCGCACCCTGAATACGGGCAAGGAGCAGATGGACGAAATTGTCGGCAGCGCTGTGGTCGCCACCGGAAATATAAATTTTTTGCCCTTTCACGGCATAAGCGCCATCAGCTGTCGGCACTGCCTGGGTGACGATATCGGAGAGCGAACTTCCCGCCTGCGGCTCGGTCAGGGCCATAGTACCCTGCCAGTTACCTGCAAACATCTCCGGCAGATATGTTGCTTTCAGCTCCTCACTGCCGAAGGCCATGATGAGATTGGCCGCACCGGAGGTCAGGAACGGATGGCTGGCCAGGTTGGCGTTGGAACAGTAAAACAGGAAGCTGGAGGCATTTAGAAGGCTAACGGGCATCTGCTGCCCCCCTTCATGGTAAGGATGGTGTGCCGAAATCCATCCGCTTTCGGCAATTGCTTTGATCGCAGGGCGCATTAGCGGGTGCGTAATAACTTTCCCGTTTTCGTAGCGTGCCTTTTCCTTGTCCATAATCCGGTAACTGGGAAAGAGGTAGCGGTCGCTGATTTGTTTTGCCGCGTCCAGCGCCAAATCGAAGGCTTCGCGGTCATAACCTTCGTAATATGAGGACGTGTGGAGCTGGTCTGCGCCGAAAACTTCGTAGAGTAAGAAGCGCAGGTTGCGCATGCTGGCGTACTGTTCTGCCATGAGCTTTATTTTTTGGGCAAGTTATGGAATAAATCGTTGCAGTATTACTACCTTTTTAACATTATTTTTTACTCAGATATAATTTTCACACCAGGAAATTTTTGAAAAGAAAAACCATTCAAAAAATCTTTTACGTGCATGCGGCGCCGGCCCTCCATCTGGATTTCTATTAGGTGAATAAAGCCATCTAACGTACTGACTTTGAGCAGGTTTTTTTTATCAGTAAAAAAATGGCCGGGAGGGTAGGGGTGAGGGGCAATTTCCATAGCGCTGCGCAGGATTTTAAGTGTATGGTCGTCGAGGTGGGTAAATGCACCGGGGATTGGGCTAAGACCGCGGATGAAATTATGGACTTCCTGCGTACTTTTCGCAAAATCAATACTGCACGTGTCGTGAAATATTTTGGGTGCCTGGGTAGCGGCTTTATCCTCCTGGGGGTGGATTGCAGGAGTACCGCTTTCAATAGCGCGGACGGTTTTCAGGACGACAGCGGCGCCGAGATACATCATCCGGTCGTGGAGTTCGCCGGCAGTTTCATCGGGCAGGATATCTATGGGTTCCTGAAAGATGACGTTTCCTGTATCAATTTCTTCGTTGAGGAAAAAAGAAGTAACCCCGGTTTTAGTTTCGCCGCGGATAATGGCCCAGTTGATGGGGGCAGCGCCCCGGTATTGCGGCAGCAGGGAGCCGTGGAGGTTGAATGTACCATAAGCGGGCATCTGCCAGACGGATTGGGGCAGCATCCGGAACGCAACGACTACGAACAAGTTGGCATCGAGTGCCCGCAGAGCATTCTGAAAACCCGGGTCACGGAGTTTTTCGGGTTGCAGGACTTCGAGCCCCCTTTCGACGGCGAAGCGTTTTACAGGGGAAAGGGTCATTGCCGACCGCCCCCGGCCGCCCGGCTTATCCGTAGCCGTGACTACTCCAGCAATTTCATAACCATGGTCGAGTAGAATCTGAAGGGAAGGCACTGCAAACTCCGGGGTCCCCATGAATACAATCCTCAATTTCCGCATATTTTTTTAAATTGATCCGCTTATTTCGGTTTCGGGGGGCAAAATCGAAAAAAAGCGGATCAATTCATATAATTATTTGAGGTAAGGTTCTATTCAATCTTTATCCCTGAGAATTAAAGAAATTATAGAGTATTGCGGCCAGTGCTGCCCCTGCAAAAGGACCTGCAACCGGGATCCAGGCGTAAGGCCAGTCGCTTCCGCGTTTGCTGCGGATAGGGAGCAGGGCGTGCATGATACGGGGGCCAAGATCCCTTGCCGGGTTGATTGCATAGCCTGTAGGGCCACCCAGGCTAAGACCTATCCCCAGGACGAGGAGCCCTACCGGCAGGGCATCGAGTGCACCGAGGCTTGAATCCGGTGCGGCGATCAGCAACACACCGAATACCAGTACAAACGTACCGATGGCTTCCGTCAGTAGATTATACATCCGGTGGGGGATTGCCGGCGCTGTACAGAAAGTCCCTTTGACGGAGGACGCATCGTCTGTTTCATCGTAATGTTTTTTATAAGCGAGCCATACCAGGGCGGCACCAGCCATTGCGCCGAGGAGCTGGGCGGCCATATATCCGGGGACTGCTGCCCAGTCGAATTTTCCGGCAAGTGCCAGGGCGAGGGTCACGGCGGGGTTCAGGTGGGCGCCACTTGCAGCAGCCGTGATAAAAACGCCCACAAAAACAGCCATGGCCCATCCGAAGGTAATCACAATCCAGCCTCCATTGTTTCCATTGGTATTTTTCAGCGCGACATTGGCAACGACCCCGTTGCCGAGCAGGATAAGAATTGCGGTGCCGACCAGTTCGGCGGTAAATGGTGTCATAAGCATTATGGTTTTGGTGTTACCTGATAAAAATCCAGATTGCGGTCGTCGGCTTTGTCGTGGTAAATTTCGGTCCAGCCTTGCTGTGCATAGCATTGTTCCAGTGCTTTTTTTTCCCAATCGCCGGTTTCTTCTAATTCTTCGCGCATAATTGCCGCCACACGGCCTGCTACCGAACGCGCCGCTGCGGTATCGAGGTACAGGAGGCGGATGCGGCGGGCGAGGACATCCTCCAGGGTCAATGCCATTTCATTGCGCACTGCGTGCCGGATATCGGCTTCGGAAAATGGGTAGGACGGGTGCAGTAGGGTAGTGGCTGCGGGCAATAAATCTTGGGGGAGTAGCGGACGGGCTACGATCAAGTGTTTTGTGTGGGACTTCTGTGGTTGCAGGCCGGCAGTTTTCACTGCGGTCGCGACGGCATCTTCGGCCATTTTGCGGTAAGTTGTCCATTTACCCCCGGTAATCGTCACCAGGCCGGAGGGGGAGCGCAGGATGGCGTGATCCCTGAGCAGATTGGCGCTCGAAGCCGCTCCTTGCCGCCGGACGAGTGGGCGCAGGCCTGCGAAAGAAGCCTGGACATCTTTCCGTTGGATCGGCCTGGTGGCATATTGGTTGAAATTTTGGAGGATAAAAGCGATTTCCTGTTCGGTCGGTTCCGGTGCTTCGTGCGGTCGGTCAATTGCGTTGTCGGTTGTGCCAATCAGGGCTTTACCCATCCAGGGGACGGCAAAGAGCACCCTTCCGTCACTGGTCTTTGGAATAATCATCGCATGGCTACCCGGGAAAAACGCTGCATCGGCGACGATATGTGTTCCCTGGGAAGCGGTAATTACCGGGCGGTGACTGGGATTGTCCATAGCCATGACGTTGTCGGCGAAGACACCGGTGGCATTGATTATTCCTTTGGTCCTGACATGAAAAGTTATATTGCTATGGATATCGAAAGCTGTGAGCCCGCAGATTTTGCCTTGGCTGTATTCGAAAGCCCGCACCTCAACGTAATTGAGCAGTACAGCGCCATGCCCGGCGGCGGTAGCTGCCAATGCGATACAGACGCCGCTGTCGTCAAATTGTCCGTCGAAATAGGTCACCCCGCCGACCAGGTTTTGGCTGTTGATCGTGGGTAGTCGATGGATAACTTCTTCACGGCTGAGGAGGATGGTTTCCCCAAGCCGTCTTTTCCCGGAAAGAAATTCGTATAGTTTCAGACCGATCCAGTAGTACCAGAGTTTCCATCGTTTGTAAACCGGCAGGATAAAAGGGAGCCGGTGGGAGAGGGAGGGGATATTTTTTAAAAAAAACCAACGTTCCTGGAGGGCGGAGATGACCAGCTTCAGATTGCCTTGTTCCAGATAGCGGACACCTCCGTGGATGAGCTTTGTTGACCTGCTGGAAGTCCCTTTCCCAAAATCTGCACGTTCGAGGAGCAGGGTTTTGTAACCGCGTGTTGCCGCATCCAGGGCTGCACCGAGCCCTGTGGCCCCGCCTCCGATGATCACCAGGTCCCAAAACGGTGTTTCGGCCAACGCACGGAGTTGTTCCGACCTTTTCATGATGCGCGTAAATTCGAAGCAATTGAATTAGCCTTATGGGAAAGCGGCACGTATTTCCAAAATGGCCAGCCGCCGTCTTGGTAAAGATAGCGTTTATTTTTACATTTGCAGGCTATGAGGTTGAAAAGCATCGAAATAAAAGGCTTCAAAAGTTTTGCTGACCAGACGGTCATCCACTTCAACGAGGATGTCATCGGGATTGTTGGCCCCAATGGCTCCGGCAAATCCAATATTGTGGATGCCATCCGCTGGGTACTCGGTGAGCAGAGCAGCCGGGAGCTCAGGCTCGACCAGATGCTGAGCGTGATTTTTAACGGTGCCCGCAAACGCAAGGCGGCAGGCCTTGCCCAGGTTTCGCTGACTTTCGAAAATACCAGGAATCTCCTGCCCACCGATTTCAATTCCGTCACAATCAGCCGGCTGCTCTACCGCACGGGGGAGAGCGAGTACCGGCTTAACGGCGTGCCTTGCCGGCTGCGCGATATCACCTCGCTGTTCCTGGATACCGGTATCGGCTCCAATTCCTATGCCATCATCGCGCTCGGTATGGTGGACGATATCCTCGAAGATAAGGAAGATGCCAGGAGGCGGATGTTTGAACAAGCCGCAGGAGTGGCCAAGTACAAGCTACGCAAACGCGAGACCCTGAGCAAACTCAAAAGTGCCACGGAAGATCTGGAAAGGATACAAGACCTTCTGCACGAAATCGGGAATAATTTAAAAACGCTCGAAAAACAGGCAAAAAGGGCAAGAAGGTATTTTGAACTCCGCGCACAGTACAAAAAATCGAGTATTGATCTTGCCCTGCTCAAGGTAGCCTCCCTCAAAGATAGCCATAAAACCCTGCAACAGCAGATCGAGCAGGAACAAGACCGGTACCGCCAGCTGGATGTCCAGTCGAGACAATTGGAATCCCAAATTCAACAGGAGCAGAAAAAACACCTGGATAAGGAAAAAGACCTCTCCGATAAGCAACGCGAACTGAACGCGCTTACCGGTCAGATCCGGGGCATGGAAAACGACCGGAATATCCTGCGACAAAAACAACAATTTATTGAGCAGGCCCTTGTGCGGATCGGGGAAGAAAGAAAAAATGCCGGGGTGAGGCTTCAGCAACTACAGGAAGAAATCGAATATTACCGCGGGGAATGCAATCTCGAAAAACGGGTCGAAGCCCGTCTCGAACAGGAGCTCGTGGATGCCGAAGCAGCACTCGCCAAAGTCAGGGAAACCCACGGTGCGGTGAAGTCCTCCCTTGATACCGTGGCCCAGGAGCAGCAATTCGCGGAAAAGGCACTCTTCGAACTCGAAAAGCAGAAAGCGGTGGACAGCAACCAGATTGCAAACCTCCAGAAGGAACTCGACCAACGGGAGGACGAACTGGAACAACGCCGCAGCGCCGTTACCCATATCAAAACCCAGATGGATGCCTGGGCAGAAAAAGAGGCGGAAGTACTTAAGGTGATCGAAGGGCTGGAAGCCGAAGAACAACAACGCCTCGAATCGCTTCGACTCTCTGAAGCCGAATACGAAAGCCTTGAAAAACAACTCTCCAGAACCCGGCGAGAACTCGATGCGCAGCAAAATGAATTCAAACTGACCAGGAGCATGGTCGAAAACCTGGAGGGCTTTCCAGAAAGTATCCGCTTTCTCAGCAACCAGAAAGAGTGGAAAAAACGGGCCTTCCTTTTTTCAGACCTGATTTACGTGGACAAGGAATATCGTGTCGCAATCGAAAATTTCCTGGAGCCTTACCTGAATTTTTATGTGGTGGAAAGCCTCGAGGACGCCTACCAGGCAGTCCAGTTGCTCAGCCGAAGCCAGCAGGGAAAGGCCAATTTCTTCGTCCTTGAGGCTTTCCGCGATTATCGCCCGCCGATGACCCTGCTCCCTGGTGCCCTTCGCGCCGTTGACCTCGTCCAAACCGACGCCGCTTACGTCAACTTGTGCAGCTTCCTCCTTCAGAATGTACTCATCAGTGAATCTGAGGATGCGGGTAAGGGCCTGCCCGATGGGGATTATACAATCATTTCCCGCAGCGGTGCCATGGTCAAAAGCCGGTATGCGCTCTCGGGTGGTTCTGTAGGGCTTTTTGAAGGAAAAAAAATCGGCCGCAAGAAAAATCTCGAGGTACTGGAAAAAGCTATTCAGCGCCTCGTTAAAGCAGAGCAGAACGATTCCAGCCAGGCTGCCCAGGTAATGGAGCGCATCAAAGTGCTGAAAAACCAGGCAAAAGCCCCGTTGATCCAGCAGGAAAGGGAACGGCTCAACAAGTTTGTAAAAGAAAAGGTTGCCCTGGAGACTAGTTATAAAAACTTCGAAAACCTCATTGCCGAAGTGGCAGAAAAGCGCAAAGCGCTCCAGGCTGCAATCGGAATGCTCCAGTCAGGGGTATCCAATATCGAAGAGGGGCTGCTCTCCCGTCTGGAAGCACTCGAAGCGGCTAAAGCGAAAATCAGCCAGACGGACGAGCGCTACCGGGAAATTGCAGAAACCCTCAGCCAGGCATCCTCGGCGTTCAATGAGAAAAATATCCAGTTTATCCGCCATCAAAACAAAGTAGCCGCCCTGCAGCGCGAACTGGCGTTTCGGGAAAAACAGTACTCGGAGGCACAGGCAACGCTGGAGAACGGGCAGAAGAATATCGAGTCGAATAACCAGGAGCTGGGCCGTATTTTCGATGAAATAGAGACCCTGGAAAAAAACCTGCAATTGGGATACGCCGACCGGAAAGCAAAAGAAGGCGCACTCTCGGCAGCAGAACAAACCTATTTCCAGGCAAGGAGCGGCATCGCCGAAATGGAAGACCAACTCCGCAAAAATAACCGGCAGGCACAGGAACTACAGACCGCGATCAACGTCCTCAAAGATAAGTTTAACGACGTAAAATTTGAAATCAGCAGTATTGCACAGCGACTCCGCATCGAATTTGAAGTAGGAATCAACGATATCCTCCAACAGGAACCCGAAACGGACCTTCCCGCAGAGCAGCTACAGGCCGAAGTGGACGGGATCAGGAAAAAACTGGATCAGTATGGCGAAATCAACCCAATGGCGGTAGAAGCCTACGATGAAATGAAAATCCGCTTCGATTCGATATCCGGCCAACGGGACGATATCCTCCAGGCAAAGGTCTCGCTCGAAAAAACAATGCAGGAGATCGAAGAAACAGCCACCGCACAGTTCCTGAGCGCTTTCGATCAGGTAAGAATTTATTTTATCGATGTTTTCCGAAGTCTGTTTACCGACAGCGATAATTGCGACCTGATCCTGCTCAATCCTGAAAACCCACTTGAGTCAAAAATCGAAATCGTCGCCAAACCCAAAGGAAAACGCCCCCAGACAATCAGCCAGCTTTCGGGAGGGGAGAAAACCCTCACTGCTATCGCCCTGCTCTTTGCTCTATACCTGCTCAAACCTGCCCCCTTCTGCATCTTCGATGAAGTGGACGCTCCACTGGATGATGCCAACATCTCTAAGTTCAACCGTATCATCCAGAAATTTTCCAAAGATTCCCAGTTTATCATCGTTACTCATAATAAACTCACCATGGCCGCCGTACATACCATCTACGGGGTTTATATGGCGGAACAAGGGGTTTCCGGCGTCACGCCGGTCAATTTCAGAGATTATGAATTTACTCCTGTATTTGGGGTAGGAAATCCGGAATAATAAATATATGCAGGTTATCCTCTCCGAACTCCGTAGGCAGGTCGAACGCGTGCTTGCGAATAGTGGTTATGACTCCTCCGAAATCCCGGTCATCGCCGACATCTTAATGTACGCCCAAATGCGGGGCAATAACCAGGGGATTGTCAAACTTACCGGTAAGGGGATGCCGAAAGACCATCGTGCAGGTCCTATCGGGATTTTGAAAGAAACGCCTTTATCGCTGCTCCTGGATGGCAACCACAACCTTGGCATGGTGGTGGTACACAAAGGGATGGATCAGGTACTTGAAAAAGCGGCAAAAACAGGGTTTGCTATCCTGGGTACGCGCAACACTGCCTCTCCGAGCGGGGCCATCGGATATTTTGCGCGGTATATCGCCCGCCGAGGTTTCATCGGCTGGGTTTTTTCTGGCTCTTACCCCATGGTGGCACCCTGGGGTTCTTCCGAGCCCTTATTCGGGACCAACCCGATCGCTATTGGGATTCCAGCCCGCCCGGCACCCGTGGTACTCGATATGTCCACCTCTTCTATGGCCTGGTTTGGTATCAAAGAAGCGCTGCTCGCCGGTAGGGAAATTCCAGATCACGTCGCTTTTGATAAACACGGACAGCCGACGACCGATCCCGCACAAGCCCTGGAAGGCGCCATACGGCCGTTTGGAGGTACTTTCAGTGGCCATAAAGGTTTTGGCCTTTCCCTAATGGTGGAAATGCTCACAGGTCCCCTGGTGGGTGCCACTTTCTGTGGGATCGGTAGCGGCGACTGGGGCAATCTGTTATTTATTATAGATCCCGGACTACTCACCGACCGGGAGGACTTCCTCGCCCAAACTTCCCAACTTGCAGACCGGGTAAGGAATGCTGATAAACTTGATGGCGTCGAACACATCTTCCTGCCCGGCGAACGCGGTGACCTGCAGGAAAAACAAGCCATGGAGACAGGGATGATAGAAATTGAAGAAGGGCTTTATGGGGAGTTTTTGACGGTGGACGGTTGACGGTGGACGGTTGACGGTTGACGGTGGACGGTTGACGGTTGACGGTGGACGGTTGACGGTTGACGGTGGACGGGGGATGAAATATATAGACGCCGCAATGTGTACCCTTTTCAAAAAAAAATCTTTACAAAAATGCTGGGGCCTTGTACAATATTTTATCTTTTCCGCGATTATCAAAATTGGATTATTAGGTTGAGCTGATCCCTGCGCTATGGGTTTTTATACACCTAAAAACAATATACACATGCATGTAAGAAGTCTTCTATTCCTATCCTGTTTACTTATTGGATTACAGGTTAGTGGGCAAAAAACAGGTAAGTCCATCGCTGCGCCCGTTGTGGAGCGCCCGGTAACTACCCATTTTGACCAGCGCTTGTACGAAGGTATGAAATGGCGGCTCGTAGGTCCTTTTCGCGGGGGACGCTCGTGTACGGTGACCGGTGTGCGGAACCAGCCCAACCTCTACTACCAGGGCACTGCAGGTGGTGGTGTCTGGCGCACCCTGGACGGTGGGCAGACCTGGCATTGCATCTCCGACGGGTTTTTCGGAGGGTCCATTGGTGCCGTCGTCGTTGCAGAAAGTGATCCCAATGTCCTGTACGTTGGGGAAGGCGAACAGACCGTGCGCGGCAACGTCTCCTCCGGCTGGGGGCTATGGCGCTCCACCGATGCGGGAAAGACCTGGAAATCCATTGGGCTTAAATCTTCTGAGCATATTGGCAGAATCCGGGTACACCCAAATAACCCCGATCTGGTCTATGTAGCGGCTATGGGGAACCTCTGGAAGCCCAGCCAGGAACGTGGGGTTTATCGCTCTAAAGATGGGGGTAAAACCTGGGAGCGCATCCTCTTCGAAAGCGAAAAAGCAGGTGCCGTGGACTTAATCCTCGATCCGAATAATCCCCGTATCCTCTACGCAAGTACCTGGGAAATCAGCCGCAATGGCTACCGCATGGATAGCGGGGGCCCCGGCTCCCATCTCTGGAAAAGTACCGACGGCGGCGATACCTGGACCAAACTCACCCATCAGCCGGGTATGCCCAAAGGTACCATCGGTATCATCGGCATCGCCGTATCCCCCGTCAATTCCAATCGCCTCTGGGCCTGCATTGAACACCTCGATGGCGGTGTATTCCGCTCCGACGACGGTGGCGAGACCTGGACGCGCACGAGCGATTTTCGGGAATTGAGGCAACGCGCATGGTACTACTCCCGCATCTACGCCGATACCAAAGATGAAAACAAAGTCTATGTAGCCAATGTGGACTTCTGGCGCTCCGATGACGGGGGTAAAAATTGGACCAGTATCGAAACGCCCCACGGTGATCACCATGACCTCTGGATAGATCCCGACAACAACCAGCGGATGGTTATAGCCGACGATGGCGGAGCTCAGGTTAGTTACGATGCGGGCCAGAATTGGACGACTTATCATAACCAACCCACCGCCCAGTTCTACCGCGTCACTACCGATAACCACTTCCCGTACCGGATACTTGGTGCCCAACAAGACAACAGCACCGTGCGCATCCTCCATCGAAGTGCCGGCGGTTATATCACCGAAAAAGACTGGGATATTTCCGCGGGGGGCGAAAGTGCCCACCTTGCCCCGGACCCGGATGATCCGGATATCGTCTATGCAGGGACCTATAAAGGCTATATGAGCCGCCTGGACCACAAGACCGGCCAGGAAAGGAGTACCAACGTTTGGCCGGATAACCCTGCCGGCTCCGGCGTAGAAGTTATGAAATACCGGTTCAACTGGAATTACCCCATCTTCTTTAGCCCACACGACGGCAACAAGCTGTATGCGGGCTCTAACTACCTGCACGTAAGCTACAACGAAGGGCAGTCCTGGGAAGTCATAAGCCCAGACCTTACCCGGGGCGAGCCGGAAACACTCAAGTCTTCCGGGGGGCCGATTACACAGGATAATACTGGCGTGGAATACTATGCCAATATCTTTGCCGTGACCGAATCCGCCCAGGAACCTGGTGTCATCTGGGCAGGTAGCGATGACGGTCTCCTGCACCTTACCCGCGATGGCGGCAAAACCTGGACTAATGTGACCCCTCCCGGCGCTCCGAAGTACAATATGATGAATAGTATTGAGGTAAACCCATTTGTAAAGGGCGGTGCATACCTGGCAGCCACTAGCTATAAATTCGGCGACTACACCCCGTATCTCTACAAAACCACCGATTACGGCAAAACCTGGACCCTCATCACCTCGGGAATTGACCCGCGATTCTATACCCGGGTAATTCGCGCCGACCCCAAGCGGCAAGGATTACTCTATGCCGGTACCGAATGGGGCATGTACCTCTCTTTCGACGATGGCGCCAGTTGGCACCCTTTCCAGCTCAACCTGCCCATCACCGCTATCGCCGACCTGCATATCCGGGACAATGCCCTCATCGCAGCTACCCATGGCCGCAGCTTCTGGATGATTGACGACCTCACCCCCCTGCACCAGCTAAATGCAGCGGTAGCAGCCAAAGAATTTCACCTGTTTCAGCCCAAAGCATCCTATCGAATGGCACAGGAGGAAGGTGGGAACAAAGCCGCTTTGCGCACGCAGGGAGAAAATCACCCCAATGGCGTCCTATTCCATTTCTACCTCAAATCCGTCACCGATAGCCTACAGGTGAAACTCGAGCTGTTGGAACCCGATGGAGACCTCATCCGTGCGTACAGCAATTCGTCGAAAGACCGCCGCAGTATGCTGCCCGTCAAAAACGGTGGCAACCGGTTTGTCTGGGACATGCGATATCCCGGATTCAAAGACTTCCCCGGAATGGTGCTGTACTCGTCCCCGAATCGCGGGCCCAGGGCCGTACCTGGCTCATACAAAGCTCGCCTGACCGTCAACGGCAAAAGTGTAGAGCAATCCTTCGAAATCCTGAAAGACCCACGACTGCCCAACAACGCAGCCGCCTACCAGGAGCAGTTAGACTTCTTACTCCAGGTGCGCGACCGTGTCAGCGAAGCCCACCAGGCTATATCGGATATCCGGGCTGTTAAAAAAGATATCAGCTATCTAAAGGAAAAAGCAGGCAGCAACCCACAGTACCAGGGACTTATCCAACAGGCTGAAGAACTCGAGAAGGAACTCTCCAAAGTAGAAGGCCAGATCCACCAGGTAAAGAACCAGAGCCAGCAGGATCCCCTCAACTACGGAATCAAGGTCAATAACCGACTTGCTTTCCTTATGGCCGACCAGCAGCTCGGCGATTTTCCGCCTACTGACCAGGCCAGGGCTGTGTATGACGTGTTGTCCAGAGAATTACAGGGTTATCTGGACCAGTTACAGCCCCTGCTCAAAGGAGGTGTGGACCGCCTCAATAAAGCCGCCGTCGAACAGCGGATGCCCTTGCTGAAGAGTTTGTAACTAGTAATCCGCGCAAGGAAGGTGCTTATTAGCAGGGCAAAAATTTTACTTGCAGCGTTTAAACCTTTCGATACCGCAGCTATCAAAGGTTTAAACGCTGCGTATGTTTAACTTAAAATGGCTTCTCGCCCTGTCCCTGCTTGGGGGACTCGTCCGGGGGGCTGGCCAGAACAGGCCAAATTTCGTTTTCATCCTCGCCGATGACCAAAGCTGGAACGGTACCTCCGTGCTCATGGACCCACAGCGGGCCGATTCGCGGAGCGATTTCCATCGAACGCCCCGACTGGAAACTTTTGCCCGTACAGGGATTATTTTCAGCCAGGGCTATGCGCCTGCGCCAAAATGTTCTCCTTCAAGGATCAGCATCCTCACCGGAAAATCTAACGCCCGCCTCCAATTTACCTTTACCGATAATATTAAAGACGCGGGGACCCGCTTGCGGGAGCCGCAAACGGAGCTTGTTATTGCCGATTCCCTTATTACTATTGCAGAGTGGCTGCAAAAACAGCAGTGGGGCTATTTAACCGCACATTATGGGAAATGGCACCTCAACGGAAAAGGGCCAGCGTTCCATGGTTTTCAGCGCAGCGATGGGGAAACGGGCAATGACGATGGCAATCAAGGCGGATTGATCCAGAATAACCCAAGGAAAATCTTCAGCATCACCGATTCGGCCTGTACCTTTATGGCCGATGCCGTGCGCCTGGGGAAGCCCTTTTTCGTCCAGATTTCTCACCACGCCCCCCGAAAGCCTATCGAGACCCGCCAGGCGACCCTGACCGAATGGTCAAATACTGCTTTGCCCTTTATGGGAGTAAAGAGCCCGATGGTAGCCCTATGCAGCCCCTGGATGCCAATCACGGGCACTTTGGCTCCAATGGGGTGTATCATTATCATGGGACGACGACTTATCCCTATTCCATTGGGAAAATGGTCGGAAAAGTGACCCTCGACCCTCAAACCCCAGGTCGGGCAGCGTGAAAGCTATTATGCCTGGGAGTGGGGCGATGCCTTGTTTATCGTATTGGACCCCTACTGGAGTACGTCCGGATGCAGTGCAAGTAGATTACGTACGGGCTTATAAGTCTGAAAATGAAACCACTACGCGTAAAAATAAAGACTTAGGCGATAGTTATACGATCCGCCGGGGCGATTGTTTTGTAACCGATGTGAAAGTGCCGGAAAAAGCGGGCATTCCCGGGCTGATCCGCCAGGTTCATCCCAACCCCTTCTGGGACAGGATATTCCTGGAGACTTCACCGGAAATCCTGCCCGAGGATTTGACCATTACCATAAACAATCAGCTTGGGCAGGTGGTTTCTGTAGAAACTACAGCAGGCATACAGTTTTTGGAATGCAACCTTGGCAACCTGCCTTCAGGTGTGTATTTTATCCAGGTGCGCGAAAAGCAAAGCCAGCGTATGGAGACGTTGCGGATTGTTAAGCGATGGTAGACGGGGGACGGGAGACGGTAGACGGTGGACGGTAGACGGTGGACGGGAGACGGGGGATGGGGGACGGTA
>Ga0209985_10000381_pt1 | contig 49359 bp, 45 predicted proteins | sample NOAtaG_FD_187305 | JGI IMG/M metagenome (GOLD analysis project Ga0209985, IMG submission 187305) | Freshwater lake microbial communities from Lake Erie, under a cyanobacterial bloom - NOAA_Erie_Diel6S_1000h metaG (SPAdes) (version 2) | ecosystem: Environmental > Aquatic > Freshwater > Lake ... | reverse complement strand
CAAGGCAAGCACGGCCCCCAGCAGGAAACCCATCGAGGCCAGCACTTCGCTCCAGGGGATATCCCCTTCCACATAAGCCATATAGCCCAGCATGCCGCGCAGGAGCACGATAGCGCCGGCATACAGGAACAGCAGCACCACCAGTGCACGTGTCCACCCCTCTCCGATCAACTGAGGCACCGTTCGCAGACCCGGGGGGTCAACGTGCCTGTCGCGCAGATCGAAGAGCAGGGCCACAGCGATGTATAATGGAACGTGGACCATGCCGTGTGCGAGCAGGGGCTCAGCGAACAGGTCCGAACTACCGAGTGCGATGGGCAGGGCCACCGTGGCCATGGTCCAACACCAGGTGATCACCAGCACCTTCAGCATGGGCACGTGCCGAAGTCCGATACTGCGCCCTCCGCGCTGCCAGGGTAACAGGTATAGCAGACCCGGCAACAAGGCCAGTGCCACTACCCGCCACAGCCGGCCAAGTTCGGGGGCCAGCAGCAACAGACCGGCCACGACCGCCACCATACTGACCGGCAGCAACACACCACGGTGAACGTGATGCCAGTGCAACAGGGGCGATACCTGGCGCGTGACCTCCTCCCGCGATCGCACCCACCGCAACAGGTTGTACATGGCGAACATCCCAAAAAAGACCGCCAACGTGATCCGGACATGGGGCAGGCCATGGCCCAGGTACATGCAGGTCCACCAGGTCTGTGCCGCAGCACCCAACGCCAGCCAACCATGACCGTACACCATCGCACGCTCTGCCGATGACCGCCCCACCTTCATGGTCCTGGCTATTCGGCCTGTGCCGGGTTGATGATGAACTGGCGCACCGCCAGCCCGACCGCGACACCAGCGAAGGTGCTCATCAGGGTGCGCACCACCCGCTTGGAGCGGCCTACGCGTGCATAGCCATATGCATAGTACTCGTCGCCCTCCATGGTCACATCGGAAATGGACCCCTTGGTGACATGAACACGCGGCAGGATCATCGTCATGCCCACCAAAGGAGGAAGAAAGAACGCGTTCATCTCGAGGTCCAGGGCCATGGTGGTGCCGGCACCGATGAGGAAACCAGCCAGCACCGGCCCCAGCGGTTTGTACCCGGTACGGGCATCCTGTTCACCCACAATGAACCGGCGCATCTGATCGGTGGTGAGGTCGTTGCCGAACACGGTATCGTGGAAATACCAGATCCGTTCGCGGCCCAGGCTGTCCGTAACACTGAACACATCCTCGGTGGGCTCGGCCCGCTCGTGGGTGCGGCCTTTGCGGTCGGTGTCCAGATAGCGGATCTCCAAGGTGCTCTGCCCGAGCACCCGCCCTTTGAGCACCTGCCCGTTCATCAACAGAATGCTGTCCTGCGCCACCAACGGGGACCAAAGGAAGGTCGGGAACAGGAAGAGCAGAAGCAGCCTCATGGTGGTGGCCAAAGATAGCCGATGCCGAACCAGCGGTCCGGACGGGTGTTGTAGGTGATGACCATCAGGACCGGCACCGATGGCCAAGTATATTTGCGGCCGTTCCTTTCCCCCCTTACCCCATGAACGTAGTGACCTACCAGGAGCGTCACATCGGCCCGAACGCCGGTGCGACGGAAGAGATGCTTCGTACCATCGGCGTGGCAACGCTCGACGAGCTGATCCAACGCACCGTGCCCAAGGGCATCAGGTCCGCCAAACCCCTGGACGTGGGCCCTGCGATGGCCGAGCTGGAGTTCCTGGAGCACATGCGCGACCTGGGCCTGGGCAACAAGCGGTTCCGCAGCTACATCGGGCTGGGCTTCCATGGCACGGTGGTGCCGCAACCCATCCTGCGTAATGTCATGGAGAACCCCGGATGGTACACGGCCTATACGCCTTACCAGGCCGAGATCGCCCAAGGCCGACTGGAGGCGCTCCTGAACTTCCAGACGATGTGCAGTGACCTTACCGGTCTTCCCATCGCCAATGCTTCACTGCTTGACGAGGCCACCGCCATCGCCGAGGCCATGCACATGCTTTACGCGGCACGGCCGAAGGAATTGGCCAATGCGCACCGGTTCTTCGCCGACAAGGGGCTCTTCCCGCAGAACATCGATGTGTTGCGCACCCGTTGCGCGCCCATCGGCGTCGAACTGGTGGTCGGCGATGCGAGCACGTTCGACCCGGCCGATGGATATTTCGGCCTCGCACTTCAATACCCGGCCACCGATGGCAGCGTGAACGACCATCGCGCGATCGTGGCCAAGGCCAAGACGGCAGGTGTGAAGACCGCTGTATGCGCAGACCTGCTATCGCTCGTGCTCCTCGCTCCTCCGGGCGAATGGGGCGCCGATGTGTGCGTGGGCAACAGCCAGCGTTTCGGCGTACCGATGGGCTATGGTGGTCCGCACGCGGCCTTCTTCTGCACCACGGAGGAGTTCAAGCGACTGATCCCGGGCCGTATCATCGGCGTCAGCCAGGACCGCCGCGGCAGGCACGCGCTGCGCATGGCGCTGCAAACGCGGGAGCAGCATATCCGCCGCGACAAGGCGACCAGCAACATCTGCACGGCACAGGCACTGCTCGCGGTGATGGCCGGTATGTACGCGGTATACCATGGTCCCGATGGACTGAAGCGCATCGCGAACAACGTGCATGCCCACACCCGCAATGTGGCCGAAGCCGCCAAAGCGCTGGGCTACACCGTGGTCAACGGCAGCTTTTTCGACACCATCACCCTGAGCGGTGCCGACGTGGACAAGTTGCGCGCAGCGACCGAGAAGCGAGGCATCAACTTCCGCTATGCCTCAACGGGCCCGGCACATGCAACTGTGAGCATTGCGTTGGACGAGACGGTGCGCACCAATGATGTGAACGATGTGGTGGCCGCACTGGCCGAGGCGTCGGGCAAGCCGATCCCCGCGCTCAGCGGCAACGGCGCCAGCATGGCCGTGTCAGCGGACCTGCAGCGCAAGAGCGCCGTGCTGACCCACCCGGTGTTCAACACGTACCACACCGAGCTGGAGCTGCAGCGCTACATCAAGAAGCTCGAGAACAAGGATTTCAGCCTGATGCACGGCATGATCCCGCTGGGCTCCTGCACCATGAAGCTGAACGCGGCATCCACCCTGTGGGCCATCACGCGGCCGGAATGGGCCTATATCCATCCCTTTGTGCCGGTCGAACAGGTGAAGGGCTACCAGCAGGTGCTCTCGGAACTGAGCGATGCCCTGGCCAAGGCCACCGGGTTCACTGCTGTGAGCCTGCAGCCCAACAGCGGTGCACAAGGTGAATACGCCGGCCTGCTGGTGATCCGCGCTTACCATGAAGCACGCGGCGACAAGCACCGCAACATCGCCCTGATCCCCAGCAGTGCGCACGGCACCAACCCGGCCAGCGCCGTCATGGCCGGCATGCAGGTGGTGGTGGTGAAGGCCGATGAGGAAGGGCACGTGGACGTGGCCGACCTGAAGGCCAAGGCCGAACAGTACAAGGAGTCGCTGAGCTGCCTGATGGTGACCTACCCCAGCACGCACGGCGTATATGAGGAGAGCATCAAGGACATCACGGCCACGATCCACGCGAACGGAGGCTTGGTATACATGGATGGCGCCAACATGAACGCACAAGTGGGCCTTACCAGCCCCGGCGAGATCGGTGCTGATGTATGCCACCTGAACCTGCACAAGACCTTCGCCATCCCGCACGGCGGCGGCGGTCCCGGCATGGGCCCCATCTGTGTGAACGACAAGTTGAAGCCCTTCCTGCCCGGCCACCCGCTGATAGAGACCGGCGGAGAGAAAGCCGTACCCGCCGTGAGCAGTGCTCCTTGGGGAAGCGCGTTGATCCTGTTGATCAGCTACGGCTATATCAAGATGCTGGGCGGTGAAGGCCTCACGGACGCCACCCGCTACGCCATCCTGAACGCCAACTACCTCAAGGCGAAGCTCGAAAAGCACTACCCCATCCTGTACACCGGCACCGAAGGCATGGTGGCACATGAAATGATCCTCGACTGCCGCGAGTTCAAGCGCACCGCAGGCGTGGAGGTGGAGGACATTGCGAAGCGCTTGATGGACTACGGCTTCCACGCGCCCACCGTGAGCTTCCCGGTGGCCGGTACACTGATGGTGGAACCCACCGAGAGCGAGAACAAGCCCGAGCTGGACCGTTTCGTTGAGGCCATGATCGGCATCCGGAAGGAGATCGCCGAGATCGAGGCCGGCAAGGCCGACAAGGCGGACAACGTGCTGAAGATGGCCCCGCACACCAGCGACGAGGTCTGCGCCGATGCCTGGTCGCACAGCTATGGTCGGGAGAAAGCCGCCTTCCCCGTGAGCGTGAACCGCGACTGGAAGTACTGGCCCACCGCAAGCCGCGTGGACAATGCCTACGGCGATCGCAACCTGGTGTGCACCTGCCCGCCCATCGAGGAATACGCAACGACCGAGGCCTGAACCGGCCACGACAAAGCCGAAGCCCCGCCCGATGCGTTCGCGGCGGGGCTTCGCGTTTCCGCCACCAACCGGCGAACCGGTAATTTCGCCCCCTTGCGGCCCGGCCGCATCCAACGCATCCGATGAACTTCCGCAACCTACTTCCGCTCTTCGCCCTTTCCTTCATCGCCCACAGTGCGGCAGGCCAGGGTGGCGCTAAGGCAGGCGCCTGCTTCTTCGGTGCGGACCTGGAGGATGGCCTCTTCCCCACTGGCTGGACCAACCAACAAGTGGAACGGTTGGACGCCAACGGTGCGGGTACCGGCGAGTTCGTGGATGCCTGGACCGTGGGCAATGCGAGCAGCGCCAATGCAGGTGGCTTCTTCCCTGTGCCGAACGTACCCACCGGCAATGCCTTTCTCATGGCCAACGACGACGCATCGCCGTGCAACTGCGCCATGGGCGACGTGGTGCTGACAACACCCGTGATAGACCTTGCCGACCGCACAGGCGTGGCGCTCCAGCTGCGTGTTTTCCATGAACAAACGCTTGGAGGGGGAGCAGCAGTGATCGAAGCGTACAACGGTACGGAGTGGACCAATGTCCTGGAGATCCCCGCCCTTGCCGGAGAGTGGCAGCACCTGTTCGTCGACCTGAGCGCCTACGACGGGAGCGCCGCCTTCCAGTTGCGTTTCCGATGGAGCGATGGCGGGAATTGGGCCAGCGGGTTCGCCCTCGACGACCTCTGTTTGACCGAAAGAGTACCGGTGGACCTTTCGGTGATGCAGGTGTTCACGCACGACCCCGCTGTCGACCCGTTCAACATGGCCATGCGCAGCCTGCGATACCGCCAGCTTCCGGCCACACAAGCCGGCGCTCTGGCGGGTGCAGTGGAAGTGATGAACCGCGGCCTGCAAGCCATCGGCGCCTTCGACCTGTTGGTGACCCTTGACCAGGGAGGCGACCAGAGCACCGCCAACGCCACGGTCGCGGAAGCCATCGCCCCGGGCGAACGCCGAACGATCACCCTGCCCGCATTGGCCCTTGCCCAGGAAGCAGGACCCGTGAGCCTCACCGTACAGGCCGTTCCATCAACCACGGATGATGACCCGACCGACAACTCAGGCTCGGCCTCAATGCAACTTACCGGCGACGGTTGGGAACAAGGCTACGGTGCCATGGCCTGCGATGATGGCAGCTACGACGGTGTGCTCGGCGGTGGCGGACAATGGGTGGCCATCCAGCGGATGGAGATCACGGCAACGGGCAGCACGGCCTATGGGATCAGCGCGGTGATCACCGGCGATTCGCAGGAAGGCGAGCAGGTCCGCGCCATTCTCTTCGACGACCAGCTGGCCTTCGTGGACACCTCCACACGTCATACACTGACCGCAGAGGACCTTGCGCAGGGAGCGGCCGGTGAAGCGCTTTTCCTGGCCCTGAGCACGAGCCCCACACTGGTACCGGGCGACTACTATGTGGGCCTGCAACACCTGGAGGGCCGCCCGAATGGCGAGGTACGTGTGGCCACCGGCGGCAATGGTCCATTGGGGGCAGCAGCACTGATGACCGGCACCACCTTCGTGGTGAACTACACGCGGCAAACGCCCATGGTCCGGCTGCACCTTTCCAGCTTTGGCGTAGGAATGGATGAAACCTCGAGCACCGGCGTGAATGACCTGCTGGTGTATCCCGTACCGGTCACTGAGCTGGCCACGGTGACCTTTGATCTCACCAGCCCCGCCGATGTCACCCTGGAACTCCTCGACCTTGCAGGTCGGACCATTTTGACCGAACACCGCGGCGTTCTGCCGCCCGGCAAGCAACAGCTGATGCTGAACACCAGCGAAGTGGTCCAAGGAGCGTACGTTCTGCTCTTGAGCAACGGCAACGGCAAACTGGCCCGGCAGATCGTTGTGACCCGATAGTGACCAGCGGTTCAGGTCGACCGTTCCCTGCGTGAACAGGGCCATTCCTTGAAGCGGTACAAGATCCAAGCAACACTTTGGCACCGGAGTTCTGTCCATTGGGCGTGACCTATTAACTTCGTGCCTCCCGCACAAAGACTAAAACCGATCAACAGATGAACTATCGTTACGCTTTACTGGCATCAACCCTGATCGCCGGTACCGCCATGGCCCAACGGGCGACCTACCAGCCTGCCCGTGTGGACTTCAGCCCGGCACCCGCCCAAACGGACAAGCTCCCTGCCAACCGCGAGACCGCCGATGATGAACGCGCCGGTGGTGATGTGGTATGGTCCGAGGACTTTGCGAACGGCCTCGCAGGGAACAACGGCGTTGGACCCTGGACCACAGGTGGCCCCAATGGCGACATCTGGAAGCGCACCACTACGGGACCTGTTGGTGCCTACACGGCAGCTACGGCCCGCATTGGTGCACCGGCCACCTTCGCCAACGGCTTCATGCTCTTCAACGGCGATTCCGTGAACTGCTCATGGGATGGTAATACGCCGACCGCACTTGCAACCTTCACCAGCTACGAGGGCTCCATCGAGTCGCCGGTCCTTGATCTGAGCGCTACACCTTTCGTGGAGATCCAGTTCTACCAGCGCCTGCGCTATTGCTGCAGCAACCCTCCCCACTACCTTGAGGTGAGCACGGACGGTGGCACCACCTGGCCCACCCGTATCCTGACCTCCGAGGGCGTGGCTGTGAACCAGCTCACAGCCACCGAACTGCGCAAGTTCAACCTGACCGCTGCGATCGCCGCCGACCCCACCAACGTGAAGATCCGCTTCCGCCACGATGCCGACCAGGGCACCTCGCACTACCACTGGCAGATCGATGACGTGAAGATCGTGGAGCTCTATGAGTACGATATGCGCATGGTGAGCTCTGCTGTGACCACGTGGGATATCAATACCGCGATCAGCTATGACTCCATCCGTTACTCACTGTACCCCTACAGCCAGTTGCGCCCCATCGGCCTGAACACCACGATCCTGAACAACGGTTCGCTGGACCAGAGCGATGTGGTGGTGAACTTCACGGTTCAGCGCCAGGGCGGCAATGTGGTGCTCGACCAGGACCAGAACATCGGCACGGTGGCCGCAGGTACTACGCAGACGGTGTTCGTGAACCCCGACTTCACCCCGCCTGCTGTGGAAGGCACTTACAACGTGACCTTCGATGTGAGCTCGGCCAACGAGGACAACGTACCCACCGACAATGGTGGCACGGGAAGCTTCGGCGTGAGCCAGCATGTCTATGCACGTGACAATGGCACCATCGCCAGCTTCGAGGATGGTAGCGGTGATGGTGGCACCCTGATCCTGGGCAACACCTTCTACGTGGCCAACTCGGTGGACCTGTACAGCGTAGCTGTTGCACTGAACAATGGCAGCGAAGTGGGCGCTGTGATCGTGGGCGAACTGCGCAACCCGAACGAGGCCGACTTCCCAGTGATCGCCACGACCCCTGAGATCGAGATCACCGCCGCCATGCTGGGCGGCACGGGCAGCAGCAACTTCACCCAGTTGATCTTCGATTCGCCGGTCACGCTGGATGCGAACCTGGACTACATGGTGACCGTGCAGTGCTTCGGCAATATCCGCATCGGTGTGAGCGGCACGAGCGAAGCGCAGACCTCGTTCATCTACTATATCAGCCCCACCCAGGGTGAGGATTGGTTCTTCACCACCTCCACCCCCATGGTGCGCATGAACTTCAACCCCACCGTGGGCATCGAGGCTGCCGACCGCAGCAATGGTGCCGGCCTGGGCCAGAACGTGCCGAACCCCGCCAACGGCACCACGATGATCCCTTACGAGCTGGAAAATGCGTCCACCGTGACCTTGGAAGTGCGTGACCTCAGCGGCAAGCTGGTGAGCGTTGTGAACGAGGGCACCCGCGGCCCCGGCAGCTACCGCATCACCCTGCCCTTGGACCAGTTGGCCGAGGGACTCTACACCTACACCCTCCGCACCGAGCGTGGCAGCCTCACCAAGCGTCTGAGCGTGGTGCGCTAAGCCCGACAGACCATTGATCGGAAAGGGGTGCGGAGCGATCCGCGCCCCTTTCCGCTTTTTTGGACCCGCATAATGGCACCAGCGATATCTTGGACATCCGAAATCCAACCCCTCATGAAGCAACATCGACTCCTTCTATTGTGTCTGCTCGGCCTTGCGACGCCCAGCTTCGCCCAGGACCGCGTGCAGGACAACAGCACTCGCGGCAAGACCGTCAAGCCGGTGCACGAACCCGGCATCATTACCGGGCCGACCGTTCAGGGCGGATCACGTGTGGACCTATGGAGCGACGACTTCTCAACGCCTGGGAACTGGGTGGTGGACCATACCGGCGTCACCTCTTTGGACTGGCAGATCGGAACGGGACTGAGCTCTCAGGGCGACTATCCCACACCAGCGATCCTCAGCAGCACGGCCGATAACGGGTATGCCATGTACGACTCCGACGCCGGCAACAACAACACCGGCAGCTTCGAGTACGCGTTCATGACCAATGCCACGCCGTTCAGCACGGCAGGCTATCCGAACGTGATCATTGAGTTCCAGACCCAGTACCGGCGCTACAATAACGAGCAGACCTACCTGATCGTGAGCACCAACAACACCGACTGGCCCACGGACCTGACCCCCACCTCGGACATCAGTGGCCTGCCGAACGTGTACCACGTGTTCGTGCCCGGCGAACTGACCCAGGGCGTATCCCCCGGCAACCCGGAGATCCGCCGGATCAACATCTCGGCCAGTGCCGGCGACCAGCCACAAGTGTGGGTGCGATTCCTGTTCGTGGGCATCTTCGGCTATACGTGGTACGTGGATGATGTGACGGTGCGCGAACAACCGGCCTACGAACTGATCATGGAGGACGGATTCCTCTCGCATACCAGCAATGGCGAGGAGTTCGGCCGCATCCCGGCTTCCCAATTGGAAAGCACCATGCGCGTGGGTGGCACGTTCACCAACTTCGGTTTCGAGGACATGACCGATGTCACCGTAGGACTGGAACTGCGTGATGGCTCGGACAACCTCATCGTCGGTGCCACCACGAACCCGGTGGGGATGGCCGCAGGTACCGATGGAACGATGGATCAATCGGTGAACCTTCCCGCGCTTTCGGATGGCTTCTACACGGGCACCTTCCAAGTAACGGCCGCTGAGACGGACAGCGAAGAGGACCAAGCGAACAACAGCTACCTGCGCCGGTTCGAGGTGACCCCATTGCGTTACTCGCTGGACGGGCTGGGCAACCACCCGGATGGTTACCAGTCCACCACCTCCACGGGATCCAACAGCTTCCTGGAAGACCCCGATGGGCTGATGCTCTTCACCTACTACCCGGTCCGACAGGCCATCACCGTGTACGGTCTGGAGGTCGCCCTTGCACCGAACACGGTCACTGGTGGGTTCCTGATCGCCAGCATGCACGACACGGCCAGCGTACTGGCCGACAACGTGGGCGACCTGTTGGCCGAGGGCCAGCCAACGGACATCACCGATGAGGACATCTCGAACGGCTTCATTACCCTGTTGTTCGATGACCCCGCCACCCTTTCGCCCGAAGGCTACTATGCCGGTGTGGCCTTGTTCAGCAACACGGGCGCCGGGCACATTCGGGTCCTGGACGACCTCACGGTGCCACAGCCCGCCCTGGCCAGCATGATCTACCTGCCCAGCGACAACACCTCCTACACCAATGGCAACGCCTTCGCCATCCGCCTGCTCACCGACCCCAGCATCGGCATGGCCGAACAGCGCGGCGCATTGGATGTGGCCCTTTACCCCAACCCCACCAATGGGTTTGTCACGGTGCGTGTTCCAGGCCAGGAGGTTTCCACCATTGAGGTGATCGATGGCATGGGCCGCACGCTGATGACCAAGCGCTCCAATGGCAACACCATGCTGGACCTTCGCCACCTGGCCAAAGGCATGTACCTCGTACGCCTGAGCAATGCCACAGGCACGGGGATCCAGCGCATCACCCTGGAATAAGCACACACCCTCTAATGCAGGAAGCCCCCGCCGGACCATCGTCCAGCGGGGGCTTCGCATTGGTGCCGATCACAGGCCCATGGCCTTCTTCACCTGCCTCATCAGGGCACTGGCGAAGATGAACTCGTTCAGTTCGGTGTTGCTACTGACCAGCAGCTCCTCGCGGGAGCCTTGCCACCACTTGCGGCCCTTGTGGATGAAGACGATGTTCTCACCGGTCTCCATCACCGAGTTCATGTCGTGGGTGATGACGATCGTGGTGGTCTGGAACTCATCCGTGATCTCCTTGATCAGGTCGTCGATCACGATGCTCGTCTGGGGGTCGAGGCCGCTGTTGGGCTCGTCGCAGAACAGGTACTTGGGGTCCATGGCGATGGCCCTGGCGATGCCCACACGCTTCTGCATACCTCCGCTCAGCTCAGCAGGAAAAAGCTTGTCCTTGTCAACAATGTTGACGCGCTTCAGGCAGGTGTGTGCGCGGTCCTCCATCTCGCTTTTGGACATGGATGCGAACATCTTCATCGGGAACATCACGTTCTCCAGCACCGAAAGGCTGTCGAACAGCGCGGACCCTTGGAAGAGCATGCCGATCTCCTGCCGGACCTGGCGCTTCTCGTCGCGGTCCATGTCGTGGAACGACCGGCCTTCATACAGCACCTTGCCTTCTTCCGGCTTGTGGAGGCCCACGATGCACTTGGCCAGCACGCTCTTGCCCGAGCCGCTCTTGCCGATGATCTGGTTCACCTTGCCACGCTGGAAAACAGCATTGATGTCCGTGAGCACCTGCGTGCTCCCGAAGCGCTTTCCAACACCCACCACCTCGATCATATCAGCAGCAATTGGGTGAGCGCGTAGTTGACGATGAGGATGACCACGTTGCTGTAGACAACGGCCTTTGTGCTGCTGATGCCCACCTCACGCGTGCCACCCACCGTGTAGTAACCCTGGTAGGCCGAAACGGTGGCGATGATGAACGCGAACACCACGGTCTTGATGAGGGCGTAAGTAACGTGGTACGAGTTGAAGTTCATCTGGATCCCCTGCAGGTAATCCACCGAGCTTACGATGCCCGTGCCGACACCGGCGATATAGCCCCCGAAAACGCTGAGGAACATACTGATCATCACCAGAAAGGGATTGAACAGCATGGTGCCCAGGATCTTCGGCAGGATCAGAAAGCCCGCACTGTTCACGCCCATGATGTCCAGCGCATCGATCTGTTCCTTCACACGCATGGACCCGATCTCGGCCGCGATATTGCTACCGACCTTGCCTGCCAGGATCAGCGAGATGATCGTGGGGCTGAACTCGAGAATGGTGCTCTGGCGGGCCGCGAAGCCGACCACCCAACCTTGGATGAGCGGACTGTCGATGTTGGTCTTGGTCTGAATGGTGATCACCGCGCCCATGAAGAAACTGAGCAGTGCCACGATGCCCAGGCTCTGCACGCCCAGGAGGTCCATTTCCTCCAGCGTTCGTTGCCAGTAAAGACGTCGCTTCTCCGGCCGGCTGAACGTTTCGCGCAGCAACAGGAAATACCGACCGATATGGAATAGGACCTTCATGGCTTGGACCGCTGGCGAAAATAGGCCTTCCGGACAGGACCGGCATTCCTGTCCTGGCCATGGCACCCGCTACCTTTGCCGGGCCCATGTCGTTCCGGAGCGGACATATCCTGATGCTGAAGCTGTTGGCGGTGCTGTTGGTGCTTGGCACGCTGTATGGTTGCCGGACACAGCCCCGGAAATACCGGAAAAAGCGCGGGTGTGATTGTCCCAAATGGAACCTGCACCAGGTCCCCGGGCCACAGGGGGTGCACGCCAAATGGGAGCGGTCCGACCGGAGAAACCGGGAACAAGGTCCTGTCTGAACTTCACCCCGACCTGAGCCATGAGCGCCACCCATGACCTGGAACTGCTGCGCAAGCATCTGCCTGCGGCGGCCTGGTCGATCGTGCTGCACTGGCTTCAGGCCAACCCGGTGAAGGTGCATGTAGTGAAGCCGCGCACGTCCAAATTGGGCGATTATCGGGCCGCGACCGCCGGCAAGCCCCATCGGATCACGGTGAACCGCGACCTGAACATGTATGCGTTCCTGGTGACACTGGTGCATGAGTTCTCCCACCATTCCACCTTCATGCGCACCAAGCGCTGGCAGGACCCGCATGGCCCCGAATGGAAGGCCGAGTTCCACCGGTTGATGCGCCCCTACCTGAGCCGGATGATCTTCCCGGAAGATGTCCTGTTCGCCTTGGAGCGGCATTTGCGCGATGCCCCGGCCAGCAGCTGTGCCGACCCCGTGCTGATGCGGATCCTGCGCAAATACGACGCCTCGCCCAGGCCCATGATCGAGGAACTGCCGGACCGAACGGTGTTCCGCTTCAACGACAGGCTGTTCGTGAAAGGCCCCCGGCTTCGGAAACGGTTCCGGTGCCAGTGCCTGAACGACCGCCGCACCTACCTGATAGACCCCCTTGCCGAAGTGCACTTGAGCGCCCCGCTCGCTGTGCGAAAGGCTTCTTGACCCAACTTTGGGGCGAATTCACGAGATGACCGACAAACACACCTACTGCGTGATCATGGCCGGCGGCGTTGGAAGCCGGTTCTGGCCCATGAGCCGCAGCGCCTATCCCAAGCAATTCCTGGATTTCCTTGGACTGGGCCGCACCCTGTTGCAGCAGACCTACGACCGCTTCCTGGCGATCTGCCCTCCGGAGAACATCCTGGTGGTGACCAACGACCGCTATGCCTCCATCGTCAAGGAGCAACTGCCGACCTTGGCACACGATCAGATCCTGGCGGAACCCTCCAGGCGCAACACCGCTCCCTGCGTGGCCTATGCCAACCATGTGATCGCCGCCCGAGATCCCGAGGCGGTCATTATCGTGGCCCCCAGCGACCATCTGGTCCTGAAGGAAGAGGCCTTTCAAGACACGGTGCGCATGGCCGTGCAACAGGCACGCAGCATCGATTGCCTCGTCACGCTGGGCATCATGCCCAATCGACCCGATACGGGCTACGGCTACATCCAGTTCACCGCCGAGGAAGGCACCGTTCATCAGCGGGTGAAAAAGGTGAAGACCTTCACCGAAAAGCCGGACCACGATACTGCGCTCCGGTTCCTGGAGAGCGGCGATTTCCTGTGGAACGCGGGCATTTTCATCTGGGGCCTGAAAAGCATCCAACAGGCCTTCGCTCAGCACCTGCCGGACATGCAGGCCAGGTTCGCCGAAGGCAAGTCGGTGTATGGCACACCGGATGAGACCGCTTTCATCAATTCCATCTACGATGCCTGCGAGAACGTGAGCATCGATTACGGCATCATGGAGAAGGCCTCCAACGTCTACACCGTGGTCAGCGAGTTCGGCTGGAGCGATCTGGGCACGTGGGGAAGCCTGTACACCCACATTCCCAAGGATGCCCATGGCAATGCCGCAGTGGGCGACCAGGTGCGCCTGTACGATTGCAGCAACAACGTGGTGCATGCGCACGATGGCCGATTGATCGTGCTCGAAGGACTGGAGGACCATATCGTGGTAAGTACCGCCGACGCCCTGCTCGTTTGCCGCAAGCGAGAAGAGCAGAAGATCCGCCAAATGGTGAACGATCTGGCCGCAGACGGCCTTGACCGCTACATCTGATCCTGGTCGCCCGTGCCGTCCTACGAACTGATCACCACACCAGAGGCACTTGTCCGTGCGCTCAAGGCCTTGGATGGCACCCCATTGCTCGCGCTGGACACCGAGGCCAGCAGCTTTCACCGCTATCAGGAACGGGTATGCCTGGTGCAATTGAGCGACCGTGAGCGCACCTTGCTCGTCGATCCGCTGGCCATCACCGACCTGGCACCGCTGGGCACCATGCTGGCCGACCCTGCCATGCAAGTGGTGATCCACGATGCCGATTACGACCTGCGCATCCTGGCCAAGTACCACCGGATACGGGTGGAGAACGTGTTCGACACCTTGGTGGCCGCCGAACTCCTCAACGAACCGGAGATCGGGCTGGCCGCATTGCTCCTCAAATACCAAGGGGTCAAGGTGGACAAGAAGTTCCAAAAGGCCGACTGGAGCGAACGTCCGCTGCCAGCGCCCATGCTGGACTATGCCGCCGGCGATACGGCCAACCTCATCGCCCTGCGCGACATTCTTGAGGAAAAGCTGCACGAGAAGGATCGCTGGACCTGGGTCCAGGAAGAGTTCGCCCTGCTGACCGATGCGCCGTTCAATCTTCCGGCTGAGGAGGAACCTGCCTTCCTGAAAATGAAAGGCGCCAAGATGTTGAAGCCGCACCAACTGGCCGTGTTCCGGGAGGTGCATGGCTGGCGCGAAGGGCTGGCGGCGAAAATGGACCGTGCTCCCTTCATGGTGTTCGGCAACGAAGCCCTCCTGAGCCTGGCCACCGAACCGCCGCGCAACATCCAGGAGGTATTGAACAGAAAGGGGGTGAACACGCGATTGCTCCAGCGCCATGGCCAGGAACTGATGGAGGCCATTGAACGCGGCCTTCAGCTGCCCAAAGAGGAGTGGCCCCGCATACCCCGCCCGAAACGCTGGGACCGCGACGATGACTACGAAGAGCGCCTGAAGCGTTTGAAGCAGGTCCGCGACCGATTGACCCTTGCACATGACCTGCGTCCGGGTATTGTAGCGGCCAACCAGATGCTGATGGACATAGCCCGAACTCTGCCTGGCGATCTGCAGGCGTTGGCTGCCATCCCGGGCATCCGCCGATACCAGGTGGAGCATTTCGGCGCTGACCTGTTGAAGGCTCTTTAACAAGTGTTCACGCCGCGTCGGGGCCTAAGTGACCGTTGTCACTTTAACGCATAGCCATGTGACTATACGTTTGCATCGTCAATGACGAACGTCATGTCGATAGCGACCTTGGATCAACGCGTTGGGACAGAAAAGCTGGCCAAGGTCAGTGAGTTGCTACGTGTGGCCGCCCATCCGCAGCGGCTCGCCATCCTGGACGCGATCGGCATCGATGGGCGGAAGTGCAACCGCGAACTGCAGGAACTGCTCGGTATTGAGCAGGCCATCCTCAGCCAGCACCTCACCCTCCTGAAGGATCGCGGAGTGCTCGAATGCTCCAAGGAGGGCAAGTTCACCTTCTGGGCGGTGAAGCGCCCTGAACTGCTGAAGATCGTCAACTGCCTCGAAGACTGCTGCGACAAGCTCTGAACCCTAACGCATGGAACTGCTCGGCTACATCGGCGCGATACTCATGGGTCTGTCCCTCGGCCTCATTGGTGGGGGTGGAAGCATTCTGACGGTACCCATCCTGGTATACCTGTTCCTGGTGGACCCGGTGCTGGCCACGGCCTACTCCCTGTTCATCGTGGGCCTCACCAGCCTGGTGGGCAGCTTCAGCCACATGCGCTTGGGCAACATCCACTGGCGCACCGCCATTGTGTTCGGCATCCCCAGCATACTGGCGGTCTATGCCACCCGTGCGTGGTTGGTGCCGGCGATCCCCGATCCCATTTTCTCCGTGGGCGCAACGGTCATCAGCAAGGCGGTCGGCATTCTGGTGTTCTTCGCCTTGATCATGGTGGCCGCGGCGTATAGCATGATACGCAAACAGAAAGCGACCGCGAGCACTGCCAAGAGCGAGGAGGTGCGTTTCAACTACCCGCTTATCCTGGCCGAAGGTTCCATTGTGGGCATGATCACCGGAATTGTCGGTGCGGGCGGAGGCTTCCTCATCATTCCCGCGCTCGTTCTGCTGGCCAGGTTGCCCATGAAGCAAGCCGTGGGTACTTCGCTCATCATCATTGCCGCCAAGTCGCTCATTGGTTTCACTGGCGACCTCAAAGGCCATGAGGTCATTGATTGGAACTTCCTGCTGACCTTCTCTGCCATTGCCGTGGTCGGCATCATCGCAGGCAGTCTCCTCAGCAAACGCATTCCCAACGAGAAGCTGAAACCCGCCTTCGGATGGTTCGTGCTGGTGATGGGCATCTACATCATCGCCAAGGAACTGTCCAAGCTCGGATAAGAAGCCCATCCGATCCTACAAGAAACAACCACACTCCCCCTACCATGAAGATCGAACAGATATACACGGGCTGCCTGGCCCAGGGCGCCTATTACATCGAAAGTAACGGCGAGGCCGTGATCATCGATCCGTTGCGCGAAACGCAACCGTACATGGAGCGTGCCCGGCAGAGCGGCGCGAAGATCAAGTACGTGCTGGAGACCCACTTCCATGCTGACTTCGTGAGCGGCCACCTCGACCTATCGAAGAGGACCGGTGCACCCATCGTGTACGGTCCGAACGCCAACCCGAGCTTCGAGGCACACATTGCCAAGGATGGTGAGGAGCTCAAGGTGGGCAAGGTCACCATCAAGGTGCTGCACACGCCTGGCCACACCATGGAAAGCACCACCTACCTGCTGATCGACGAGACCGGAAAGCCGCACGCCATCTTCAGCGGCGACACGCTCTTCATCGGTGATGTGGGTCGCCCGGACCTGGCCCAAAAGATGGGTTCACTGACGCAGGAAGACCTGGCCGGATTCCTCTACGACAGCCTTCACAACAAGATCATGACCCTGCCCGACGACGTCATCGTGTACCCCGCGCACGGTGCTGGTAGCGCCTGCGGCAAGAACATGAGCAAGGAGACCTGGGATACGCTGGGCAACCAGAAGAAGAACAACTATGCGCTGAAAGCCGCCACCAAGGAGCAGTTCATCAAGGAGGTGACCGACGGCCTGTTGCCCCCACCCGCCTATTTCCCGCAGAACGTGGCCATGAACAAGGGCGTGATCGAAAGCGTGGACACGGTGAAGGAAAAGGGCCTGCGCGCATTGACGCCGGACCAGTTCGAGCTCGTTGCCGAAACAGAAGGTGCGCTGGTGCTCGATACCCGCGGAGCACAGACCTTCAAGGACGGCTTCGTGCCCCGGAGCATCAACATGGGCATCAAGGGTGATTTCGCCCCCTGGGTGGGCGCCATGATCCCCGATGTGAAGCACCCCCTGTTGCTGGTGACCGACGAAGGCATGGAGGATGAAGTGGTGACGCGCCTGGCACGCGTGGGCTACGACAATGTGTTCGGCTACCTCAAGGGAGGCGTTGATGCCTGGAAGTCCAGCGGCAAGGACCACGATACGATCGTCAGCATCTCCGCAGAGGAGTTCGCGAAGCGCTTCCACGCCAGCAAGCTCCGCGTGGTGGATGTGCGCAAGGATGGCGAGTACGAGGCCGAGCATGTGGATGGTGCCTGGCACGCTTCACTTCAATACATCAACCAGAATCTGGCCGCCTTCAGCAAGGAGGAGCCCAACTACATCCACTGCGCCGGTGGCTACCGCAGCATGATAGCGGCCAGCCTGCTGAAGTCGCGCGGTTACCACAATGTGATCGATGTGGCCGGTGGATTCAATGCCATCAAGAACAACACGGACGTGAAGGTGACGGACTATGTCTGCCCCAGCACATTGAAGAAGTAAAGACCAAGCGAATGGCGAATGGGCAATGGTGAATGGGCCGCCGCACAGGCATTCCCATTCGCCATTCACCAATGACCATTCACCAATACACTCAGATAGAACATGCTCGAAACCCTGAAACAACCCTGGACCTGGTACGTGGCGGGCGCGCTCATCGGCCTCACCGTGCCCTTCCTGTTGCTCGTTGGCAACAAGACCTTCGGCATCAGCAGCTCGCTGCGACATCTCTGCGCCGCCTGCATTCCTGGCGATGTGAAGTTCTTCAAGTACGACTGGAAAAAAGAGGCTTGGAACCTGTTCTTCGTCGGAGGCATTGCCCTGGGAGCCTTCCTGGCCGCCACTTTCCTGAGCAACCCGGATCCCATTGTACTGGCTGAGGGCACCCAGGAATACCTCGCCAGCAAAGGCATAACGGATACGTCAAGCCTGCTTCCCCCGGAGATCTTCAGCTGGGAGCAGCTCTTCACCGTGCGCGGCCTGATCTTCTTCGTGCTCGGCGGCTTCATGGTGGGCTTCGGCACGCGATACGCCGGTGGTTGCACGAGCGGCCATGCCATCATGGGCCTCAGCAGCCTGCAATGGCCCAGTCTGGTGGCCACCATCAGTTTCATGGTGGGCGGCATCGTCATGACCTGGTTCATCCTTCCCCATCTCCTCATGCTCTGACCCCATGGCACACACCTTTCAACACACACCGACCCCGCAGGAGGTCGCCGACCTGAAGGCGCGGGAGCTGGATTCCATCTGCGTCAACGAGAGTGAACTGAAACACCCCTGGTGGTACAACCTGAAGTACAGTGCCTGGGGTGTGCTCTTCGGCATCGTGTTCTTCAAGGCCGAGATCATCAGCTGGTTCCGCATCCAGGAGATGTTCCGCTTCGAGAGCTTCCACATGTACGGCGTGATCGGCACCGCCGTGGTGGTGGGCCTCATCAGCGTCCAGCTCATCAAACGGTTCAAGGTGAGAACGATCTATGGCGAGGAGATCCACATCCCCAACAAGGAGTTCAACAAGGGCCAGATCTACGGCGGCCTGCTCTTCGGCCTGGGCTGGGCCGTCACCGGTGCCTGTCCGGGCCCGCTGTTCGCACAGATCGGCGCGGGCTACTCCGTGATCATCGTGACCTTCCTGAGCGCATTACTAGGAACCTATGTATACGGCGTGTTCCGCGACAAGCTTCCTCATTGATGGTGTACGAACACGATCGAAGCCATGCTCATTCCCATCTTCATCCTCATCTCCGCACTGTTGGTGCTGGTGGTGATGTACGTGCTGGACGATGCCCTGCGTGTGATGAACGAGCGCGCAGGGCTACCTGCGGGCAGCGGCATGCGTTGGTCCAAACGCATCGTGTGGGTGGTGCTCGCGCTCGTGGTGGCTCAGTTCTTCGTGCCCCAGGACCTGTTCGAACCGCCGCCCCCACAGCAGGCCACCTACGGGCCCGACAGCCTGTGGACCGGTGCGGATACCACGCGGCTTGCGTACCTGGATAAGGACCAACGCGAATTGATCCGCTATGGACAGGAGCTGATCCGGAACACTGCGCACTACCTCGGCCCGCAAGGCACAGTATCGCAAGGCACCAATGGCATGAACTGCCAGAACTGCCATCTCGATGCCGGCACCAGACCGTGGGGCAACAACTACGGCGCGGTGTGGAGCACCTATCCCAAAGTGCGCGCGCGTAGTGGTAAACTGGAGACCGTGTCCAAACGTGTGAACGACTGTTTCGAACGCAGCTTGAACGGTAACGCGTTGGATACCACGGGTCGTGAGATGCGGGCGATCCTTGCGTACATGGAATGGCTGGGGACGGGTATTGCCAAAGGGGAAAAGGCCAAGGGCAGCGGTATCGTGGAACTCGTCTTCCTCGACCGCGCCGCCGACCCGGTGCATGGCTCGCAGGTATACACCGGCAAATGCGCGAGTTGCCACGGCACCGATGGCCAGGGTATCCTGAAGGCCGATAGCACAGCATATCAATATCCGCCCTTGTGGGGCGTACACAGCTACAACCGAGGTGCGGGCCTGTTCCGCATGAGCCGTTTCGCGGGCTACGTGAAGGCCAACATGCCGCTCGGTGCCACATGGGATGCCCCGCAACTCTCCGATGAGGAGGCGTGGGATGTGGCCGCCTACGTGAATACCATGGAACGACCGGCGAAGGACCTCACTGGAGATTGGCCGGACATCAGCAAGAAGCCCATCGACCATCCCTTCGGTCCGTTCGCGGATACCTTTCCAGAGACGCAACACAAATTCGGTCCCTTCGGCCCCATCGCCGAAGCCAACAAGAAGTGAACATGAGCACCATCGAACACCTCCCCGGATGCACCTGTGGTGCGCATGATGAGCCCCAAAATGGCATGGACCGCAGACAGGCGCTGCGCTCCCTTGGTGCGCTCGGCGCAGGCCTCACACTCGGTCCCACGCTGGCCATGGGCGCACTGGGCGATGAACAGGCCCGCAAGGCCATGGTCGCTTCCCGCACGGTGCAGAGCGGCAAGGCGGGCAAGTTCACCATCCTGTTCACCAGCGACATCCACGCACAGCTGCACACGCACGATGAGTTCTTCCTGGAGAACGGCAAGCCCGTGTACAAGAAACGCGGTGGGTACGGCGTGCTGAAGACGATGGTGGACACACTACGCAACGAGGACCCGGAGAACACCATCGTCATTGACGGTGGCGACTGCTTCCAAGGTGGAGGAGTGGCCGCCAAGAGCGAAGGCCGTGCGATCGTTCCGTTGATGGACCGCGTGGGCTATGACCTCGTGTTGCCCGGCAATTGGGAAGTGGTGTACGGCAAGGAGATGATGCTGAAGGACCTGGGCGCCTACAAGGCGGACAAGATCTGCGCGAACATGTACCACCTGCCGTATCCAGAGGGCAGCACGACCAAGGATGTGAACGCTGACCTGAAGGGCGAGCTCATCTTCCCGCCGTACTGGACCAAGCGTGTGGCCGGCGTCAAGATCGGCTTCATCGGTTACAACGATCCGCTCACGCCCAAGCGCCAGTCGCCGGCCTACAGCTTCGGCATCCAGTTCACCAAGCCCGAACTGAACGTGGCGAAATACATCCGCATCCTCCGCGACTATGAGCAGTGTGCGATGGTCTTCCTGGTCACCCACATGGGATTGGCGCAGCAAGTGGACCTGGCCAACAAGCCCGAGGTGGAAGGTGCGGACCTGATCCTCGGAGCCGACACGCACGAGCGCGTGCGCAAGCCTATCGAAGCGAAATACAGCAAGGTGGTGGAGCCCGGAGCTTTCGGGTCCTTCCTCGCGCGCTTGGACGTGGTGGTGGAGGATGGCAAGGTGAAGGACAGCCACTACGAACTGCTCGACGTGGATCCGGAGAAATACCCGGCCGATAAGGGCATGCTCCAATTGGTGGATGAAATAAGTGCGCCTTACAAGGAGGAACTGAGCAAAGTGGTGGGCAGCACGAAGAACACCCTGGTGCGCTACTATGTGATCGAGAACCCGATGGACAACCTGATCACGGATGCCATCATGTGGAAGCTGAAACCCGACGTGGCCATCAGCAACGGATTCCGATTCTGTCCGCCGATCGTGGCCGATGGGAAGACCCCAACACCCATCACCAACGACGATCTATGGAGCATGATCCCGGTGGACAGCGATGCCAAGTATGGCGAAGCCAGCGGACAACAGCTTTGGGACTGGTTGGAAAAGGAACTTCACAATGTGTTCGCCAAGGACCCGGCCAAGCGCTTCGGTGGCTGGGTGGTGCGCTTCAAGGGCATGACGGCCAACTTCACCATGCACAACGATCTGGGCAAGCGCGTGAACTGGATCAAGGTCGGTGGCAAGCCCATCGACCTGGGCAAGAGCTATCTGGTGGCGGCCTGTGAACGCGATGGCGATCCGGACGACACGCTCTGTCGCTTGGACAAGGTGAAGAACCCGCGCCGCGCCAACGTCACCATGCACACCATTTTGCGCGAGTACTTCGGCAAGTTCAGTCCGGTGGCGCCCAAGGTGGAAGGGCGCATTACAGCGACCGATGCACCGCAGGAACTGCTGAGCCAGTTGGAAGGGTATGATTACGAGTTCCGTTGACCTCCGTGAGCGAGGTCACTGAGATCACGCACGACACCAAGGACCTTTGCACAACTCCAGACCATGAAGAAGCTCATCCTCCTTTTCGCACTGCTGTTGGGCAGCGCACTGACGTCCCACGCACAAGGGACCACCGGTTCCGAAACGCCCCGCCAGCACCGTATCGTGATGCAGCTCGTAAGCGGCGATACCTTGGTGCATAAAGGCCTGATGCGCCAGTTGCGCAATATGCTGGAGGCCGCGCCCACGATGAAATTGGAGGTCGTATGCCATGGACCCGGCATGGACCTGTTGATGAGCGACCGCAGTATCGTGGCGGGCAAGGTGAAGGAGTTCGCGGGAAAGGGCATCGTATTCCTGGCCTGCGAGAACACCATCGCGGAACGCAAGCTTGACCGAGGCAAGATCATCCCCGAGGCCGGTTTCGTGAAGGCCGGCATCATCCACATCGTGGAGCGACAGGAGGAAGGCTGGAGCTACATCAAGGCCGGTTTCTAAGTCATGCAGAGCCTGTTCGTGAACCGACCGGGGACAGGTCGGTGGGGCTTTGCCCTTGTCCTTGTCGTCTTTTTGCCGTTGTTCGGCAGTGCCCAACATAGTGAGCAGGACATCCCTTCGGACGACAGCCTGCGCGGCACGAGCCACCTGTACGAAATGATGAAGCGGGGCGAAGTGGAAGGCAGGTTCCGCCAGTACAACATGCTCACCATCAACGATGGCGCCCCTTCCGACTACCATGCAGTGGCATTCGGCGGTGTGCTCGGATTCACATCGCAGCGCTGGCATGGCACACGTTTCAAACTGACCGGCGGCTACACGTTCGACCTGTTCACCTCCGACCTGACGCAACCGGACCCGGTCACCGGTCTTCCGAACCGTTATGAGATCGGCCTGTACGATGTGAACGACCCGCGTCACACGAATGACCTGGCTTATCTGCACGAATTCCAACTGGACTGGCTATCGCGCAGTGGGCGCACCAACGTGGTGTTCGGCAAACAGGAACTGAACACCCCTTTCCTCAATCCCCAGGATGGACGCATGCACCCTACCCTGTTCGAAGGCCTATGGACCCGCCACCGGACAATGCATGGCACCGCTTTGGAAGGAGGATGGCTCTATCGTGTCGCACCACGTGGGGCCAGTGAATGGTACGCCGTGTCGGAGAGCATGGATGTTTACCCTGTAGGACGCAACGTCTATGGTGAGTCCGCCAGGCATGGCGAGATCCTGGAAAGTGCCGGCATTTTCGCTTTGTCGATCAAACAACCCTTGGGGCGCACGTTCAACGTCTCGGTCTGGGATGTGTACACGGAGAACATCTTCAACTCGGCTCTGTTCCAGCTGGGCGCAGGAGGGCCCGAGGACCGGTGGAGCATTGCAGGCATGGCCATCCGGCAGGACCCCACCGCCTCTGGAGAACATGCCACGGACAGCCTGGCGTATATGCCCGAGGGTCAATCGTCATGGGCCTTCAGCGGCCGGTTGCGCAACGTGCTCGGCAAGTTCCGCTGGCAATTGAACTACACACGCATCACCGCCGATGGTCGTTACCTGATGCCCCGGGAATGGGGCAGGGACCCCTTCTTCACCTTCCTGCCACGCGAGCGCAACGAAGGCATGGGCGATGTGCACGCAGCTTCATTGAACCTGATCTGGAACGACAAAAAAAGCGGCTGGCGGATCCAACTGGATGGCGGCGCCTACCTGATGCCTGCCATCACGGACACACGGTTGAACAAGTACGCCATGCCCTCCTACGCCCAGTTCGATGTGAACGCGCAGTACCGCTTCAAGGGCGGGTGGCAGGGTCTGGCCATGCAACTACTGGTCCTTGGCAAGGTGCCCATCGAAAGCGTACCGCTCACGGAACGGCAGTCCTTCAACAAGGTGGACATGCTCCATGCCGACCTCATCATCAATTATGTCTTCTGAAGTGGCGCTTAGTGTGACGGACATCACAGCTAGGCACCATCCAGGAAAACCACCTTTGTGACCAAACAACCACTGGATCAAATGGGCATTCTTCAAACCCTGTTCGGCATCGGCGGTCCCAAAGTGGACATCGCCCAAAAGATCAAGGAAGGCGCTACCATCATTGATGTGCGCACCCCTGAGGAGTTCAAGTCGGGCCATGTGAAGGGTTCGATCAACATCCCTTTGGACAAGGTCCAGGGACAGCTCGGCAAGATCAACAAGAACAAGCCCGTGATCACCTGCTGCCGAAGTGGTGCGCGAAGCGGCATGGCTGCCGATGTGCTGAAGCGCAATGGCTTCGAGTGTTACAACGGAGGCGCATGGACAACGGTCCGTGCCCTGAAGGGATGATCGCCATGTTCCGGGGTTGGCATTGGTCCCGCTGGCTGCGTGCAGGACTGGCTGGCGCTTTCCTGGCACAGGCCGTGTTCGGTCATGATGCCATGGCCTTCGTTCCGGCCGCGTTCTTTGGCGTTCAGGCCCTGTTCAACCTGGTGTGTGGAATACGCAGTTGCGGTGTCGAACAGGGCAGCAACCTGAAGAATGAAAAGGTCATCGAATACACAGAGGTACGTTCCTCAACAGAGGGGCGATGAACAGTGCTTGGTTCGTTCAGAGTGCTCCCTTGGAGCATTGGTCGCCGACCCCGAAGTAACTTGGGTTCGGACCAAAACTCATTTGAACCATGAAGACCATCCAAAAGACCGCGTTCATTCTTGCCCTCGGAGCCCTTACCATCACGCAGACCGGTTGCTTCGGTGAGTTCGCGCTGACCCGCAAGGCCTACAACTGGCACGACGGTGTTTCCTCGAACAAATTCGTAAAGTCGCTCCTGCTCTGGATCCCCATGGCGTTCGTCTATGGTATCACGGGCATGCTCGACGCTGTGATCTTCAATCTCATCGAGTTCTGGAGCGGAAGCAACCCGATCTCCATGAATGAAGGCGACCACGAGATGCAGCTCGCCACCATCGATGGTATTGACTACCGTATCGAAGCCACCAAGGACACCTTCACCACCACACAGCTCAGCGGCGCGAAGGCCGGTGAAGTGCGTGTGCTGAAGTTCGACCGCAACACATTGACCTGGAAGTACAGCGACAGCCGCGTGTGCGACCAACCGGTGATGACCTTCCTGGATGACCGCGCCGAAGCCGTACGGGTGTACATGGACAACGGTACCATGGACCTCGCCACGGCAGACCTGCAGCACAAGGATGTGGTCATGGCCAGGCTAGGCACGGCCAATACACTGGGTACCTCATCGGCGAATTGAGGTCCATTCATAAGAAGCAAGAAAGCCCGGCCAAAGGCCGGGCTTTCCTGCTTCAACCACATCTCAACGACCCACTTCCAGAACGATCCTCGAGGGGTCTATTTGCAGCAGGTCCACATGCCCCATAACGGAATGGTCCCAGGAGATGTAGTGCATGTGGATGTTGGTATCGTGGTGCGTGAACACCGCCTTGTGTTTCGTGGAAAAGAAGCCGACCAGTGTGCCTTCGTTGCCTGTATCGCGAACAAGTACCTGGTGCGCATGGGCCTCGTCCGGTCCGTTTATCGTTGTTCCCGCTGGAACGTTCATCACATGCACATGGACATCGCCCACCAGGCCACGTAGCCGGAAGGCGAATGGCACTGTTCCTGAAGAGTCCCATTCAGTGAGGAACGCATCCAACGTGGCCAGATCGACCACCTTCGCCGGAAGCGCGACCGGTGTCCAGCGTCTCACCTCGGCCCGCACGAAGAAGGGGGCCTTCACATCATTGCGCTCCTGCACCGAAATGGTTCCATCCGACGCTACAGAGGACACATAACAACGCCCGTCCACCAAGGTGATCTCTCCGCGCAAATGCTCCAGTGGCCCAATGCCGAACATGCCCGGTCCCGCAATGGAATCCATGGCGATGAGCCCGGCCATCTGCCCTTCCCACATGGTCTGGCGCATGGCTCCGGTCGGGATCACTTGGGCGTGCAGCGCACAGACCCAGAGCAGGGTGCCGATGAGGACGCTCGCCCGCATCACCCTTCGCTGCACATCTTGCTCGGATCCACCCATTTATCGAAGTCCTCAGCGCTGACATAGCCCAAGGCCAGCGCAGCCTCCTTCAGCGTAGTGCCTTCCTTGTGCGCCTTCTTCGCGATCTCGGCGCTCTTGTAGTAGCCGATATGTGTGTTGAGGCTGGTGACCAACATCAACGAGTTCTCCAAGTGACGCTTGATCATCGGGCGGTTGGGCTCGATGCCTTCGGCGCACTTGTCGTTGAAGCTTACACAGGCCTCACCGATCAGCCGCGCGCTCTGCAACACATTCGCGGCGATAAGCGGCTTGAAGACATTCAGCTCGAAATGACCGTTGCTGGCACCGATGCTCACGGCCACATCGTTGCCCATTACCTGGGCACATACCATCGTGAGCGCTTCGGGCTGGGTGGGGTTCACCTTGCCAGGCATGATGCTGGAACCGGGCTCGTTGTCCGGAATGATCAGTTCACCGATACCGCTGCGGGGACCACTGCTGAGCATGCGGATGTCGTTGCCGATCTTCATCAGGGAAACGGCTAGACGCTTCAGTGAGCCGCTCAGCTCCACCATGGCATCATGGGCGGCGAGCGCCTCGAACTTATTGGGCGCTGTAACGAAGGGCAGGCCCGTGAGCTCCGCGATCTTCTTCGCCACCAGCACGCTGTAGCCCTTGGGCGCATTCAGGCCCGTGCCAACGGCAGTACCCCCCAACGCCAGCTCACGCACCATCACCAGTGCGTTGTCCACCGCGCGGAGACCATTATCCAACTGCTGCACGAAACCGCTGAACTGCTGACCCACGGTAAGGGGCGTTGCGTCCATGAAATGGGTGCGTCCGGTCTTGACGATGTCCTTGAAGGCCTCGCTCTTGGCGGCAAGCGTATCACGCAGCTTCCTCACTCCAGGGATGGTGACCTCCGTGGTGAGCTTGTAGGCCGCGATGTGCATGGCCGTGGGGAAGGTGTCGTTGCTGCTCTGGCTCTTGTTCACATCATCGTTCGGGTTGAGCACCTTCTGCTCATCCGTGAGCTGACCACCGTTGAGCACATGTGCGCGGTAGGCCACCACCTCGTTCACGTTCATGTTGCTCTGCGTACCGCTGCCGGTCTGCCAGATCACCAGCGGGAACTGGTCATCGAGCCTGCCTTCCAGGATCTCATCACACACGCGGCCGATCAGGTCGCTCTTCTCCTTGGGCAGCTTGCCCAGTTCCAGGTTGGTGAGGGCCGCGGCCTTCTTCAGGTAGGCGAAGGCGTGAACGATCTCGCGCGGCATGCTACCCGGCGGGCCGATCTTGAAATTGTTGCGGCTACGCTCGGTCTGTGCGCCCCAGTACTTGTCGGCGGGCACCTTCACCTCGCCCATGGTGTCCTTTTCGATGCGGTAGTTCATGGCTATTGGTTTGGGGCGTGGTATATCACGCCCATAGGGATCAGTTCAGAAGAGTTCCTCAATGGTCTCGGTCGGGCGGCCGATCACCGCCTTGTGGTCACGGACGATGATCGGGCGTTCGATGAGCTCGGGATGCTCGCGCATCACCCGCACCCACTCGTGCTCGTTCAGCTTCAGGCTTTTGAATTTCTGCTTGAAGGTGGCCTCCCCCTTGCGCACGAGCTCCTCAGCCCTGATGCCCAGCTTCATCAGCAACATCTCCATCTCGCGCTCGGTGGGCACGGCCTTCAGGTATTCCACCACCTTGGGTTCAATGCCCTTGTCGCGCAGCATTTGCAAGGCCTGGCGGCTTTTCGTGCAGCGCGGGTTATGGTAGATGGTCCAAGAGGGCATGTTCAAGGCACAGGTTTCAAGTCACAAGCTTCAAGGCGCAAGTTGCAAGGCTCCTGTTCCAAGTTCCATGGAACAGTGGACCATGGAGGGCGTTCACGCCACCTTCTGGCTTTGTCCGTGCTGCATCAGGTAGGCCTTCAGGAATTCGCCGATATCGCCATTGAGCACATCATCCACACTGCTGGTCTCGTGCTCGGTGCGCACGTCCTTCACCAGCTTGTAGGGCTGCAGCACGTAGTTACGGATCTGGCTGCCCCACTCGATCTTCTTCTTGCCGGCCTCGATCTCGCTGCGCTTACTACGGCGCTTCTCCAATTCGGCCTCGTACAACTGGCTCTTCAGCAGTTGCAGGGCCTTGGTCTTGTTGTCCAGCTGGCTGCGGGTCTCGGTGTTCTCGATGATGATGCCCGTGGGGCCGTGACGCAGGCGCACACCGGTCTCCACTTTGTTCACGTTCTGTCCACCGGCACCACCGCTGCGGAAGGTGTCCCAGGTGATGTCCGCCGGATTGATGTCGATCTCGATGCTCTCGTCCACCAGCGGATACACGTACACGCTCACGAAACTGGTGTGGCGTCGTGCATTGCTGTCGAAGGGGCTGATACGCACCAGGCGATGCACGCCGTTCTCGCCCTTCAACATGCCGAACGCGAACTCGCCATCCACCTCCAGGGTGGCCTGCTTGATGCCGGCGGCCTCGCCGTCCTGGTAGTCGAGCACTTTCACACTGTAGCCGTTCTTCTCGGCCCACATGCGGTACATGCGCAGCAGCATCAAGGCCCAATCATTGCTCTCGGTACCTCCCGCTCCGCTGGTGATCTGTACCACGGCGCTCAACGGATCCTCTTCGGCGCTGAGCATGTTCTTGAACTCAAGCTCCTCCAAGGCTTCGCTCGCCTTTTTGAACTGCGCCTCCAGTTCCTCTTCGCTCACGTCCTTGGCCTTGAAGAACTCGTACACCACACCGAGGTCATCGATCTCGCGCTTCACGCTCTCATACAGGGCCACCCACCGCTTCAGCTCGCGGATCTTGTTCATCACCTGCTGGGCCTTCTTCTGGTCGTTCCAGAAGTCGGGGTCCAGGGTGTATTTCTCCTCTTCCAGGATGCGCCCGCGCTTCTCCTCGATGTCCAGGTAGCCCTTGAGCGCTTCGAGGCGATCGTTGAGCTCGGTGATCTTGTCAATGGTGATCATGTCGGCATGCCGTTCACGGCGGGCATTGGGGCCGCAAAAGTACCGCTCAGGCGGGCAATGGGCACCTTGCCGATGGGTCAGTCCGCTTCCAAGGCCCGCAGGGCCTGCTCCACGGCCTCTGTGGCGAACCCTTTGCCCAGGAAATACCGGAACACCTTCTGGCGCTTCACGTATGGATCGGGCTCCTTGGTACGCTCCCAGCGTTTGCTGACCGCCTTTTGCAAGGCAGCGCTGTATTCCTGCTGTTCAATGGACCGAACGGCCGAACGGATGCACGGCTCGGAAACTTGTTTGAGGCGCAAGGCCTGTTCGATCTTCCGCAGGCCCCAGCCCTTCTGCCGGAACTTGCTCACCGCATAGTGCTCGGCGAAGCGCGCCTCGTTCAGGAAACCCTCGCCGATCAGTTGGGAAATGATGGGCTCGATGTCCCGTGCGGATACCTGCCACGCATACAGCTTGTCGCGCACCTCCTGCTGGCAGCGCTCCTGGCGGGCGCAATAGGCGCGGGCCTTGGCGAGGGGTTCGGTGGGCGGGGTCATATTCGGCATTAGAACCGATGCCAACCTAATCAATTGCAAAGCTGGCACTTCAGGGTTACCGATAATCTCATGGCCATGGGCACCCTTTAAGAGATCCTCCATGCACCGCGGCGGGCGGGAACGGCTATTCCTCAAGCTCGCTGATCGCCATGGCGGTGTTCGGCTTCGCTGCCCGGGCAGAACAAACCCCGACAATGACTTGGACATCCTGGTGGAGTTCGACCAACGCACCGCAATGCCTCGCCAAAGCGGGCTGACAGTTGCGTGACTTGAACAAGCAGAAGGACCCTCTGATGATGGAGAAACAAGAATAATGGACATCCGGAACGAGGTCGGCGATCGGCGGTGTACATTCGACATCCACCTTGCATAGTCTACAGAAGCCATGAACCGCCTTCTGGGAGCCGGACTTCCTCTCTCTCTACTCCTATCAGTATCCTTGGGGTTCGCTCAAGGGACTTATATGAAGATGGTTCCCAACGCCTCTCCAACGCAGGGGCAGAACGCGCAATCATCGGCCAATGGTGGTTTGATCTTTACCTGTCGGGTGGAGGATCGGTTCGGGACTTCGGGTACGGACATCATGATGGTCGCGTTGGACGGACAGGGCGACACAGTCTGGACGCGAGTATTCGGAAGAGAATTTAACGACATGAGCTTCGCCCTGTTGAAAACGGACGATGGAGGTTATTTGGTTGCAGGAACAAGTGTTTCAAGTACCTCGACTTTGGATCCACTTCGCACGCTTTTAATAAAGACAAATGCGTTCGGTGATACGCTTTGGACGAGCTCATATTTGGCCCTGTATGAAGGACTATCAGCCATCCAGTGTCTGGATGGAGGATTTCTTCTGGTCGGAAACCCAATAGCGGGGTTCTATATGGTCAGAATCAGTGACCAAGGCGAACTGATCTGGACCAGTGGTTTTAACCGTTACGAACCACCCTATTTCGCCCATCAATTCTCCGCGTACTCTGCCGTTGAATGCGCTGACGGGGGGTTCCTTGTCGTGGGCGGCAGAAGCAACGGATCGGCGTTCCTGTCCAAAACCAGCTCAAGCGGAATTCTTGAGTGGACAAAATTGGCTGCGTCAAGTAATGGGCTCTTGTTCAAGCGTATTATCGGAACCAACGACGGCGGATTCATCATCCTCGGAGGGACGAATGAGGTCCATTTCCTGATGAAAATCGACGTATTCGGCAATGTGATATGGACAAAGGGGTATTCCCCCCCGGCTGGAGGATGGGCCCGAGAAGTAATAGCAACCTCCGATGGGGGGTTTGCCATGATTGGAGGCGCGGATCAGCCGAGTGGCCCGACCGACGATGTGTACTTTCTAAAAACAAACAATACCGGTGATGTCGTGTATTCAGGCTCCTTCACCGCCAGCGAATGGGATGTTGGCATGTCTATAACTGAGGCACCGGAAGGAGGTTATTACTTAGTCGGCTGGACAAATAGTTTTGGTTTCAATTCATCCGTATTCGTAATCAAAACCGACTCCTCGGGCGTAGGAGATTGCTACTATCAGAATCTGGAAACTACCGAAAGCACCATTGATATCAACTGGTCCGATATCGAATTAGAAACCTTGGACGTCGCGGCTACAGAACAGACAGCAGGTTGCATGGTTGGAACGGGAGTCTCGACGACCTCCTTGTGTCCAGTTGGCATAGTCGTTCATCAAGAACAGAGCGACTTCGTCCAAGTACGCCCAAATCCCGCTACGGAACAGTTCACAATTATCATGCACCCGGATCAACGACAATCGAATATCGAAGTCTTCAATGTGCTTGGTGAAAGGGTGCACGCCATCAGGACCTTCACACTCCAAACCACGATCTACTGCTCCTCCTTACCACGCGGAATCTATCTGGTGAAAATCACCTCTTCGACCGCGACCGTGACGAAACGAATCGTTCTCGAGTAGAGCGATTCTTCCTCACACCGGCACCTCGTTCCCCTGCCCGTCCTTCACGGAGAAGGCGAGGAACTGCTGGGCTCCTTCGGGCTTCACCTTCACCCACTTTTTCCAGCGCCACCACCATTTCTGCTGGATGCTGGGCAGGCCTTTGGTGAGGTAGGCGTGGATGAAGGGATGCACGCAGACCATGAGGCCGCTCATGTCCTTCTCCGTGTGGAGGTAGTTGAGCGCGTTCTCGATCTCGTCAATGATGAGGATGGCGGCCTGCACTTCGCCGGTACCATTGCAGGTGGGACAGGCCTCACTGGTGTCGATCTCCGTTTCGGGACGCACACGCTGGCGGGTAAGCTCGATGACACCGAACCGTGAGGGCGGCAGCACGTTGTGCTTGGCCTTGTCGTCGGCCATGGCATCCTTCAGGGCCTTGTGCAGGATGCGCCGGTTCTCGGGCTCGTACAGGTCGATGAAGTCGATGGCCACGATGCCGCCCATGTCGCGAAGACGCAGCAAACGGGCGATCTCATTGGCGGCCTCCACGTTGATGTCCAGGGCGTTCTTTTCCTGGGCCTGGTTGCCGCCCTTGCGGCTGCCACTGTTCACGTCGATGACGTGCATGGCCTCGGTCTTCTCCACGATCAGGTAGGCCCCACTGGAGAGCATCACCTGCCTGCCGAAGGCCTGCTTGATCTGCTTGTTGACCCCGAAGTTGTCGAAGATGTCGAGCTTGCCCTTGTAGTGCTTGACGATGCCCTTCTTCTCGGGCGCGGTCTTCTCCAGGGTCTGGTAGATCTCCTCGGCAAGGAGCTCGTCATCCACATGGATTGCGGTGAAGTCCTTGTTGAGCAGGTCGCGCAGCACGGCATTGGTACGGTCGATCTCGCCCAGCACCTTCTTCGGTGGCTGCCCATTGCGCAGGTTGTGGAACATCACGTCCCACCGCTGCATCAGGGTCTTGAGGTCCTTCTCCAGGTCCTCGCTCTTCTTCTCGGCGGCGTTGGTGCGGATGATGACGCCGAAGTTCTTCGGGCGGATGGCCTGCATCAGTTCCTTGAGGCGCTTACGCTCCACCTCGTCGGTGATGCGACTGCTGATGCTCACCTTGTTGATGAAGGGCACGAGCACCATGTAGCGACCGGCCAGGGTCACCTCGGCGGTGAGGCGCGGTCCCTTGGTGGAGATGGGCTCCTTTGCGATCTGCACCAGGATGGTCTGGCTGGCGCTGAGCACATCGGCCAGCTTGCCGTCCTTGGCGATGTCCGGCTCGAGCTTCCAATCGTCCAACAGGCTCGAATTGAGCGTGCCGGCCACGGCGCCCTTGGCGAATTTGAAGGAATTGCGGTACTGCGGCCCCAGGTCGAAGTAATGCAGGAACGCATCCTTCTCGTGGCCTACGTCCACGAAAGCGGCATTGAGGCCGGGGGCCACTTTTCGGACCTTCGCGAGGTGGATATCGCCCACGGCAAAGCCGCGTTCGGTCTTCTCGCGATGAAGTTCGGACAAGACCTTGTCCTTCATCAAGGCGATGGACACCTCGGAGGGACCTGAACGGATGATCAGGTCGATGTTCACTCGATGTTCCGCGTGTTGGGAAGTGTGAAGCGCCTATCAGGGCGCCGTCCATAAAGCCGCAAGGGCCCCGACGACCGCAATGTCCTCGGGGCCACGCAACGGCCAGGCGTCAGAAAAACCTACCGGTTCTTCTTCTTGTGCCTGTTCTTCCGCAAGCGCTTCTTGCGCTTGTGCGTGGCCATCTTGTGCCGCTTTCTCTTTTTACCGCAGGGCATGGGTCTGTGTTATTTGTTCTCCAGTTCGATCAGGAAGCGGTCCACCCCGTTGATGATGGCCGTGTCCTGAGCAATTGTCCGATACTTTTTGAAGCACGCGATCGCCTGATCGGTGCTGTCCAACGTTGCATAGGTGCGCCCGAGATAGAACCAGACATCAGGAAAACCCTGTTCGTCCAGCTCCCTCACCTTCTTGAACCGCTCCAAGGCCTTGTCAAACTGACCGCTCTGGATGGAGAAGAGCCCGAGGTGCCAATGTGCTTCGGCATTGTTCGGGTCCTCCTGCAGGATCTCGCGCAGCATCATGATGCCCCGCATGGGGTCCTGACCCTGCACCAGTGCCACGGCCTCGGCGGTCTTCGCCTGGGCCGCGCTCATGGCCGGGGCCTGCGCTTCCTGCTTCCCGGAAGGTGTCCGGGGCGCCATTACCAAAAGAACGACCACCACCAACGCTCCTGCGAGGGCCAACAACTGGGGCCTTTTCAAGCCCATCATTGCTGGCCGCCCTGAGAGCGGTTCTTCACCTTGTCGACGAACGTGTCGGCAGGCTTGAACGCCGGCACATCGTGCGCCGGAATGATGATGGTGGTGTTACGGGCCAGGATCCTTCCGGTCTTCTGGGCCCTGTGCTTCACCACGAAGCTCCCAAAGCCACGGAGATGGACGTCCTCGCCCTTCTCCAAGCTGGTCTTCACCTCCTCCATGAATGCCTCCACGGTCGTCAACACCACCTGGCGTTCCACTCCGGTGCGCTTTGCGATGATGCTGACCAATTCCGCCTTCGTCATACCCTTCTTCGGTTTGGGGCGGCAAATATAGCCGATCCAATGGAACGCACAACCGATCTTTGCCCCTGTATGTCAACACCTTCATGGTTCGGCCCCGCGCTTGCGCTCTGGTACCGGGAACATCAGCGTCCGCTCCCCTGGCGCCAGACCCGCGACCCCTACCGCATCTGGCTCAGCGAGGTGATCCTGCAACAGACCCGCGTGGACCAGGGCACGGCCTACTGGCACCGCTTCGTGGAACGCTTCCCCACCGTGGCCGATCTGGCACAGGCCTCGGAGGACGAGGTACTGCGGCTTTGGCAGGGGCTGGGCTACTACAGCCGTGCCCGCAACCTGCGCACTGCGGCCCAACACGTATTGAATGAGCACAGTGGTCGGTTCCCCCCCGACCATGCCGCGCTGCTGGGTCTCAAGGGCGTAGGGGATTATACCGCTTCGGCCATCGCCAGCATCTGCTTTGGCATCCCCGAACCGGTGGTGGATGGCAATGTGTACCGCGTGCTTTCCCGCGTTTTCGGGATCACCACGCCCATCGATGGTACGGAAGGTCGCAAGCAGTTCCGGGCACTGGCCGCCGAACTGCTTGTTGGGCAGGAACCCGGCGCCCATAACCAGGCCGTGATGGAACTGGGGGCCACCGTTTGCACACCCAGGAACCCGCGCTGCGGCGAATGCCCACTGGCGCACAAGTGCATCGCACGGGCCGAGGGCACGATCGACGAACTTCCGGTGAAGACCGGAAAGACCAAGGTGCGCGCGCGGCATTTCAACTACCTCCTCATTAACGTGAAGGGCGGGTTCTACCTGCGCAAGCGCGCGGGCAAGGACATCTGGCAGGGGCTGTGGGAACTGCCGCTGATCGAAACAGGCACCACGATGACCGCCCGGAGCTTCCCGGCCACACTGAAAAAGGAACTGGGAGCAGGCTGGACCGTTCAGGACAGGCAGGGTCCTGTGAAGCACATATTGAGCCACCAGGTCATCCACACGATGTTCTGGGAACTGCTCCCACCCAAGGACCACCGTGCGCCAGCGGAGTGGAAGGCGGTGAAATGGAAGACCTTGGACCAGTACGGACTTCCGCGCCTGATCGAGCGCCACCTGGCGAACTACGGGGGTCCTGTCCACCCATGAGGGAAGACCTATCTTCGTCCATTCATTGAACAAGTCATGGCCGGAGTCAACAAAGTGATCCTGATCGGCAACCTGGGTGCCGACCCCGAAGTGCGCCACCTGCAGAACGGCGCCAGCGTAGCCAATTTCCGCCTCGCCACCAGCGAGACCTACAAGGACCGCCAGACCGGCGAACGCCGCGAGCAGACCGAGTGGCACAACGTGGTGGCCTGGCGCGGCCTGGCCGAGATCACGGAGAAGTATCTGCGCAAGGGCAGCAAGGTGTATGTGGAAGGCAAGCTCCGCACCCGCAAGTGGCAGGACAAGGACGGCCAGGATCGCTACACCACCGAGATACAGGCGGATGAGATGACGCTGCTGGACCGCCCCGCCGGGGAGGCTGGCCCAGGCGCACCAATGGCCGCACGCCCAGCCGCCCAGCCGATGGCCGCCGCGCCACAACACCTATCGGTCCCGGCCGACGAAGTGGACGACCTGCCCTTCTGAGCATACGTCCCCGCCTGTTCCACCAAGCACCAGTTGATTGGAGCCTCCCTCCGCATATCCCTTGTTGGTGGCGCTGTATTGGCGCCCGTTGGATGCCGGCACGATCGTGATCCTGCTGGTCATCGGCCTGCTACTGATCGCCTCGGCCGCCATGAGCGCCAGCGAAGTGGCCCTGTTCTCGCTGAACCCCACCCAGCTACGCGACCTGAAAGAGCGCGGCGGCAGTGCGGGCCAGCGTGTGCTGGACCTGCTGGCGAAGCCGCGGAGACTGCTGGCCACGATCCTGATCGCGAACAACTTCGTGAACGTGGGCATCGTGATCCTGAGCACGGTGGCCGTGACCGCCCTGCTCGAGGTGGAACGCATGCCCACCTACATGGTCTTCATCATCCAGGTGCTGGCCGTCACCTTCATCATCCTGCTCATTGGCGAGGTGCTGCCCAAGGTGTACGCCACGGCGAACGCCATGCGGGTGGCCCAGATGATGGCCGGTCCGCTGTGGGTGATGCGCTGGGTGTTCAAGCCGGTGAGCGAGACGCTCGTGCGCAGCACCACCTTCATCGAGAAGCGGTTCAAGAAACGTGGCGCACAGTCCATTTCCGTCGATTCCCTCGGCCACGCCCTGGAGCTCACGCAGGACGCCAGCACCACCGCCGAGGAGCAGCGGATCCTGCGGGGCATCGTGAAGTTCGGCAACATCGAAGTGCACCAGGTCATGCGTCCGCGCACCGAAGTGGTCGGCTTCGACAAGGACATCGATTTCAAGCAGCTCCTGATCTCCATTGTGGACTCCGGCTTCTCCCGGGTGCCGGTTTATGAGGAGACCCTGGACCGTGTGGTGGGCGTGCTCAACATCAAGGATGTCCTGCCACACCTCGGCAAGGAGACCTTCGACTGGCACAGCCTGCTTCGCGACCCCTACTTCGTGCCCGAAGGCAAGAAGCTGGACGATCTGCTGAAGGAATTCCAATCGGAAAAGGTACACCTCGCCGTGGTGGTGGATGAGTACGGCGGCACCAGCGGCATCATCACCCTGGAGGACGTGATCGAGGAGATCGTGGGCGACATCACCGATGAATACGACGACGAGGACCTGATCTACAGCAAGCTCGATGACCGCACCTGGGTGTTCGAAGGCAAGGCACCTCTGCCCGATGTGTACCGCGTGCTGGGCGTGGACGGCAAGCTGTTCGAAGAGAACAAGGGTGACAGCGGCACACTGGGCGGCTTCATCCTGGAACTGACCGGACGCATCCCCAAGAAAGGGGAACGCGTGGACCTGCAGAACTACGGATTCGTGGTGGAAGCATCGGACAACAAGCGCATACGCCGTGTGAAAGTGATCGTTACCGATGAGGCCAAGCAATAAGTGGTTGTTGGCACTGGCCGTTGTGGCCGGTTGTGGCGAGGAGCCCCTGCCCAAGCCACGGGGCTGGTTCCGCATCGACCTGCCCGCACAGGCCTATGCACCATGGGCGGACAGCGCCGTGATGGCCATGGAGGTGCCGACCTATGCCCGCGTTCGAGAGCGGAAGGCAGAAGGCGAGGCACGCTGGTACGACCTGCGCTTCCCCGGGCAGCGGGCCACCGTGCACCTCACCTGGTCCCCGGTGACAGGCAACATCAACGAGCTGATCGAAGATGCCCACGCCTTCAAGGGCAAGCATGAAGCAAAGGCCGTGCGGATCCGCAGCGAACGCATCCTGATCGACAGCTCCCGCGTGTTCGGCAACGTGTTCGATGTGGAAGGTGATGCGGCCAGTCCGCTGGTGTTCTACCTCACCGACAGCACCTCCAATTTCCTGTACGGCGCCTTGTACTTCGATGTCCGACCCAATGCCGATTCGCTGGCACCGGTCACCGAGCGCATCCGGCAGGACATGCGGCACATGATCGGCACCCTGCAATGGGGCAGCCGCTGACACTGCCGCGCATTACGATATGATCCGGCCGGTTCGGTGCAGCGCCCTGAGGACCACGGCCAGCAGGGCAAGCGCCCCGAACTGATGCACCACGCCCAGTGTAAGGTCCACCTGCGTTAGCACGGTGAACACGCCCAACGTGAACTGAACCAGGACCGCGCCCAGCAGCCAGGGCCAGACACCCGCCAACTGGCGTCGGTAATGCACCGCAGTACCCACAACAAGCGCGGCGACCAGCCAGGCGAGATTGCGATGCACGAACTGTACGCCATCGCGATGGTCCGTGAGGTCCTTCCAAAGGCTGCCATGGGCCATCACGTTCTCCGGCATGAACGAGCCGTTCATCAGTGGCCACGTATTGTAGATGCGACCAGCATCAAGCCCTGCGGTGAAGGCGCCCCACACGATCTGCAGGGCCAGCAACACGAATGTTGCACGCATCCAGCGGCCCGCGACCTCATGCCCGGAACGGAACCCACGCCGCCCATCCCGGATATCGAACACCGTCCATAGCACCAGGGAGAAAACGGTGAAGGCCGCACACAGGTGGATCGCCAGGCGGTAATGGCTCACATCGGGGTTGTCCTGCAGCCCGCTGGCCACCATGAACCAACCCAAAGCCCCCACCAGCCCACCACCGATCAGGATGAGCCAGGCCCGCTTCAAGAGCCAGCCCTTGAGCAGACCCCGTCGCCAGAACAGTACGAACGGCACGATGAACACCAGGCCCATCAATCGACCCCAGTTGCGGTGCAGGTACTCCCAGAAAAAGATCCGCTTGAACCCGGCCAAGTCCATGTGCTGGTTCTTCAGCGTGTATTCGGGTATGGCCTGGTACTTCTTGAAGGCCTCGGTCCACTCCGCATCATTCATTGGAGGCAGCGCGCCCATGATCGGCTTCCACTCCGTGATGCTCAGACCGCTGCCAGTGAGTCGCGTAATGCCACCGATGACCACCATGCAGGCAATGAGCACACAGCCGGTGATCAACCACCAGACCACCGGTCGCAGGTCCTTCTCGTGCTCCTTGTTCATGGGCCGCCAAAACTACCAACACCGCTGTTGAACAACGGTTCGCCGTGACCCGCGACAACGAAAAAGGGGGCCGAAGCCCCCTGTTCATTCGATCATGTTCCGATCACTGACGCAGTACGCTGGTGAGCAAGGCCAGGATGCTGGGCAACAGGACCTCGGACGAAGGCAGCGAAGCCTTCACACCCTTCTCCTCCTTCGCGGAAGGTTCCTCATCGCTGGTGGAACCTGCAGAGCCGCGCACCTGTTTGGTAATGGTGACGGCCAGCACCTTGTATTGTCCATCATGCAACGCCTGAATGGCCTCCACCATCTGGGCGTCGGTCACTTGGGTCTCGTCGTAGGTCACAATGGCATGGTCGCGATCATCGCCCTCGATGAACTGGATCTCCGTGGTCGTGATCCCGGGCAACTTGGCCAGCGCCTTCTTGATCGAACCACCGCACATCATCTCGCAGCTCATGCCATCAATGCTCAGGTCGGCGATCGCCAGGGGCTCGCCGGAGGAGATCACCACCTCCTTCACCACACGCTCAACACCGGGCAGGGCGACCTCCGCAACGGGTTGGTCGTTGTTGCTGCACGCAGCGAACAACACGGCACCGGCGACCAAGGGGAACAGGGAACGGACGTTCATGACAGGATGAGATTAACGTGCATAGGACGCACAACCACCGAAGAACGTTACAAAGGTATAGCGCAATATTCCCCCGGGGTACTTTTGTCGGCCTTCGCCAACCCAACAGGGGTCAAGCGAGGCATCCAGGAATGCAGGAAAAGAGCGGTCGGAACGGAGGTATTTGGCTGCTCCTGCTGGTGCTGGCCCTGATCTGGGGCAGTTCCTTCATCCTGATGAAACGGGGCCTTTATCACGAGGGCATTCCCGTGCTCACCCCCTGGCAGATGGCCACGGCGCGCCTTTCCATTGCCTGGCTGGCGCTTTCGCCGGTGCTGTTCAAACATGTGGGGCTGCTCCGGAAACATGCACTTCCCCTATTGGGAGCCGGATTGCTCGGCAACGGCATACCCGCGTTCCTGTTCGCCACGGCGCAAAGCCGTATCGACAGCTCTTTGTCCGGCATGCTCAACAGCCTGACACCGCTGATGACACTGGTGACCGGGGGGCTGTTCTTCGGCACGCGTGTGCGGGGTATCCATTTGGCCGGTGTAGCGCTGGGACTTGCCGGCGCCGTGGGTCTGATCGCCCTGAAGGACGGGGACGGCATGCCTTCCTGGTCGCTGTATGCGGCCCTGCCGATCGTGGGCACCCTGTGCTACGGGTTCAGCGGCAACATCGTGAAGCGCCACCTGTATGCCGTGCCGCCCATGGCCACCTCGGCGCTCGCCCTCACGTTCGTGGGTCCCATCAGCATCGGACTTGCGCTGGGCAGCGGCCTGCCGGAGACGCTGCGCACCGACCCGCACGGTTGGAGCGCCCTGGGCCACGTGGCCGTGCTGGCCGTGCTGAGCTCGGCACTGGCCTTGGTGCTCTGGAACGTGCTGTTGCAGCGCACCTCGGCCTTGCGGGCCAGTTCGGTCACCTACCTGATGCCCGTGGTGGCCATTGGGTGGGGCCTGCTGGACAACGAGGTCATCGGTCTGGCGCAACTGGGCATGATCGCATTGGTACTGAGCGGGGTATACGTGGTGAGCGTGGCCGAACGCGGACGGTGAACGTTCACGCTGCGGAACGCATCTTTGCACCATGTACCAAGGCCAGAAGGTGATCGTGGTGCTGCCCGCATACCGGGCCGCATTGACCTTGAAACAGACCTACGAGGAGATCCCCTTCGACCTGGTGGACGAGGTGGTGCTGGTGGACGACAAGAGCCCGGACAACACCGTGGAGGTGGCCCGGCAGCTCGGTATCCGGCACATTGTGGTCCACGACGTGAACAAAGGCTACGGGGGCAACCAGAAAAGCTGCTACGACAAGGCCAAGGACCTGGGTGCCGACATCGTGGTGATGCTGCACCCCGACTACCAGTACACCCCGAAACTGCTCGCCAGCATGATCACCTTGATCGGCAACGGCGTGTACCCGGTGGTCTTCGGGTCGCGGATATTGGGCGGCGGTGCCCTGAAGGGCGGCATGCCCATGTACAAGTACATCGCCAACCGCGCACTGACCTTGACGCAGAACCTGCTGATGGGCGAGAAGCTGAGCGAGTACCACACCGGCTATCGCGCCTTTCACCGGAAGGTGCTCGATGCTTGCCCTTACAAGGAATGTTCGGACGACTTCGTGTTCGACAACCAAATGATCGGGCAGATCTTCTGGCAGGGCTTCGAGGTCGCCGAGATCACCTGCCCCACGAAGTACTTCGATGAGGCCAGCAGCATCAACTTCAGCCGCAGCATGACCTATGGTTTCGGCGTGCTGAACGTGAGCTGGCGCTATTTCCTGGCACGCACCGGGCTGATGGGCTGGGCACTTTTGGGCCAACGACGCTCCTCGCGCTGACCTCCCACATGCTCACCCGCGGCCGCATCCAGCTCCTGATCATTGCCGTGGCGGCGGTGCTCTTCGTACCCGGTCTGGGAGCCGTGAATTTGTTCGATTGGGACGAGATCAACTTCGCGGAGATCGCCCGAGAGATGGTCGTCACCGGCGACTGGTCGCGTCCCCAGATCGGCTATCTGCCCTTCCACGAAAAACCGCCGCTGTTCATCTGGATGCAGGCCCTCAGCATGAAGGCCTTCGGTGTGGGCGAGTTCGCAGCGCGCTTTCCCAATGCGGTGTGCGGCATGCTCACGCTGCTGGTGCTCTACCGCATTGGCGACCAATTGCGCGGCCGGGTGTTCGGCATGCTGTGGGCACTGGCCTACATCGGGTCCATCCTGCCGCACCTCTACTTCCGCAGCGGCATCATCGACCCCTGGTTCAACCTCTTCATCTTCCTCGGGCTGCACGCCATCATCACCCTGGTACAAAGCGACCCCGGACGCCACCCACACGCCTTGAACGGTCCCAAGGACAAGCATGCCTGGCTGGCCGGTCTCTTCCTCGGCCTTGCCGTGCTCACCAAGGGACCGGTGGGCGTGCTGGTGCCCGGGCTGGCCATGGCCGTGTACTGGGCATGGGGGCGATGTAAACCCTATCTGCGCTGGCGGCGCTTGGGCATCATCGCCCTGGCCACCTTGCTCACCGTAGGCACTTGGGGCGTGTACGACCTGTTGCGCAACGGCCCCGAGTTCATGGTGGCCTTCTTCTGGCGCCAGGTGGCCATGCTCACCACCGAGGATGCCGGGCACGGCGGCTTCATGGGCTATCACTTCGTGGTGCTGCTCATCGGCTGCTTCCCCGCCTCGGTGTTCGCCCTGCAGGAACTCCTTCGGCCCACCCGGACCAGCGACCCTGCGCAGAACGATCATCGCCGTTGGATGGCGATCCTTTTCTGGGTGGTGCTGATCCTGTTCAGCGTGGTGAAGACCAAGATCGTGCACTACAGCAGCCTGTGCTACTTCCCGCTCACCTACCTGGCCGCGCTGCAGTTGGAACGAATCTGGAAGAAGCAGGAAGCCTTCGGATGGTCGCGCTTCCTGCTGGGCGGACTGGGCACCCTGGTCGCGGTGATCGTGATCGCACTGCCCTTTGCCGGTATGCAGATCGAACGGTTGAAGCCCCTGTTCGCACAGGACCCCTTTGCACTGGCCAACCTGGATGCCAATGTGCATTGGACGGGCGCCGAAGCGATCGCGGGGCTACTGCTCCTGTCCGCCCTGGTAGCAGGGCACGTATGGCATGGCAGGGGCCGCTATCGCGCGGCGGTCCTATCCGTGTTCAGCGGTGGGGCGTTGTTCGTCACCGTCACGCTGTTCTTCTTCATCAACCGGATCGAGGGCTACTCACAACGCGCTGCGATCGACTTCTTTGAGCAACGCCAGCAGGAACCGTGCTACGTGATCACGAAGAACTACAAGAGCTACGCGCAGTTGTTCTACACCCGCAAGCCACCCGTTACCGACCCCAGGGCGCACGACGAAGAATGGCTGCTCTATGGCGATATCGACCGGCCGGTGTACGTGGTGTGCAAGATCACCGCTGTGGATGAGGTGAGCACCATCCGCACCCTCACCGAGATAGGCCGGAAGAACGGGTTCGTCTTTTTCCGGCGCGACCCGTAGGAACTTCGTTACCAGCCGGTTAGCTTTCGGTCACCAAACCACCGGAACATGGCCGCACGTTACCCCGTTATCGCTCTGCTCGCCCTGCTGTACTTGCACGGCACCAACACCTTCGCGCAAGGTGACACCTGCACCACGGCGCTGCAAGTGGTTTCGGGCGTGTACAACTCCACCGGCCCCACCAGCGGGTATGCCGGTCCCGCCTGTGGAAGTGGCAACAATGGCAACTGGTACGTGTACACCGCGACCTTCAACGGCGCCATCACCATCACCAGCTGCCACCCGCTGAACAACGGCACCTCCTTCGACACCTACCTCAAGGTGTACACCGGCACCTGCGACCAGCTCGTTTGCGTGGGATTCAACGACGACATGGGACAAGCGTCTCAAAGCTGCCCGAACAATCCCTTTGCCTCATTCATGCAGTTGAACGTGACAGCCGGGCAGAATTACTACATCGTTTGGACCAACACCTTCTCAAGCATCCCCTTCACCTGGGAACTGAACGAATGTGCCGGCACTGCTGTGGGGGTCACCTACCGCGACCTCAACAGCAATGGCACGCGGGAGGCCGGTGAGATGCACGCCCCGGTGATGCTGTTGGTGCAACCCGGCGACCACTATGTGTACTCAGGCAACGACCCCTACTCCTTCTGCACCGACCTCGGTACGCACACGGCAACAGTACCGACACCGCCGCTCTACCACACCGCAGTGCCTGCTTCGCGCACCTTCACCATCGCCGAACAAGGCGATCAGGAAACCGGCGTGGACTTCGCTTTCCAACCGACACCCGGGATATATGATGGTGCTGTCAACCTGTGGGGCTGGAACCCTTGGATCGGCAACAACACCACGCTCCACATCGGCTACTCCAACATCGGCACCGAGACCATCAACGCCACCGCGATACTGACCCTCGATGCACTGTTGAGCTTTGTGAGCGCCAGTACGAACCCCACCACCGTGAACGGACCGCAAGTGACCTGGGACCTGGGAGCGATCGCCCCCGGCACATCGGGCACCATCAACGTCACCGTGTTCACCAGCATCAATGCGGCACCCAATGCACCCATCCTGAACACGGTCATCCTCACCACGCAACAGAGCGATGTGAACGCCGCCAACAACGCGGACGATCTGCACGGCATCGCGACCACTTCGTTCGACCCCAATGACAAGGCCGTGGACCTGGTGAGCATCACCCCCGACCAGGTGATCGAGCAACAAAAGCTGGAATACACCATCCGTTTCCAGAACACCGGCAATGCGCCGGCCGTGAACGTGGTGATCAAGGACAGCCTCGATGCCGACTGGGACCTCAGCACCTTCGAGATGCTCGGTGGCACGCATCCCTTCACGCTCACCATGACCAACGAAGTGGCCATCTGGACCTTCGCCAACATCATGCTGCCCGACAGCGCCACCGATCCACTGGGCAGCCAGGGCAGCTTCTCGTATCGCATGGCACCCAAGAGCACGCTGCAATTGGGCGACCAGCTCACCAACCGCGCCGACATCTACTTCGACTACAACGAGCCCGTGCTCACCAATACCACGGTGACCACGGTGGAGCTGAACACCGGCATCGCCGCCGTGCGCCCGTCCGGTGCGTTCGATGTGTCCCCGAACCCGAGCAATGGGCAGGTGCAGTTGAGGTACCATGCCGGCACACTGGACCGTGCGCAGCTCACCGTGCTGGATGCGTTGGGCCGTGTGGTGTACACCTCCTCCATCAATGGGCTTACGCACGGCCGCTCCGTGGCGCTTGATCTGGGCGGCCTGCAGAGCGGCACCTACATCGCCCACCTGGTCGCGAACAGCATGGAGGAACGCGTGCGCTTCGTGATCCGGCACTGATCGACCCATTTGAACTCCCAGAAGAGCGCTCCACCGGGGCGCTCTTCCTTTTGTTGCCAACTTCGCCGCATGGACCTCTCCCACATCCTCACCCACCTCGGCGAAGAACGCGAGCGCGGCTACGATGCCGTGGTGCCCCCCATCGTGCAGAGCGGCAACTTCACCTACCCCACCGTGGCCGCCATGCGGGCCGTGGTGCAACAGGAAATGGAACGGCCGCTGTACACGCGAGGCTTCAACCCCACGGTGGCCATGGCGCGGGAAAAGCTCGCGGCACTGGAGCATGCGGAGGATGCCCTGCTCTTCAGCAGTGGCAGTGCGGCCATCGCTGCGGGCGTCATGAGCTTCGTGCAGGCAGGCGACCACATCGTGTGCGTGCAGAAACCCTACAGCTGGACGAAGAAATTGCTGGTGGAACTGCTCGCACGCTTTGGGGTGGAGCACACCTTCGTGGACGGCACCGATGCGGAGAACTACCGCCGCGCCGTCAGGCCCAACACACGGCTCTTCATCCTCGAAAGCCCCAACTCGCTCACCTTCGAGCTACAGGACATCGCGGCCGTGGTGGCCATTGCGAAGGCGCACGGCATCCTGACACTTTGTGACAACAGCTTCAGCAGTCCGCTCTTCCAGAACCCCATCGACCTGGGCGTGGACATGGTGGCCCACAGCGCCACGAAGTACCTGAACGGGCACAGCGATGTGGTGGCCGGCGTGCTGGCGGGCAGCGCAGCGCACATGCGCCAGGTGATGAGCAAGGAGCTGATGACCCTGGGCGCCGCGCCTTCGCCGCACGATGCCTGGCTGTTGATGCGTGGCCTGCGAACGCTGGAGCTACGCGTGAACCGCAGCGCCGACAATGCGGAGAAGGTGGCGCGTTTCCTCGAAGGCCATCCACGTATCAAACGCGTGTATTGGCCCGGACTGGAAAGCCATCCGCAACATGCGCTCGCCATGCGGCAGATGAAGCGCGTGGCCGGCCTGATGAGCATTGAACTGGACGCACCCGACGAGGCCGCCGTAGAGCGCTTCTGCGATAACCTGCAACGCTTCCTGATCGCCGTGAGCTGGGGCGGCTACGAAAGCCTGCAATGGCCGGTGTGCGCATTGAAAGGACCGAGCGGCTACTACACCGAACTGCCGTTCACCATGATCCGGCTCTACATCGGTATCGAGGACGCCGACCTGCTCATCGCCGACCTGGAGCAGGGATTGGCGCGGATGTGATCACTCCACCGGATACGGATACTGTGGCGGTACAAGGCATACGCCACTATGGTTCACGGTGACCGATGCACTGGCTGCAGGGCAAGCACCACCGCCAACCGTGTAGGTGAACACATAAGTGCCCGAAGGAACGCCAGCGGGGTTGAAGGTGGATCCACTCAGTGCGCCAGAAGCGTTGTCATCGGTCCATGTGCCGCCCGGCGAGGGCGTTCCACCCAATTGAGCGAACAGGTCCAACGCACCGGAACTGAGGCACCAGCTGAGCGTGGCATCATTGCCTGCGTTCGCGACCGGGGATACGTTGATGCACAACGTTGAGGACGCATTCGGACAGGGAGCAATTCCAGCGACCGTGTACGTATAACAACCCGGCAAGCTGAGCCCCGGAGTGAAGGTGGGCGGCTGTGGAGCACCTCCCGGACTCGTCCAAATGCCACCAGCATCGGGGAACCCACCTAATGCTTGGTACATCGAGAACGGGGCATCGGAAGAACAGATGGACATGGAAGTATTGATGCCCGAATTGGAAGGATCCACAGTATACAACTCCAAATGCGCTATGGAAGGGCAACCACCAGGTGACGTCACGTGATACGCAACGACCGAACCGTTCGTGACACCGGCCAAAAGATCATCCATCACCCAGGTCATCGTACCCATGACGACGATCCAATTGCCACCTGGCTCAGGGGTTCCCCCCAACAAGGGAAGCGCGTTCACCGTGGAACCGCAGATGGTGGCTGTGGCATTGGCACCTGCATTCGGCGCCTCCATCAGCAACCCTGACGTGGGTATGCCGATCTCCAGCGGATCACTGCTGTTCACCCGCAATTGGAATCCATTGCCGGAAAGCCCAGCAGGGAACACACAGGTGATAGTGCCTGATGCCGTGGATATCACCGATCCGAGCACCGTAGGGGAAGCGAACGAACCATTGACGTCCGATAATTCGGCGGTGAAGACATTGCCCGCATTGAACGTGCCGACCACGTCATAGGGCAGTTCCACCTGCGTATCGGCGCAGAGGATACCTGGGGCAGGCAGGACACCAACGGTGATCTGTGCTACGATGGGCGCGGCCATGCCAAGCAGCCATGAAGCAACGAGGGAGCGTGTGATCATCATGGCACCAAGCACTTTGATGACATGAAGCTACGGGATCACCAGCCCCATGCCACGCACTTTCGACGAACGACCGGGGGGGGACGACGAAACCGATCATGGCGGATGATCGGCCATCCGATCATCCCGGCACAGATCTACTTCTTCCGGAAGAACAACCGGATCGGCACACCGGTGAAGCGCCAGTGCTCACGCAGACGGTTCTCCAGGAAGCGCTCGTAGCTGGGCTTGATGTACTGCGGCAGGTTGCAGTAGAACACGAAGGTGGGCACGTAGGTGGGCAGCTGCGTGATGAACTTGATGGTGACCTGCTTCGCCTTGTACATGGGTGGCGGTTGGCGCTCGATAATGGGCAGCAGCTCGTCGTTCAGTTTGCGCGTGGGGATGCGGCGCTTGCGGTCCTCATACACCTGCACGGCCAGCTCCATCGTTTTGATGAGGCGCTGCTTCTCCAGCACCGAAATGAAGATCACCGGCACATCGGTGAACGGCTCGAGGCGCTGTTTCACGTCGGCCTCGAACGCCTTCATGGTATTGGTCTCCTTCTCGATGAGGTCCCACTTGTTCACCACCACCACCAGGCCCTTGCCGTTCTTCTGGATGATGGAGAGGATGTGCAGGTCCTGCTGTTGCACACCTTCCTGCGCATCGACCATCAGCAGGCATACATCGCTGTCCTCGATGGCGCGCACGGAGCGCAGCACGCTGTAGAACTCAATGTCCTCATCGACCTTGCTCTTCTTGCGGATACCGGCCGTATCCAGCAGCATCACATCGTGCCCGAACACGTTCCAACGTGTGTTGATGGGATCGCGCGTGGTGCCGGCCACCGGGGTCACGATGTTCTGCTGGCGGCCCAGCAGCGCGTTCACCAAGGAGGATTTGCCCACGTTCGGTTTGCCCACGATGGCAAAGCGCGGGATCTCCGGCTCGGCCTCCTCACTGGGCTTGCTGAAACCACCCACCAGTGCATCGAGCAGTTCGCCCGTGCCGGCGCCGCTCACCGCAGCGATGCAGAACACTTCGCCCAGACCGAGGCTGTAGAACTCAGCCGAATCGTACTGCCGCGCGTGCTCATCCACTTTGTTGGCCACGAGCAGCACAGGCTTCTTCGCCCGACGCAGCATCTTGGCAATGGCCTCGTCCATGGCGGTGATGCCGTGCTGCACGTCCACCATGAACAGGATGGAATCCGACTCCTCGATGGCCAGGTTCACCTGCTTGCGGATCTCGCCCTCGAACACATCATCGCTACCACTGACATAGCCACCGGTATCGATCACGCTGAACACCACACCGTTCCACTCCGCCTTGCCGTAGTGGCGATCGCGTGTGGTACCGGCAGTGGGGTCGGTAATGGCCTCCTTGCGCTCGATCAAGCGATTGAACAGCGTGCTCTTCCCGACGTTGGGCCTTCCTACGATGGCGACAATGTTGCCCATGATGATCTCAGTATCCGTAACGTTTCAGTTTGCGCTCATCCTCGCGCCAATCCTCATCCACTTTCACCCGCAGGTCCAGGAAGACCTTGGTACCCACGAAGCGTTCGATGGCGATGCGTGCCTCGGTGCCCAGCTTCCGCAAGGCCTTGCCACCCTGACCGATGATGATGCCCTTCTGGCTCTCACGCATCACGATCACGTCAGCCTGGATCTTCGTCAGCGTTTCGCCTTCCTCGAAGCTGTTCACCACCACTTCGGTGCTGTAGGGGATCTCCTGCTTGTAAAAGGCCAGCACTTTCTCGCGGATCATCTCGCTCACGAAGAAGCGCATGTTCCGGTCGCTGAGGTCCTCCTTGTCGAAGTAGGGCGGATGCTCGGGCAGGTGATCGATGAGGTATTGGCGGAGCTCGTTGACATTGAGCCCGTGGAGCGCGCTCAGGGGCACCACCTTGGCCTCGGGGAAGGTGTTCTGCCAGCCATGCAGCGCTTCCATGATGACCTCCTCGGTACCGGTATCCACCTTGTTCACCAGCACCAGCATGGGCCCCTTGAAGCGCTGGGCGCGTTTCACCACGTTCTCGGCCTTCTCGGGTCGTTGCCCCAGTTCCACCAGCACGATCAACAGGTCGGCATCAATGAGCGCCTCGTCCACGGCCCTCATCATGCTCTGGTGCATGCGGTACTGCGGATCGAGGATGCCTGGCGTATCGCTAAGGATCAGTTGGTGGTCCTCGCCGTTGATGATGCCCAGGATCCGGTGGCGCGTGGTCTGCGCCTTCGGGTTGGTGATCACCAATTGCTCGCCAAGCAGGGCGTTGAGCAGCGTGCTCTTGCCCACGTTGGGTTCACCGATGATGTTGACGTATCCCGCTTTATGGGCCATGGCTCGAAGATCGTGAGCTTGGCAATGCAACATGCGGCACGGACCACAAGCTGCATCACCCGAAAAAGGAAAGGGACCGCCTCTTTGTGAGACGGCCCCTCTTCGTAGCGGGGGTAGGACTCGAACCTACGGCCTTCGGGTTATGAGCCCGACGAGCTACCATCTGCTCCACCCCGCAAT
>Ga0209985_10000379_pt1 | contig 49471 bp, 40 predicted proteins | sample NOAtaG_FD_187305 | JGI IMG/M metagenome (GOLD analysis project Ga0209985, IMG submission 187305) | Freshwater lake microbial communities from Lake Erie, under a cyanobacterial bloom - NOAA_Erie_Diel6S_1000h metaG (SPAdes) (version 2) | ecosystem: Environmental > Aquatic > Freshwater > Lake ... | reverse complement strand
GTGCAATCTTTTAAAGTGGGACCTGACTACATCGATCCGATGTTCCATTCCTACATCACAGGGCTACCTTGTCGCAATCTCGATCCTGTCTTAACTTCCGAATCCTATGTAAAGTCCTGTTTTACGAAACATAGTCAGAATACTGAATATGCGCTAATTGAAGGAGTAATGGGGCTATTCGATGGAGCTACAGGTAAAGACGATACTGCTAGCACAGCTCACATTGCACGATTGTTAAACATTCCCGTAATCTTGATTCTCAATTGTGCTAGTACTTCTCGATCTATTGCCGCGATCGCCCATGGATATCGCACCTTTGATCCTCGTATTCACATTGCAGGAGTTGTGCTTAATCGCGTTGGTAGCGATCGCCATTTAGAGTTATTAACCCAATCTCTAGAGCCATTAAATTTACCAATCGTAGGAGTTCTGCGCCGTCAAGATAACATTTCCATTCCCGATCGCCATTTAGGACTAGTCCCCACTGCGGAAATGTCCGATCTTGATGGAATTATTGAGCGATTAGCTCATTTAGGTGAAACTTGTTTTGATTGGGAGAAGTTATTGCCATTAATGGAAAGCCCTCACCCCCCAGCCCCATCTCCCATGGGGAGATGGGGAGAAGAAATATTACTCCCCTCTCCTCATGGGAGAGGGGCTGGAGGTGAGGGTCTTCGCATCGCGATCGCTCAAGATCGTGCTTTCAGTTTTTACTATGCCGATAATCTTGATCTATTTAGAGAAATGGGTGCAGAATTAATTCCTTGGAGTCCAATTAGTGATCGCGCTTTACCTGAAAATATCCAAGGCTTATATTTTGGCGGCGGATTTCCTGAAGTATTTGCAAGTGAATTAGCCGAGAATAAAACTGCTAGAGAATCAGTTCACAATGCGATCAAATCAGGAATGCCCACCTATGCTGAATGTGGAGGCTTGATGTATCTATGCGATCGCATTGTTGATTTTCAGGAGCAATCATTCCCAATGGTAAATATTTTCCCGACCGCAGCAAAAATGGGAAAGCGCCTAACTCTCGGATATCGTCAAGCAATCGCTTTGCAAGATAGTCCGCTCATGAAAAAAGGTGATCGGATTTGGGGACATGAGTTTCATCGCTCATCTTTAACCGAAATCTGCGATCAGCCCTTGTATTCTCTACAAGGCTATGACTCTCATTTGCAATATCTTTCCGAAGGCTGGCAAAAATATCAAGTTCACGCTGCTTATACCCATTTGCACTTTGGCGAACAAACACATTTGCTAGATAGTTTTTTGTCCAGATGTCGTCATTCTTGCTAGGGTGAAAAGATGAAAGCAGCGCTTTGCGCTGCTTTCATCTTTTGAAATACTTAATAAAATCTACAAATAGAACAAAGTTTGTAATCATGGCGATCGCTTAATCTGGCACTGTATCACTAACCTCACAACCCTTTACGATACAATTTAGTTTAAGTGGTTCGATCGCAGCAAATGTCAAACGTAGAAATCATCGAAAGAAAACTAGATACTCAGCCTGCAATAGCAGAAAAAGTCGTTGTCGGCTTGTCGGGCGGAGTAGATAGCTCTGTGGCGGCGGCGCTATTGCATCGCGCAGGATATGATGTCACGGGTTTGACGCTGTGGTTAATGCGTGGCAAGGGACAATGCTGCTCCGAGGGAATGGTCGATGCCGCTAGACTATGCGAAGAATTAGGCATTCACCATGAAATTGTTGATAGTCGTGAAGTCTTTGAGCAAAGCATTATCAACTATTTGGTCACTGGATATGCAGCAGGCTATACTCCTCTGCCCTGTTCGCGCTGCAATAAAGCCGTAAAGTTTGCCCCAATGATGACCTATGCCCGTGAAAAGCTGGGAATTAATAAAATCGCGACGGGACATTATGCCAAGCTCAACTTTAATCCTGAGTCGGGACGCTATGAATTGCGCCGCGCTGTTGACGATACTAAGGATCAGTCCTATTTTCTCTACGAAGTCGGACAAGAAGAATTAAGCTGCTGCATTTTTCCGTTGGGAAATACGACTAAAATTGAAACTCGCAAAATTGCTGCTGAGTTTGGCTTAGCCACCGCTGAAAAGCCTGAAAGCATGGATCTATGCTTAGTTGAAGCCAATGGCTCGATGAAAGCTTTTCTGGATAAATATCTCACGCCTGTTAAAGGCAAAATCGTTGATACGCATGGCAATGTTTTGGGTGAGCATGAAGGCACTTATCACTACACCATCGGCCAACGCAAAGGCTTAGGCGTAGCGGCTGCAACTCCTCTGTATGTAGTTGCCCTCGATCCCATTAAGAATGAGGTTGTTTTAGGCGATCGCACAGAAGCCCACGATCAAGAATGCACGATTAATCAAGTGAACTGGGTATCCCTCGCTCCTACGCATCTACCATTTCATGCGGAAGTGCAAGTGCGCTATCGAACTGTGCCAGCTCCTGCAACCATCATTCCCCTCGAAGGAGATCGGGCAAGGATTGTTTTTGACGAGCCACAATTTAGTATTGCCCCAGGGCAAGCGGCGGTTTTTTATCGTGATGACTTGTTAATCGGCGGCGGACTAATCGAATCCAAGCAATAAAAAAGAGACGCTAAGCGTCCTTTTTGAAGATGATATGCGGCGCGAATCGCCGCATATCATCTTTAGATGGTATTTTTTATGCTGTTGGTACTACTTGTTTTCGTAAAGAAGCTAAGCGGCGCTTGGCGGTTTCATTTTTTTCATCCAGCTTTTGCACTTGCTCATACATTTCGATCGCTTGAGGTAGCAACTTTTTCTTCTCATAGGCATGACCAAGATTATTAATGGCAGTTACATAGCCATCTTGTAAAGCGATCGCCTCCTTATAGTTTTTGATCGCCAAATCATACTGCTCTTGGGAGAAATAGGAAAATCCTAGTGCATTATAAACTTCGGCATTATTTTCTCCGCCTTCTTTCAGCGCCTTATTAAACAGGGTAATTGCTTGAGCGTAGAGCTTCTTTCGCAAATAGACACTACCAAGTTGGTAATAGTCTTCAGGTGTGCCTTTCTCCTTTTGGAGCTTAGGCTGTAGGTCAGAAATTACGTTTTCTAAACTACGTGCTTTCAAAATCTGGCGGATAACTAACCAGCTAACCCCAGCTAGCAGCACAACTAAGGCCCCAAGGTATGCGATCGCTAATGTACTATCCATAGGTATTTACTAAACTTTAATTAATTTTATTAATAGAGCTTTTACATCATTACACCTCAGCAATTTGTTTAGGTCGTTTAAAAAGTAATTTTTAACAAAAGCCCAAAAAAGAGAGGCTCACTATGCGAGCCTCTCTTTTTTGGGCTTGATCATCATAATAAAAGTCTGCTATCGGCAATTCTCATTATTCAATCGATTTTGTTGTTTCCAGCGATTTTGATGCTGGAAACAACAAAATCGGTTTTCTGAAAGCTCGCCTTAGGCGAGCTTTCAGAAAACCGATTTTTATAATGAGAATACTTGCTTTACAACAAATTGCCAAAACTATAACTTTTGTTGTAGTATAATAAACCGTGAAATTGTTTGGGCTAGTAGCTCAGTTGTATAGAGCAATCGCCTTCTAAGCGATCGGTCGATGGTTAGAGTCCATCCTAGCCTGTTTTTAAGAAGTAGAGTTGCGGCGCTTCGCGCCGCAACTCTACTTTGGGTTTTAAAGATGAATCAATATTTTGCAACTGTAGCGAGAGGCTTAGAAGCACTAGCTGCACAAGAATTAGAACAGCTCGGCGCACATTCCGTTGAAGCAGGATTTTGTGGTGTTAGCTTTGAAGGCGATCGCACTTTACTTTATCGGATCAATCTATGGGCGCGTCTGCCATTTCGGATATTAATGCACATTGATCAGTTTGATTGCCTTGATGCTGATGATCTTTATAAAGGAATCAAAGCGATCGACTGGTCAGAATTTCTCACACCTGAAATGACCTTAGCCGTTAATGCCACTGGCAAAAACGAGCATCTTAACCACACGCATTTCTCCGCCTTGCAAGTTAAAAATGCGATCGTCGATCAGCAGAAAGATAAATTTGGTGAGCGATCCGATGTGGATGTGCAGGAAGCGGATGTACGAATCGGTGTCCATATTGATGACAATGGCTGTACCGTCAGCCTCGATAGCTCAGGCAATAGTCTGCACCGTCGTGGCTATCGACCTGCCGTAGGCGCAGCACCGCTAAAAGAATCTCTTGCTGCTGCCCTAATTCAGATGTCAGGTTGGCAACCAGACCAAATGTTTTACGATCCTCTTTGCGGTTCGGGAACTTTGCCCTTAGAAGCTAGTTTAAAAGCGCTAAATATTGCTCCAGGAATGTTTCGCGATCGCTTTGGATTTGAGACTTGGTTAGATTTTGATCAAGAGATTTTAGCTCGACTAATTCAAGAAGCGGATGATAATCGTTTAGATGCTCTACCTGCACCAATCTGGGGTAGCGATCGCAATCCTGATGTGGTAGATCAAGCAATTATCAACGCGAAAAATTGTGGTCTATCCAATCATGTCTATTTCTCGGCATTAGACCTTTCAGAAGTGGTCGCACCTGCTGATAGTGGAGTTCTCTTCTGCAATCCTCCCTATGGAGAAAGATTAGGAAGAGATAGTGATTTAGGAGTTTTTTATAAACAATTAGGGAATGTACTTAAACAAAGGTTTAAGGGATGGACAGCTTTTGTTCTTAGTGGAAACAAGCAACTATCTCAAACGATTGGGCTGAAATGTGCTGAACGAACAGCCGTCTTAAATGGCACATTACCATGTCAGTTAATGAAATATGAAATCTATTAGGGTTAAGATAATCAGCCCAAAGTGCTACACATCCTAAAGATTTAGGACTTACGCAAAAGAACGAGCCGTAGGGGCAATTCATGAATTGCCCCTACGGCAAAATGAGGCTTTCAGGGCGTTTTTGCGTAAGTCCTAAGATTATCAAGATCAATACCTAACTCACGTAACTTGTCAGCTAGTTTTAAATTCCTTTGTTCAGCCGTAAATTTAGCTGCTGCTGGGTCTACTGTGCTGTGTAGTTTTTGGGCTGTTGCGCGATCGTGGAAGCGCATTTCTCCGTCTTATTGTCGGCTCAATTCCAAGCCTAATACCAAAGCACAAAATGGCTATGCCATTTTGTGCTTTTAAAACCCTTACAGGGTTTGTTTTACCAATTCAGAGAAGTGTGGTCACACTTCTCTGAATTGGTAAAACACCTGCGAAAAGACTGACAATTCTCTATCTTTGATCTGCGAATGTCCTCCAGAGTATTGCAATGAACCTCACAAAAAGCATCTTGATCTTCATCGCGAGCATACTCGCGCTGAGAGTGACAAACAGTTTGACGCTCACGACCAGAAGCAGGTATACGATTGTAAGCATCAGATTCATCGGTATAGACTGTCGTAGTCGGTAAAGTCGTTACCTCTACCTGCGGTTGAATCGTAATTTGTTGGGTATTATCACTTTTGCCATTTCACCTACTTCCCCAGATGAGCGAGTTTTTTTTGGAAGTACTGCGAATCAAAACTTTCAAAAAACTTATTGGTTCGTTTTTTCAGGAATTTTGGCAAGAGTTTTGGAATAAAAATAATTTCCGATGAAAACAAACTTTGCCGTAATTTACTGTCAAACCCACCACAAATAAAAACACAAAATCCATTGCAGGGCTTCGCGAATGTAACCATTTGAAAAAATTTTTTAAAGTGTAAAGAAATCTTTTTTTGTTGGTACAATCTACAAGGGCATGGGAATAACTAAACTTATTGAAACAAAAGTGTCAGATCGGAGAATACTTACTCGCAAATTGGAGAACAAATGAAAAAATATCTAGGATTTATTGCAGCAGCTTTTCTTTTAATTGAAGGTGTTGGTGCTGGGTCTGCGTTTGCTGGAGACAAATATGGCGCAGTAGCGACTGGTGCTAATGGTGCTTATGGCTATGCTTACAACTATGATAGTCGAGCAGAAGCAGAATATGCGGCGCTTGCCAATTGCGGTAGTAGCTGTGATGTCCAAGTTTGGTTTGCAAATGCTTGTGGTGCTGTCGCTAAAGGCGGCGGCTACTTAGGTTGGGCTTGGAATGTTGACAAAGACTCAGCTCAACGCAACGCTCTAAACAGTTGTGGTAATGGTAGTTGCGAGATTGCTGTTTGGGCTTGTACTGATCGCTAAAGTAAAGTCTTTAAATTCCAAAAAAATAGAGGAGGTGCTTTGCACCTCCTTTATTTTTTTGCTTTTTTGTATTTGCATAAGGCATGTAAAAACTTAATCTGAGATGGTTTTGATATATCTGTAAGGCTTTTAAGCTATAATGGCAGAGTGTTTTTGAGTCTTTGCTCAAAACACATCCTAAAAACACTATCAAGAGTGTCTACAAAGTTTTTCTTAACACCAAAGAATTTTCTTGAAAACCTCTTGCAAACGACATAACTTCTGGAGTTGTTTACCTTCATGCCTGAGCTCATTACAGAAACTTACAATGCTAATCAGATCCAAGTACTTGAGGGTCTAGAAGCAGTTCGTAAACGACCTGGGATGTATATCGGCACAACGGGGCCAAAAGGGTTGCATCACCTCGTTTTTGAAGTTGTTGACAACAGCGTAGACGAAGCCCTTGCAGGACATTGCGATCGCATCCTAGTAGAGTTAATGCCCGATGGCTCTGTCCAAGTTTCCGATAATGGGCGCGGCATCCCCATTGATATTCACCCCAAAACTGGTAAATCTGCCCTTGAGACTGTACTCACCGTTCTCCATGCTGGAGGTAAATTTGGCGATGGGGGCTATAAAGTATCAGGAGGCTTGCATGGTGTCGGTATTTCCGTAGTTAACGCTTTATCGGAATGGGTAGAGGTATCAGTATGGCGATTGGATACAGTCTATACCCAAAGATATGAGCGAGGTTTTCCTGCTAGTGAGCTAATTCCGAGTAAGAGCAAAGAGGCAAGACGCGGGACTCAGGTGCGTTTCAAGCCAGATCCACAAATCTTTACAACTCAAACTGAATTTGATTACGATGTACTTGCTAGCCGACTTAAGGAGCTTGCTTACCTCAATGCTGGCGTGAAGATCGAATATTGCGATCGCCGTGGCGCAGAACTTCGCACCGATATCTATTGCTATGAAGGTGGGATTCGTGAATACGTCGCTTACATGACCCGCGATAAAGAACCAATTCACCCTGACATTATTTATGTCAATGGTGAACGCGATAATGTCGTGGTGGAAGTCGCTCTGCAATGGTGTATTGACTCTTACAACGATAATGTCCTTGGTTTTGCCAATAACATTCGCACAATTGATGGTGGTACGCATTTGGAAGGACTAAAAACCGTCCTTACTCGCACCATGAATGCAACAGCGCGGAAATTGAAAAAGCTGAAAGAAGGTGATTCTAATCTTGCTGGCGAGAATGTTCGTGAGGGTTTAACGGCAGTTATCTCGGTTAAGGTTACTGATCCTGAATTTGAAGGACAAACCAAAACTAAGTTAGGAAATACAGAAGTACGCGGTATTGTTGACTCTTTCGTTGGTGAAGTTCTCAATGAATATCTAGAATTTCATCCTGCGGTGGCGACTTCAATTATTGAGAAAGCACTGCAAGCCTTTAATGCTGCTGAAGCTGCCCGTCGCGCCCGTGAGCTAGTCCGCCGCAAATCGGCGCTAGAGTCTTCGACTTTACCTGGTAAGCTCGCTGATTGCAGTTCCCGCGATCCCAAAGAATCCGAAATCTTCATTGTTGAGGGAGATTCTGCGGGTGGATCGGCAAAACAAGGACGCGATCGCCACTATCAAGCGATTCTGCCTTTACGCGGTAAAGTTCTCAATATTGAGAGAGCCGATGACAGCAAGATTTATAAAAACAATGAAATCCAAGCCTTGATTACAGGCTGTGGTTTGGGTATTAAAGGCGAAGACTTTAATGAGTCACAACTGCGCTATCACAAGATTATTCTGCTTGCTGATGCGGACGTGGACGGAGCGCACATTCGCACATTGCTATTAACCTTCTTCTATCGCTATCAGAGAGAGCTGCTCGATCGCGGATTTATCTATATCGGCTGTCCTCCTCTATACAAATTGGAGCGTGGAAAAAATGCTCAGTACTGCTACAGCGACAACGATTTGCAAGCGGCGATCTCCTCCTTCCCTCCTAATGCTAATTACAACATTCAGCGATTCAAAGGTTTAGGTGAGATGATGCCGCAGCAGTTATGGGAAACCACGATGAATCCTGCCACGCGATCGCTAAAACGTCTCACCATCGAAGATGCTGCCGAAGCCGATCGCATCTTCACGATTTTGATGGGCGATAAAGTTGCCCCACGCCGCGAATTTATTGAAACCTATGGATCGAAAGTAGGACTTGCGGATCTTGATATCTAACCAAAAATGTAATTATGGTCGGCGTATTGCGCCGACCATGATAAAAAAAACGGCGCATTGCGCCGTTTTTTTTAGAGTTGCTGATTGACAAATTCTCGAAAAGTTTGTGTAGAATTTTGTCGCTGATTTTGATATGTCTTTAATAGCTGGTCAATTAGATTTGTAACATCTTTAGCAGCGAATTCTGAATATAATTCCTTGCCAAAATCAGTATCTCCATCACCAACATAAACCCTATAAACTTCGGGATGATTAGAGTCTCTTGATTGAATTCCCACCAAAGCTATATCACTGGGATGATGCTGGGCACAAGACTTATCACATCCTGAAAAATGAATATTGATTGGCTGTTCGAGTTTGATGCAGTTTTCTAAATAGGCTGCAACTTGCTTAGCGTCTGATTGTGTATCAGTATGTGCCGACTTACATCCATGATAGCCAGAACAAGCTGCGATCGCAGCATAGGGATGGTTCGCAGAAATATTTAAGCCCAAGTCATTAATTTCTCGCGTAACCTGTTCAACTTGCGCCTCCGCAATATCCGTAATCAGAACATTTTGCCAAGGAGTCAACCTTAACGCACCACCACCATATTGTCTCGCCAAATCCCCTAATCCTTGGAACTGGAGTACAGTCAATCTTCCTAATGGAATGACCACCCCAATATAAGCTAGTCCCAATTGACGTTGACTGTGAATACCCAAATGATGATAAGCAATTCTTATTCTATTCTCCTGTGAGAGAAGCTCTAAGGATGAGCGCCTTAATGAATAACCAAGCTTCGCTTCAACAAGTTGCAAATAACGATCTACACCCCAAGCGCCGATCAGTTCTCTTAATCGGGGAGGTCTGGCACAATGATTTGTAGTATTTAATTTCTGTTCCGTATATTCACGATAGACTTCTGCTAAAGCAGCAAGAACTTCTAAAGTTTGTTGCGGATAAACTAATCGACCTACTGCCGATGGAGCATCACCGTGATCTCTACCCAGACGCAGCTCAAAATAAATCTCGTGATCAAACTCAACAGCTACAAAACAAATGTCATTAGGGCGATCGCTTATGCTAATCGTTTCGCCACCATCAAAGCAAACACTAAATTTATGAGATAGAATCTCTAATTCAGGATGATTTGCTAGATAGAAATTCCATTGTTTAACAAAAGGAATTGTATTGATTAGGGCATGAGGATCAATCCCTGCGGTTGGACTCGCCATGATATTACGCAATCCGTCAGTGTTTGCCTCACTAGAGGCTAGCCTATAGTCTTGTAGATCGAGAAGCGTCTCAAAACTTAGAGCTTGACTAGTGCGAATCTGCAAATTAGCGCGGTTAGTAATTTGAATTTCGCCATTACCAAATTGATTAGCGATGTTGGCAACTACCTCACATTGCACAGAGGTAATTAAGCCTGCTGGTAAGCGCATACGTGAAAGAATGCCATCTTCGGCAGAGGTAGCATTAAAAAGACTAGGACAAATAGCTGTGGTAGATTGCAATTTTTATTTTAAAAAGATAGAGGTTGAGATCTCCGACTTTTTCTGCAAACTTGAAGATTACCTTTGCTTGCACAGAAAAAGTCGGAGATCTGAGGAATGTTTTGGAATGTTTTAAAGGCTAAGTGCTGATTCAATTTGCGATCGCTCTAAGGCTTGACCAATAAATACCAAACGGGTTTGACGAGGCTCGTCACTTGCCCATAAGCGATCATAGGAAGTCTCAAGGCGATCGCCTACACCTTGCAACACCATGCGCATCGGCTTATTCGGCACATTCACAAAGCCCTTAATGCGATAGATTTCCTGATCAGCGATCGCTTGTTTCAGAGATGTAAGTAACTGAGTTGGCTCAAAAGCTTGATCTGTCACAATATTAATCGAATTAATATCATCATCATGCTCATGCTCTTCTTCGGCATCATGATGACTAGGACGCGCATCCAGATCATCCTCAACCGCCGCATTAAAGCCCAAGAGAATCTCGGAGCTAACCTTGCCTTCATCGCAGGCGACAACCTTTACGCCATCGCGCAATTCTTGTTTTAACCAAGACTGCACCTTAGCTTGAGTTTCAGCATCAACTAAGTCGGTCTTAGTTAATACCACCAAATCCGCACAAGCTAACTGATCTTCAAATAGCTCCTCAATCGGAGTTTCATGATCGAGATTAGGATCTTCTTGCCGTTGCGCATTTACAGCATCAAGATCGCTCACCAGTCTTCCACTTGCTACAGCTTCGCAATCGACAACTGCGATCACGCCATCAACAGTTGCCCCATTGCGAATTTCTTGCCAACGGAAGGCTTGAATTAAGGGCTTTGGCAGAGCCAATCCAGATGTTTCAATCAGAATGCAGTCAATGAGATCGCGTCTTTTCAGTAGTTCTTGCATGGTCGGCAGAAACTCCTCCTGTACGGTGCAGCAAAGACATCCGTTTGTCAATTCCACAATGTTTGGAGTGATTTCTTTGCCATCTTCATCGCACACACGACAAGAACGTAGCAAATCGCCATCAATACCAATTTCGCCAAATTCATTTACAAGTACAGCAATCCGCCGACCTTGATTATTTTGCAACTGTTCCCGAATCAGCGTGGTCTTGCCACTGCCTAAGAATCCAGTAATCACAGTTACAGGTATTTTCGCTGCCATAATCTTCTCTAAAAAATTTAAAAGCTCCCACTTTTACAAGTAGGGAATCAAAAGTAGTGGCAATTCATGAATTGCCACTACTTTTGTCAAGGAAAAACTTCTCTAACCCTTAGGTACTGACAGAATTAGAGATGAAATATTGGTTGCTAGGAATGCTGCCCCAATTCCACAAATCACCAATCCAGCTGATCGCAAGTTAGGAGCGACTTGAGCAAAATCACCCTTTATCACTTTTTGACCAACAAAAAATGCTGCGCCTGAAATCACTAACTGAATTACGGTAAATCCACATAAATAAGCAACTAAAGCTGTGGTTTGTGCACCAAAAATCGCTTCGCCATAAGCGTAGCCGTGAAATAATCCTGCAACAACGGATAGCCCAAGCATCATTAAAACGTTAGGGCTACTCTTGAGTGCCATCAAAATTCCAAACAACAAGATGGATGCTGATACTACTAATTCAACTACAGGTAAGGTAATGCCTAACAAATGAATTCCTGTACCGAGCATCGCTGATAAAACAAAGAAAATAGGAATCAAAATGCCTTGGGGTTTAATTGCCGCAAATAAACCAACAGCAACAATAAATGCAAGATGATCGACTCCAATCAAAGGGTGGGCTAGACCTGACAAAAAACCTTCAAAAAAAGTGCTGGGCATTTTTCCACCCATGGGGTGGTGTGCTGATGCGGGACTAGCCACAACCAAGAGACTAAAACCGATCGCGATCGCCTTAGACTGGACTGATGCAACAAGCTTAGATAAATTCATATTCTGTAACTCGCAGATATAGACGATGAAATTAGTTCTAGTGGGCATCCTGACTTTAAGCATCTGATGATTTTATTGCTTTTACAGTTGCGGTACAGCGTTGGACTTTCACCAAACTTTCCCCTTTCTTTAAACTAAGCAGATACAAATAATCTACTTAATTTCGCTTTTTCAACGGCTGATCCCCGTTAAAACTAGAACAACTTTTTGACTCTACAATAATTCGTAGTGCTTTGCTAAGTAATCTTGGTACACCAGTCATTGGAAAACCTCTATATGAGTTTGATCAAGAGGAGATCGGCTAGAATATATTACAAAACTACACATTCGCAGGAGTTTTATGGATACCATCGACTTAGAAAAGCTTTTTCAAAAAGGCTACTACGTCACACTAGGCGCAACTTCATCACTGCTTGAGGTAATCCAAGATCCCGCCAAGCGCGAAGAAAATTTCAGAAGGTTGGGGCGCAGTTTTGACGAAATTACTCAAGAGCTTGCTGAAAAGGGTGTAACTACGGAAGCTGAGGCTCGTAGCTATGTTGATAAATTTATTGCACAGCAGGTAAATGGTACTAGCAATACCACTAATTCTGAATCGGCAGGTTTAACCACTGTAACCACAACTGCTAAGACCGTTGATGACAATGTACCTGATGGCACAGAGAAATCTGATAAATCAGTTAAAGCAAGTATGCGTGATGAGATTCAGGAACTCACACAACAGCTAGCAAGTTTGCGATCGCAACTTGAGCAATTACGCTCAAACTAGATAAAGAAGAGGCGCGTTAGCGACTCTTCTTTATCCTAAGACTCAATAGCCCGACCGCGTTGGTATGCCCAATGGGCAAGAAAGGCAAAAGCACAACTAGTCCACAGCAGCCAAATCACATGTAGCCAGAAATAGCCATAGTTGGGCATTCCTTCTGACCACAACACCAGTTGTCCATAGTGATAGAAAGGAGAATAAGCGATCGCATCTTGGACAACTTGAGAAAACGTCCACAGCAAAAATAGAACCCAGATAATGGCTTTTGTAGCGATCGGTTGTTTAGGTAGAGATTTTGCTGGTTCTGCAATAGTCTGCATGACTGTAGGCAATGGTTGATTTGTCCCAAATCATGTCTCAATGAATAACATATGACACTAATGATTTTGGGCTAGAATACAGTTTTGTTGGTCAGGTCTGTCAGGCAATGAGCGAGATAAAGAGTAATTCAATAAATTCAGCCAATCAAGTCCCCAATCAAATACAGTTTCTTGATGAATTTGAAGTCGTCGTCGTGGGTGCAGGACATGCAGGCTGTGAAGCCGCCCTCGCCTCGGCAAGAATGGGCTGCAAAACTTTACTCCTCACTCTCAACCTCGATCGCATTGCATGGCAACCCTGTAACCCCGCCGTTGGTGGCCCCGCCAAATCGCAACTCGTCCATGAAGTCGATGCCCTCGGCGGCGAAATTGGCAAGATCACCGATCGCACCTATTTGCAAAAGCGGATTCTTAATAGTTCGCGTGGTCCCGCAGTTTGGGCCTTGCGAGCGCAAACTGACAAGCGCGAATATGCCGCCGAAATGAAAACGGTAGTCGAGAATGAGCCGAATCTCTCCGTGCGCGAGGGAACGGTGATTAATACATTGCTAGATGCAAATCAAGGAATTATTGGAGTCGAAACTCAGTTTGGCGTGGGTTATGGTTGTAAAGCTGTGATTTTGACAACTGGCACATTTCTCAATGGCAAGATCTGGGTGGGTAATCGCTCCATGTCCGCAGGTCGGGCTGGGGAGTTTGCAGTGGCAGGACTCACTGAGACACTAAATGCTTTGGGATTTGTTACAGATCGCCTCAAAACTGGCACACCTGCGCGAGTCGATCGCCGCAGTGTGGACTATAGCCAAATGGAAGTCCAACCATCGGATACGGAGCATAACTGGTTCAGCTTCGATCCGAGTGCTTGGGTAGAGCGCGAACAAATGAATTGTTATTTAACGCGCACCACTGCGGAAACCCATCGCATCATTCGTGAAAATCTGCATCTCACGCCTGTCTATGGGGGCTTTATCGATGCCAAGGGACCGCGCTATTGTCCTAGCATTGAAGATAAAATTGTTCGCTTTGCTGACAAAGAGAGCCATCAAATTTTTATTGAACCAGAGGGTCGTGATATTCCTGAGCTTTATATTCAGGGCTTCTCTACGGGAATGCCTGAGAATATTCAATTACAGATGTTGCGAACTCTCCCTGGTCTAGAAAATTGCCATATGCTCCGCGCTGCCTATGCTGTGGAATATGACTATATCCCTGCGACTCAGTGCTATCCGACCTTGATGACCAAATTAATCGAAGGTCTATTTTGTGCTGGTCAAATTAATGGAACTACGGGCTATGAAGAGGCTGCTGCGCAAGGATTAATTGCGGGTATGAATGCGGCGCTCTATGCAAAGGGTAAAGAGATGGTCGTGTTACCAAGGGCTAGTAGCTATATCGGGACTTTGATTGATGATCTCTGTACGAAAGAATTGCGCGAACCTTATCGGATGTTGACTAGCCGTTCTGAATATCGCTTGATTTTGCGATCAGATAATGCCGATCGCAGACTCACGCCGATTGGACGCGAGATTGGATTAGTCGATGATCGTCGTTGGCAACTTTTCTGTGATAAGCAGGAGCGTGTTTATGTAGAAGTAAAACGCCTCAATGAAACTCGCGTGAAGGAAAAAGATGAGCTTGGGAAAAGGATTACTGCCGAAACAGGTGAAGCAATTCGTGGAGCAATTACTCTTTCTGATTTGTTGCGTCGTCCTAAGTTTAACTATGCCGAATTAATTCATTATGGCTTAGCTGATCCTGACTTAAATCGATTTGAGCGTCTGGCTGCGGAAATCGAAGTCAAGTATGTGGGCTATATCCAGCGCCAAACACATCAAATCGAGGAGGTCGCGAAACATAGCGATCGCAAGTTACCAACTGACATTGATTACAATGCGATCGAGACTCTTTCTAAAGAGTCAAGAGAGAAGCTGAGTAAGATTCGTCCGATGACGATTGGGCAGGCTAGCCGCATTGGTGGGGTGAATCCTGCGGATGTGAATGCGTTGCTGGTTTATCTAGAGATTCAGCATCGCCTCGCGGCAAGTAGAAAATAATTGATGGGCGGTGCTTTACGCTGTTCATCATTATGTCTAGATTACAACCTAAAAGGCAACCCGCTTGTACAAATCCATCAGACTAATTTCAAAATCCACTGACTCTAGTTTCAGAACTGCGTCTTTACCTACATAGTCAGCTAAGAGCCATTTACCGTTAGCCTGTTTTGCATATTGTTCCACTCCATAGCTAGTTTGCTCGACTAGAATATATTCTTGAAAACTAGGAATAGAGCGATAAAGCTTAAGGGCATCTCTAAAAAAGAGTAAGAGAGACAAACATGAAAACTAAGAGCAATTAACTACCTAAACAACAAGATGTTATTATAAGCATTTCCTGAGATTGAGCGGGAGATGTAGCGCTTATCGCCGTAGACAAAACCTGTATGCGAAGAATACGAAGGGATTGCAACGAGCCGTCACTGTGCAAAGATTAGTTCACAACTGGGTGATACCTCGTGTGGGCTTAGGGAAGAATAAGACTCCAGTTATGGCGATCGGGCTATATCATCGACCGCTTTCCATGCTGGAGTTGCTTTCACTACGGGGTTTTCTCTCCCTCACGATTTAACTGACCAGTGCCAAATAATAGGTAGTACTTTTTCTTGACTTTAGAGTACGAAGTGCTTTAATTTCTTGATGATGCTTTTAATGGCACTAACTTACTAACTTTAGCCCAGCTAAACTCATGTAAAAGTACATAGGAGCAGGGAATTAGGAATAAGGTCAGGATTGTTGCAAGGGCTAAGCCTGAGAAAATTACAATTCCCAGAGGTTGTAAAAATTCGCCGCCCTCGCCGCCGCCAAGAGCTAGCGGAAATGCACCAACAACAGTTGTAATCGTAGTCATTAAGATTGGACGTAGGCGTGTGGGGGCAGCTTTTAGCATGGCTTGAATACGACTGCATTTTTCCTCTTCACGGATTTGGTTCGCCAGTTCCACCAGCACGATCGCATTGTTAACCACAATCCCAATCAATAGGATCACCCCAATCACGACCATCACGTTAATGGAGCTATTGGTGACATAAAGCCCGATGATGCCGCCAGCGAGGGCGAGGGGAATCGTCAGCATGATCACCAAAGGATCAAGCAATGAGTTGTACTGGACGGCCATCACCACAAAGACTAGGAATGAAGCAAGTACACCTAAGACACCAAAGGATTTAGAAAGGTTATCATTAGCAATTTTGGCAGTACTTGGTAAAACAGTGATGCCTTGGGGTAAATCAAAATCCTTGATCACCTGTTCGACTTGGGTGAGCGCATCGCTGAGACTCGCTCCACGCTCTAGGCTACCAAGAATCAGGAAGACTTGACGTTGGTTGATTCGTTGGATTTCCCCAGGGGCGCGACCTTCGCGGATAGCGGCGACATCACCGAGGTGAACGGGGCGATTATTGCTAGTGCTGAAGAGGGGAACTTGCAGCAATTGAGAGGCATTTTGCCGTAGCTCAGGATCAAGTTGTACCCGCACATCCACAAGGCGATCGCCCCTTTGTAATTGGGTTGGCACAGAGCCTGTAATCGCAGTTTGCAAGGTTGCCCCCACTGACTGCGTAGAGAGTCCCAGCGCTTGCAATCTTTCCCAATCGGGAGAAATCTGCACTTCAGGTTGGCGGGCATCAATATCGGGACGGAAATTTGCGCCTTTGACTTTTTCGAGAGCAGTCAGCAGTTCTGTCCCCGTTTGGGCTAATAATTCTGGATTACTGCCCTGCAAAATCACGTCAATGTCAGTACGAGGCACAGGTGAATTATTGACAATAATCCCGCGTACTTGCCCAGGGTTAACCCGAATCCGCACGCCTGCAAGGTTTAATTTATTAATTTCACCATTAACCCGCTTAATATAATCGGTAACATCGGACTTGGGTTTGAGGGTGACGGTGGTGCTAGCCCGTAAGGGGGTTGTGGTCACGTTGCTACCAAAGCCCGTACCACCTGCACTGGTGAAGGCATAGCCTGTTTCAGGTTGTTTGATCAAAATTTCATCGACAATACCCATGACTTTGCGGTTAGTAGCGAGGGTTGTGCCTGCGGGAAATTGAGCATTGATGGTGACATCACCTGTTCTTACCTGCGGAATAATTTCTTGAGGCAGATGTCTTCCCATTAAGAAGCCACTACCGCCAAGTACTGCGAATAGAGCGATTATCACCCATAAACGAAAATGAATAATTTGGGCGAGAAACCCTGCATAGCCATGTGTCGCAGCCTCAAATCTTTGATTGAATTCTCGAATGAGCCAAAGTTCGCTAAACCGACTCGACCAAGGAATACTTAATAGTCGAGAAGCTAACATTGGCACTATCGTTATTCCGATAACGACTGCGGCTATATTGCCAAAGCTAACAGTGAGAATAAGCTGATTAAAAAGTAGGGCAAGAAATCCACCCAGTAGTAAAAAAGGAAGAATAACAACTAAATTAGTGCTAGTAGAAGCAATTAATGCTGATTCAATTTCGGCGCTACTAGCTTGGGTCTGGGAAATTGCATCTTTTGCGCCTTGTCCCTTCTCCATTTTTTTCATGCCATTGAGAATATTATCTAGCATTACAACTGAGCAATCTACTACGCCTCCCGCTCCCAGCGCTAATCCTCCTAAACTAAATATATTAAGTGAGAAGCCAAAAATACCCATTGCAATAATCGAAGCAAGGGTGGCTAGGGGGATGGCAAGGATAATAATTAGAGCCTGTCTTAAGGAACCGAGAAATAGTAATACGACAATGGCAGCTAGTGCTGCCCCCATCAACCCTGAAGATGTAACGTCCGCAACTGAAGCCCTAATCAGTCGCGAATCATCTGATGTTGGAGTCAAAAGTGCATCTTCGGGAACTAATCCTTTTTCTCTAAGAAATTCTACTTTTGCCTTAATCCGATCGACAACTTCAATGGTATTTGCTTCAGGCTGTTTGGTAATCAGAATTCTAACGGCGGGTTGACTATTTAGAGAACTAAAAATACGCTGTTCTTCTGTACCATCGACAACCGTGGCAAAATCACGTAGATAAACCTGTTTAGTTTCATTACCTGATCGCACATTAAAAGATAAGTTCTCGATCTCTTTGGCATTACGGAACTTACCGATCGCACGGGTGAGTGGTTCGACAGAGCCATCGCGCAACCTTCCGCCCGAAATATCAATATTGCGTTCTCTCAGAGTCGCCAAAACATTATTGATATTCATACCCAAGGCTTGCAAGCGCTTCAGATCGAGATTGACCTGTACTTCTTCCTTAACGCCGCCAACGACATCGACCCCAGCAACTCCTGGGACGACCGACAGTTCACGCCCTAATTCCTCATCGGTAAACAGGCGTAACTTCGCGATCGGCAAAGAAGGAGAAGTGATTGCTAATTCGTAAATGGGGGATTGGGATGGATCAAACTTGAAGATTCGCGCATCTTCAATATTATTAGGTAAGCGGCTACGAGCGCGGTTGAAGGTTGCCACCACATCGTTTAACGCCTGATCGATCTTGCTTCCTGCATCAAAAAACAAATCCACCCGCACCTGTCCTTCACGAGTACGGGAAAAAATTTGGTTAACGCCTTGAGTTGTCGCCAGAATTTCTTCTAAGGGCTTCGTGACTTGGGTAATCCCGACTTCGGGAGTAATCCCAGGCACATTTAGCTGCACCCCAATGCGGGGATAGACGATCGCTGGTAATAAATCCACCTGTAGGCGGGTGATAAAAAATGCACCCATCACAAAAATGGCGATCGTTAGCATTAATGTGCCAATGTGCTGCCGAATCGCAAGGGCGCTAAACCCTGTAGTTTTTTGGCTTGTAGTTTTTTGGTCGCTCATGGGGTATTACTAAATGAATTAATTGCGAAGCTCTGAATATCTGTTAATTAGCCTTTTCTGACAAAACACTGATCCTTACTGCATCACCGTCTTTGAGCTTGCCGCCACTTCTGACCACTACGCGATCGCCATCATTCAAACCAGAAAGAATCACCACTTTCCCGTCACGGCGATTCCCTAATGTGACTTGACGGGCTGAGACTTTGGCATCCTTAGCATCGCCAATGACCACAAACACAGTGCCAGTTCTGGGTTTACCTTTTTCATTGGCTTTATCACTTGGTTTGCCAGAATTTTCACTGGACTTATTTTCACTAGGTTTAGTATTTGCCTTTTCATCGACTTTAGCATCAGAACCCTTAGCTGCATCTTTAGCAGGTCTACCCGCCGCCTCAAGGGCTGAATCAGCAATGATGATTTGTTTTTCCTGCCTACCCGCAAATTGGACTCGCGCTAATTGCCCACTTCCCAATTTGCCGTCATTATTCGGTACAACCACTTCCACAGGAATGAGCCTTGCCACTGGATCGGCGGCGCGGGAAATACGTCTAACGGTTCCCTTGAATTGTTGATTTGGGAAGGTGTCAAAACGGACATTGACCGATTGATTAGGGCGAACCTTACTAATTTCTAGTTCCGAAACCAATACAATTACCTTAACTTGACTAAAATCACCTAGTTTTAAAACATCATTTCCTGCAAAGAGGAGATTTCCCGTTTCACTAACCTTTTCTAAAACCACACCACTAATCGGCGCAGAAATAGTGGTGTAGGATTGACGCTCCTGTTCTCTTAATTTAATCGCTTCTTGGGCTAAAACTCGTTGGGAAGTTGCACCAACGGTCTGCTGTTGCAGATTTACCTGTTGTTCTGCCGATCGCCAAGATTGTTCCGCCGACCGCGCTCTCGTATTTGCAGATTCCGCAGTTTGTGCAGACACGGCTCCATCTTTAGCCAATTTATTGAAGCGCTCAGCGTCAGCCTGTGCTTGTTGATATTCCACTTTCGTTTTTTCCACTTGAGCGCGGGCATTACCAACTGCTGCATTAGCCTGGGCTACTTCCGATGATCGCGCCGCCACTTCCGCTTCGGCTTGCAGCACGGTGGCTGTCAGCACGGCATCATCTAGTTGACCGATCGCCTGTCCAACTTCAACGCGATCGCCAATATCCACAGCTAAATCAATCAGCCGACCTTCTACACGCGACTTTACCGCCACCTCGCGGATTGGTGCGGTTGTACCTGTATACTTATTGTCCTCTTCCAGAGCTTCTAAACTAGCGATCGCTACATCTACAGGTATTTTTTGACCTTGAGTTTGGTTCACGGTTTGTGCTTGAGATGAACCTTTATCACCTTGAGAACCACAGCTTACAGTCCCAGTCGATAGACTAGCAAGTGCCACTAAAGTCCAAATAGATTTCATAAGTGTATGTGTATGTTAAATTTTTTAAGGGTATTCTACACGATCCAAATCTTTCGTGATCTTTAGTTTGTATTCGGCTTGCTATCGTAGATTTTTATAGAGTTTGACATAGCTGGTTGCCAAACCAATGTCATTTAGATCACAAATATATGCAACCCTAATAGTTAGATTACCAAAGCACTTTCAACCACTTTTTACGAGCCTTGAGCCTTTGCTGTCAACTCTTACTTTAGCAACTATTTTCTCTGTTGTGGTCAGCGTGATCGCCATAGGAATTTTGTGCTATCCATTACTTGTGAAGTGGCAACGTGATCGCCTTATGGCGAAGCAATTTCCTAAGTCATGGTTAAGCATCATCGAAAGTAATCTTTCTATTTATAAGAGTTTGACTTCTGAACAGCAAAAAGAATTGCTCGGCTATATACAAGTGTTTCTGAAAGAAAAGCAATTTATTGGCTGTCTCGGATTGCAAATTACGGAAGAGATTAAAGTCACAATCGCGGCGATCGCTTGTTTGTTGTTATTTGGCGATCGCAAAACCTATTTCCCAAATCTGCGCTCCGTTCTCGTATATCCCCATGCTTATATTGTAAATGAGTTGATAATGAATAGCTATGTAGTGGAAGAACGCCGTGTCGCTAGATTAGGAGAGTCATGGACAAGAGATCAATTAGTTCTTTCTTGGGAACAAATTCAGCAAGATGTTCTCAATTGGAAAGATGGACATAATGTGATTTTACATGAGTTCGCGCATCAGCTTGATCAAGAGGATGGGCAAGCGGAAGGCGTGCCAATTTTACCGAGAGTCTTAGATTATGAAGTATGGAAACAAGTAATGTCGGCGGAATATTTGCAATTATGCGATCGCGTCGAAAATGGTCAAAAGACAGTTCTCGATAACTATGGCGCAACTAGTCCTGCGGAGTTTTTTGCAGTGGCAACGGAGACATTCTTTGAGAAGCCAAAACAGTTAAACCAAAAGCATGAAGTTCTCTATGAACTCTTGCAAAGATACTATCGTCTTGATCCTCGCCAATGGCAGAATTAAAGATAAAACCCATAAAGTTGCGTCCCAACGGACGCAACTTTATGGGTTTTGCTTAGTGATTTTTTTGTCTAGCTGCTTAACAGTCATAGCCTTTTTTCCCTTTTCCCTTTTCCTTGATCAAGCGATTAGCCAACAAGTAAGCGCCGCCGCGATCGCATCCGCAGCATCATCAGGACGCGGAATCGCATCGAGACTAAGTTCTCTTTTTACGGCTTCCTGCACATCGCTTTTATCTGCATTACCATGCCCCGTAAGCGCTTGCTTGATTTGCGGGGGTGAAAATTCAATCGGTTCGATATTGTGTTGGTTGAGAACTAATACAATTACGCCCCTAGCCTGAGCCACATTAACTAAGTTTCCCATCCGATAGAAAAATAGCTTCTCCATTCCCACCACTTGTGGTTGAAACTGTTCAATCAGCGTATGCATATCCTCATAAATAGTCTTAAGGCGATCGCCAATTGGTGTGTGCTTGGGTGTGACGATTGTGCCAAATTCTAATAGTTTTGGTGAAGCAGGTTTTTCAACCTCAATTAAACCAAATCCAACTATTGCTAAGCCTGGGTCAATTCCTAAAATTTTCATATAGGTAATCTTACCAGAATTCAAATCCTGATATATCGCAATTGCTGCGTTATAACTAAACCCAAAATGGCTATACCATTTTTGTGCTTTTAAAACCCTTACTGTGTTTGATTTTTAATTCACAGAAGTGTCGTCACACTTTTGTGAATTGGTACAATGCATTTCCTTAGCTGCACAATAACCATAGCAAGCCATATCGGCAAAGCAATGCTTAACACTTTGTAATAAATTTGTAATAGCATGGGTATGTCTACACAAGTTATAAAATCTATGTTGGAACCTTCGCTCACCGTGACAACCCAAGATTCTTCGATCACAGAAACATCCACAGAAACTAAAGAATTGAGGGTTCCAGCCTTTTCAACTAATGCTGAACATAATGACTATCTAGCAGCTTGCCTCAGTGATGATGCACTTGCACCAACTGATAGCTTCGTTCGTCGTCACATTGGGGCAAGCTCTTCAGAAATTCAGCAAATACTTACGATGATCGGGTGCGATTCTCTTGATGAAATGATTGACAAGACCGTGCCTGCGGCGATCAGAATTAAGCAGCCATTACAATTGGGGGAAGCACGAGGGGAACATGAACTGTTGCAGGAATTGAAGGCGATCGCCTCGAAAAACCAAGTTTGGAGATCGTACATCGGGACTGGCTATTACAACTGCATTACGCCACCAATTATTCAGCGTAATATTTTAGAAAATCCGGGGTGGTATACGCAATATACTCCTTACCAAGCCGAGATTGCTCAAGGTCGATTGGAAGCCTTGCTCAATTTCCAAACTATGATTATTGATTTGACAGGCTTAGAGATTGCTAATGCTTCCCTTTTAGATGAAGGAACTGCGGCTGCCGAAGCGATGACGATGGCGGTAGGACTTGCCAAGAACAAGGGGAACAAGTTCTTTGTATCCAGTGATTGCCATCCCCAAACGATCGCCGTTGTCAAAACCCGTGCCATTCCTTTAGGAATTGAAGTGGTAATTGCTAAACATGGTGAATTTGAATTTGACAAAAATTACTTTGGCGCTCTGTTGCAATATCCTGCTAGCGATGGTGCAATTTATGACTACACCGATGTAATTGCTCAAATTCATGCCCAAGGGGGTTTAGCGATCGTCGCCGCAGATTTATTAGCACTCACATTGGTTACATCACCTGCTGAATTTGGTGCGGATATTGCGATCGGTAGCGCCCAAAGATTTGGAGTTCCCTTTGGTTATGGCGGACCTCATGCCGCTTACATGGCAACTAAAGAAGCTTATAAACGCCAAATGCCAGGACGCATGATCGGTGTCTCTAAGGATGTGCATGGTCGTCCCGCCCTGCGTTTAGCCCTCCAAACCCGTGAGCAACATATCCGACGAGACAAAGCAACTAGTAACATTTGTACGGCTCAAGTTTTGCTAGCAATCATGGCGAGTATGTATGCTGTATATCATGGGGCGGAGGGACTAAAGCGTATTGCTCAGCGAGTAAATCTCCTAACCGCAACGCTTGCCAAATCCCTAGAGAATTTAGGGCATACAGTTACACATCAAGCTTTCTTTGACACAATTCGCATTGAGTTAAAGGGAATCTCTAGCGATGAAATCAAAGCTAGAGCCGCCACCAAACAAATTAATTTAAGGTACTTAGCAGATAATACGATCGCGATTAGTCTCGATGAAACCGTCTCTAAGCAAGATTTACTTGATCTAATTGCTATATTTTCTGGAGATCAATTACGAATTACCAATTACGAATTACGAGCTTCTGATTCTCAATTCGTAATTCCTAATTCCCTAATTCGTAATTCCCCTTACCTCACCCATCCCGTATTCAATTCCTACCATTCCGAATCAGAACTACTGCGCTATATTTACCGTCTCCAATCTAAAGATCTATCGCTGACTACATCGATGATTCCCCTTGGTTCCTGCACCATGAAGCTCAACGCAACTTCGGAAATGATTCCTGTCACTTGGGCTGAATTTGGCAATATTCATCCCTTTGTGCCATTAGAACAAACCCAAGGCTATCAAGTTCTATTTGAACAACTGGAAGCTTGGCTTGCCGAAATTACAGGTTTTGCTGGTGTATCGCTACAACCAAATGCAGGTTCTCAAGGAGAATATGCAGGTTTATTAACCATTCGCGAATATCATCTACATCGCGGTCAAACTAATCGTCACATTTGTCTGATTCCCACTTCGGCACATGGTACAAATCCCGCGAGTGCAGTCATGGCTGGGATGAAGGTCGTTACCGTAAATTGCGACAATGAAGGAAATATTGATGTAAACGATCTTAAGTCGAAAGCTGAAAAACATCAGCATGAACTTGCTGCCCTGATGGTCACCTATCCTTCGACGCATGGAGTATTTGAGGAATCAATTAAGGATATTTGTGACATCATTCATTATTACGGTGGACAAGTATATATGGATGGTGCAAATATGAATGCCCAAGTTGGACTCTGCCGTCCAGGAGATATCGGCGCAGATGTATGTCATCTGAATCTGCACAAGACATTCTGTATTCCCCATGGTGGAGGAGGTCCGGGGATGGGACCAATTTGTGTTGCACCGCAGTTAGTTCCCTTTTTACCTAAACATCCTTTTAATGGAGAGCCTGAACAAACTACAATTTCGGCTGCTCCTTGGGGAAGTGCCAGCATTCTCACGATTTCATGGGTTTATATTGCGCTGATGGGAGCGAAGGGTTTAAAATTTGCTACTGAAGTAGCGATCTTGAATGCCAACTATATGGCTCAACGGCTTGCACCGCATTATCCAATTCTTTATACAGGCAAAAATGGCTTAGTTGCCCATGAATGTATTATTGATTTACATGACTGCAAAGCGATCGCAGGTATTGAGGTGGATGATGTCGCCAAGCGCTTAATGGATTATGGATTCCATGCGCCCACAATGTCATGGCCAGTAGCAGGAACAATGATGATCGAGCCAACGGAAAGCGAATCGAAAGCAGAACTCGATCGCTTCTGTGATGCGATGATTTCTATCAAGGAAGAAGTCAATGCGATCGCTTCTGGAGATATGGATAAACTCAATAATCCGCTAAAAAATGCTCCTCACACTGCTGAAACTCTACTGGCTGATTTGTGGAACCATCCTTATACCCGCAATCAAGCTGCTTATCCTGCACCTTGGCTCAAGGAGCATAAGTTCTGGACAAGTGTTGGACGCATTGACAATGCTTTCGGCGATCGCAATTTCATCTGTTCCTGTTTACCGATAGAAGCTTACGAATAGCCTAAAGCAAAAAAAGAATTGTGGCGCTAAGTGCTGCAATTCTTTTTTTGCTTTAGGCTTGATCATCAAATCTAGTCCGAAAATTTCCATACTTAATCCAATATTGCTTCAATTGGTGATGAGGAGTATGCAAACTAGCTTTGGAACGGTAGAGAATGACTTGGCGGTGATCGCCCATCCAAATCTTATCGACAGGCTCGACAGATATTACAGTTCCTCCCAAAGCGGAAACAGACTCTCCGAATCTCTCAATAGTGCTATAGTCAACACTTTCAAACACAAAAAAATTACCCGAACAAATTAAATGTCTGCTGCGAATCCAGCATTGCATTTTCTTTTGAGCTTCTGGTGACAGCATTTTGGCTTCATTGGACTCTAATTGGATTTCAGGAAGTTTGGAAGATAGTTGGGACTTCATTGGCAAAGCTCTCCCTTTTTTCAAATCTTAACGGACCAGTAGTGGAACCCCAAACTTGCTTGTGGGTATTAACATCTAAGCCTTTATCAAGACTTAACCAAGTTGTTTCCGTAACTTCGACATAACTATCGAGATAGGTTTGACAGCCATTCTTCTCAATGAAGCAACTATTCCCCTCAACTCCGCCGAGAAAGCGATCGCCTTCTCGTTTAAATACCATTGAGCAGTTATAGCGTCGCTCAATTGCATCAGTTGAGATAGTTTTGAGAATATCTAAATTGCGCCCTGAGCCTGCATAAAACATGGCATTTTTAAGGCTGAAGTTTTCGATATAGATATGATCTTCGCGCTCGACTAGGCGATGCACACCTTGCCGATAGGGAGTCCAGAGGTCATAGTCATATACCTGTTCAGAATAAAGCCCTATTCCTGAGAAGAACTCAAATGGTAAGGGACGAAAAAAGACATGAATATGAGCGTAATCTTTTGGGCTAGCCGATGCTTGCTGATAATTGCTAAAGTCGCCTGCCATCCATTGCGCGAGAGTAAGCAAGTCACTTGAGATCGCTTCAGATTTATCCATCAGATTCATGACAAAGTCTATTCTAACTCTTAGGCGTTTGACGAATTTCTGAAGAGAAGGAAGCAGTGATCACACCAGTTCCTGTATTAGTTTTAATCAATGAGACTCGACAACGCAGATTTGGATTTACAAACCAGATTTTCTCCTCAGCTGCGGCGCGATCGTAGGATGTGATTAACACAAATGTTCCATCATCGGTGAAACTATATTCACCAATGGCAGGCATTTCTTCAGCATATCCACGTTCGCGGAGGAGTTTGCCGCAATTTGGGCGATCGCTATCAGGAATTGGGATCAAAACGCAATTACCTTTGACCGCTTCGCTATCTTCCCAATCAGATTGCCCTTCCCAAGCCATCCGAAAAGGTGATACAGCGGTTTGCGGATCGACATCATTAGCTTTGCAAAGTTCAATCACTTCTGGCGCATCAATTGAGAGAGAAGTAATATCAATCTCAGATTGGACGGCTTCAAAATGTCCGAAGGCTAAATGATGAGCGCTGCGTTGCGATCGCCAATTGCCGATCGAATTGCATACAAATTCTTGAATGTCCATTAACTTTTTGGCTGCTTTGGCGCTCTGGGTGATTTGGTGTCACTTTTGGGTTTATTAAAACCATGTCCTGATTTACTCGAGTTTCTGGGCGCTTTTACCTTTGCCAAGGGTGCGCTTGGTTCTTGAGATTCAGTTTTAGGAGGTGTTGGTGAAATTTCTTCAGATATAGTCTTGAGGCTTGTCTCTGGAATAATTGCACTGATTGGCTCAACAACAATTTCTGGCTTAGATTTTAAAACTTGCTCAGATACTGTAATTGTTTCAGCTATTGAGATTGGGGCTTGAGCTTGAGCGTTACTATCTTGTTTACTAGCTCCATGACTGGCTTTAGTAGTCGCTTTCGTCTTTTTGGAGCTAGTTGTTGATTCAGAGGTATTTTTTTTCTTCTTGGGAGTAACTACCTGTGATGGTGCTGAGATATTTTCTGAATTAGCTTCAGAAACCTCTTTAGAATTAATCTCTGAGATGGTCTGAGAAGTAGGTTCAGGAAAGGCTCCTGACGTTATTTCATCAACCTCAACAGCTCCATTTTCTAGAGTCTCAGCAATAGGCTGTTCAACAGATTCTTTAGGTGATTTTTTAGGTGAGATCTCATGATTAACTGCAATAATGGGTTCATTGATTTGCTCAGAAGCAGCATTTTCAGGATTGACCTTTAATACTTTAAGCTGAGGATGAATAGATACATTAATAATCTTGCCACCAAGTCGCTGGATTGTTTGTAGCTTTCTAGAAAGGGAACTGTAGGGAACAATAACTGTATGAGTTGTAGCGCCTTGAAGTCTTTCTGTGAAATTGCCACCTGTAAATTCAATCAAGAAGCGGCGACTGTTGTAAGCACCAAAGTTTGTGCTAGCAGTATTAATGTCTAAACTTTTCATATCAAACTCATCCTAGCGATCATAAAAATGCGATCGCCCATCAAAAATATTTTATCTAAACAATCCATATTAACGCGATCTGCAACTAAAACTCAGGAACCTTCATTTTCCGTATTGAGTTGATCGATTTTTGGGATTCTGAATAGTTCTAACACCCTAAAATCAATAGCTCACAAATAGTTACACATCTCGTTATATTAATTACTCCGTAAAGATGTCTCTGAGGATAAGCTCTTTAAATCAGCAGTATTAAAAGAAAGATTACTTAACAATCTTTCTTTTAATACTGTGCCAGCTGCGTACCAATCAACATAGCAAGAATTGCTTAGAGGGCTAGAAGGTGCACCTCTTTACAATCAGCCTGCAATTAAACAATTTCAGTAATGCTAACGATCTTCCCAGAAGTGCGGTTAATCCGTTGGATCTGGGGAGTCATCTTGCTTGCCGAAACGGTGTACTCGGTGGAGCTGACGCGCCGACGAGTATCGAATTTTGAACCAGATACCAAAATCTTGAAGCGCTTCTCTGTGCCAGAACCGATGACGGTCGAAGTCGAAGGCTTAATGACACTGGTGCTATTGGTAGCGACTGCATATACAAGCTGTGAGGCTTTGACAGAGCTGTCAATTTGGGCAGCACCGCGATCGAGTGCAAACATGCGATTGTAGCCAATTTGCTTGGCATTACTGGCGCTGCTTGTACCGCGATTGTAAGGTACAACGTTTTCACCAAAAGCTGTTTGATACTCATCGCTATCGACGTAGGAGTCGATTTCTGCGTCATAGCCCTCAGCTACAGTACGAACGATATGCGCCGAAACTTCAGTCTGATCTTGAGGAGCGCGACCCAAAATGTGCATAAAGTTGAGTTCCACAAAGCGATATGGAGCACAGGATGTGAAGTAGCGATCGCGATAAAAATCAGATTTCGCAACAGCACGGACAAATTCACGCACGGTGATCGAGCGATCGGCAAGCTTAGACTCTGCCGCTGTCAAGCGCTCGCTTTCCATAACATGGGGATTGCCCAAAACTTGTTTATAAACTGAACGAATAACAGTTTGGACATCTTCAGCGCTGCTATTTGGCCACAATTCGATAGCTGTTAAAGTTGCCATAAATCTCCTTTTAAATAAGTTGATATTAGGATTCAGAATTAGTGAGGCAAAGCATCGCTAATCCTTCTAAAAAAAGTTTTTAATCAAATGTTGAATAGTTAACGCATTACATTAACTATTCAATTAATACCAAAATTACACAGGTGTGATACTTGCAATTACGCCGCCTTGTTGGTGGATGCGTTGGTATTCTTGAGAAAGTTGATCGAAAGGCACCAAATAAACTTTGTTGCTACGACGGAACTTGGAAATGCTATTGACGCTCTTCGCACGGTAGCCTGTGACTTCAATACGGTAAACCTTGCTGTTAGGAGTACCAAATGAACCACGACGGGTCAAAGGTGCATCAGCAGGATTACGGAAGGTTGCGCCATTGCCAGAAGGTGAAATGACAGCAGTAGCGGTAGGGTTGATCACCAATGAATTAAGCTTGGGTGTAATTCCTGACAGATCGCCCTTGAGGCTGCTGCTAGATGCGCCGCGCACCAATTCAAAAGTATGCGTAAACTGCACCATGGTCTGACAAGCTTCGGTCTTATAGCCACGGATATAAGGAACGAAGTTTTCGCCAAAGGTATTTTGGTACTCATCGCTATCGATGTAGGTGTCGATATCAGCAGCAAATCCTTTAGTGTCAAGAGTTGTGCTATGTCCGCGCATTTCTTCGAGGTCTACTGGTGGGCGACCAAGGAGATGGCGGAAGTTAAGCTCGATCGCACGATAGCGAGGGCAGTTTGAGAAGAAGCGTGTCATGTATAGATCAGATTTGGCGACTGCTCTAACAAATTCACGGACGCTCAATTCACCGCGCTTGAATTGGGATTCAGGAACGGTGAGTCTTTCGCTTTCCATTACATAGGCATTGCCTAGTACTTGACGATAGACAGCAAGAATAAGCGTTTCGGCTTCTCCTGAAGATTGACCGAGTACCGATTCAATGGGAGGAGTTTCATCAAACAGGCTGACACCCAAGCGTGAAGCTGGTCCAAAAGGCATTACACAATATCTCCTGATTTAAAGAAAGGATTTAATAAAAGTGTTTATGAATTGCATATTTCAGAAGCTAGACTAAGCAAATAATGCTTGCCTTTGCCTCTAAATGACAAAGGTTACTGGCGTAGTAATTTATACGCTTTGTTATAATCGATTTTCGTATAAGTACGTAACCTTAATTATCAAGATTTGTGAATTTTGATTGGTTTTGCACAAGATTTACACAATCAAATTTGTTCAAATAAGCAATGGTGAGTGTTTGAAAGTGTCGCAGATAGATACTTTCAGAATTTTTTTTGGTAAATCAAAAAAGATAGGGCAGCGCACAGCGCCGCCCTATCTTTTGTAATCAACTATTGAGGCAAGCCGGACTCTAGAGCGGCTGCGACTACATAGTGGTTTTCGTCTTTTTGGAGCTTAGCGAGTAGTGGCTTAGCTCTAGGATTAGTCGAAATACTGAGGGTGGTGGCAGCTCGCCAGCGATCGCGCCAAAATTCAGCACTGGCTAAGTCAGTCAGTAAATCTAAGGCTTCGGATTCATAGGGGCTTTTTAGCAAACTACCTAAAGCTAAAATTGCGGTTTCTTTGACCGTCTGAGTTGGATCTAGCAGCGCTAGATTAATGATATTTAGCAAAATATCTTGGCGATCGCTCTCCATCAAAATTGCCAAAATCGTTTGACGGGTGAGCCAGTTTTGATTACGTTCAAATAAATTTTGGAGAAATGGTATAGAGCGATCGCCAAATTCAAACAGCGTATTTGCAATCTCAGCAAGTACGTTGTCATCCTTCTCTTGCTCTAATAGGCTTATCAAAACTTGAAATGACTGTTCGGTGAGATGATTGCCTAAACCCATTACCGCAAAGCGCCGACACAAAAAATCAGTACTAATAGTTAGTCCTTGCAAAAATGGCACAACTTCGTCAGATGGGGCTTGTGATAACTCGTCAAGGGCTAACTTGCGATCATAAATCGAACCACTGCGAAATAACAACTCTAGTTGAGCAAAGCGATCGCTATCCATGAGTTAAATCCTTTAGTTCTACCTTAAAAATCTCATCAACAGGTTTCGATGAGATTGTCGATTCCCAAGAAATACCCTGCAAAAAGGTAGCCCCCACTGATGTCTCAACAACATCTACACCCCAATCTCCAGTTTGTAAAGCATCTGGTGAGTCGCTTGTAGTTGGTGTGGTTTTGACACCGCCTAAGACTAAAATTTCTGGCAAAAATTGACGATCTAGCCCTTGCTTGATGCGTTGATCGGCAAGAGCCTGAACACAAAACTCGCCAATTTGCTTGGGTGAAAACTGGTTGCGATCGAACAAAATTTCGACAGTCCAATGGGGATGGCTAACCAATCGCATTTGGCAAGATGGGCGATCGCCTAAACCAAGCCGAAATACTTCAGCAAACTCTTCACGGCTAAGGGCTGGGGCTATGTTGGTTGAAATATCAAAGTTGTGCGAGAGCAGCATTCGTCCTTTAGCTGAATTACTCAAGATAGTCCTTAGTATTTTTAATGTAGCTATTGCCTATTTTAGGACAGAATCAAAACCAAAAAATAGTTGCGGTGCAGTAGCCCTGCACTCAAGTGCGAGCTAAAAGCTAAAACCCGTTAAAACGGGTTAATTGAAATATGTTGCAACATATTTAAGCCTTGAAGCGAACTTTGTGATAGTGCCGACGGCACTATCACAAAGTTCGCTTCAAGGCTTAATAATTTTCCATTGGGTTACATGTCGCATTGGCTTCCAGCCAAGAAAAGAGCCGATCGCTTCAGCACGACTAATCGAAATTTGGGTGAGCGTACCACCATATTTTTGCTGCCACTGAAATAATTTTTGTTCGCCCTCAAGGGTAACTACGTTGGCAACTAAGCGCCCTTGAGATCGCAAGCTTGTCCAGCAAGTCTCAAATAAATCTGGTATGTTCGCGCCGCCGCCAATAAAAATTGCGTCAGGAGTGGGTAAACCTTGCAAAACTTCAGGTGCTTTGCCTTCGATGATTTTGAGATTTGGTGTGCCGAGTGAAATTGCATTTTCCGCAATGAAATGTGTACGAGATTTTTCGATCCCGATCGCCTGACAGCGCGGATGACTTCGCATCCACTCGATTGCAATGGAACCACAACCAGCGCCAACATCCCAAAGTAGTTCACCCGCATTTGGAGCAAGTGCGGATAATGTGATGGCTCTAACTTCTCGTTTAGTTAATTGTCCATCATGATGATAAGCATCATCGGGAAGCCCAACTATGCGTGATAGAATCTTCGCATCAAAATCGGGAATACATTCCACTGCGATCGCATTAAGATCGGCAAATTCAGGAAGGGTTTGCCATTGATTCGCCACACTATAAATAACACGTTCTTTTATGCCGTTGAGATGTTCTAATACGATGATTTTGCTATTGCTGAAATTGCGATCGCATAGCATCTCGGCAACAATCTTAGGAGTTTCTTTTCCAGAACTAAGAATTAGAAGTTTGGCGTTTGGATAGATGTAAGTGAGCAATAGTGAAGCAGGACGACCACATAAGCTGAGAGTTTCCACTTCATTCAATGACCATCCTAATCTCGCACAAATCAAGCTAAAAGTGGAAGACGAGGGAATGATCGAAACTTCTTCTATGGGAATTCTTCTTAATAAAGTAGTACCAATTCCAAACCAAAGTGGATCACCACTAGCTAAGACACATACTGATTTGTCGCGATAATTGATGATTTTCTGAACAGTTTCTTCAATTGGAGAAGCCCATACTAATCGCGATCGCAGATCTTCAGGAAGCATCGCTAAATGGCGATCTCCACCTACTAAAATTTCGGCAGTATCAATTAGCGATCGGGCTGCTGGGCTTAGTCCTGACAGTCCATCTTCCCCAATACCAACTACTGTAAGCCATTTTTTAGTACAAGTCATATGAGCTGAATCAAATTAATCCTGATTATTATTGATGGAGACAATGCATCATCAACCTATGTAGTGATTGTATCCGATGAACTAAAAGTTTTAGATGTCTTGACTCAGAAAGATGTGATGAGCCTAGTAACGCAACAGCATCTGATCGCTCAATTAACGCTGAGACAATTCTGGCAGCAACGATCTCCATCAGCCAGCCTCATAATTTCACAATCCGACTTGAGGGGCTTGCGTAATATTAACGCTGCGATCACCCACTTTGAGCCGTCACAGATTACGCATTTAGCGATCGTGGACACGCAAGAACAACTGATTGGTGTACTCCAGCATGAATCCCTCATACGTATGAGAGATTCCATCATTCACGATGCCACTGCTTCGCTCTTTGCCATCCAACAAAAGATTCATGAACGCATTGTCAAGGTGGAACCACTGAAAGATGTATTGATTGATTTGCTGCAAACGATGGAAGCCTATCTGCGGGGTTCTAGTTGTGCGATTACACTCTGTCAGAATGGACGATTTGGGGAGATGATTGCATTAAGTTTGCCTCAGGACTGCAGTGGCGATGGAGAAAGCGAACAATCTACGTTGGATTGATTTTGACTTCCTGCGTCGCCTTCTTTTTCCTCCTTCCACCTATTTACCTACATGAGCGAAAGCGTTATCCCATCCCAGAAAAGTTAGGTTTTGGTATTATAACTGATGGTAGGATTTTACTAGATGATAGTTTTTACACTTAGCTCCTCCTCCTTTACCCACTATGGCGCGACAATCTAAATCTACTCGTTCTGCTACATCTTCCCAAGGGACTCTTGGGCTATCTGACTTGCGGAATCGGCTTAATTTTTTGGAGCAAGAAAATGAGAAATTACTCAAGCAAATTGAGTCAAACCGTTCTAAATTAAATAAGCTTAACGATAGCATTAAAGACGTGGGGATTCAAATTGCTCAACGCATTGCTCCTTTTCGTCAAAAAATATTGGAACTCGATCTCCAAATTCATGATGTATTTAAAGAAATCTTCGCTGGTAGAAAGTTGGGGAAGAAATCTCGAAAAGATATTGAGTCTGTTTACTATCATCTCCAAGCAGATGGGCTGATCAGTCCACAACAGTTACCCTCTAGCGCTAAAGTAGAAGATGATGATTCTGATGAAGAGTCGGAATGGAGAGGCAATGCGGGGCGATCGCATCAGGAAGTTATGGAAGATATTGCTAGACCCGATCGCGATGATCTTAAAAAAATACGCCAGCTTTTTTTGCGTCTAGCCGATCGCTTTCACCCTGACAAAGTTACCGATGAAGTGGAAAAAGCTTTTCGTACTGAGGTGATGAAGGAAATCAATCTAGCTTATCAAAATGGCGACTTGGCAAGGCTTTTGGATATCGAGAAGCAGCAAGAGCTGGAAGCATTAATTGATCGCGATAGTTCCGATGATCTGACTCGACATTGTGCGAAGGTGGAGTCAGAAAATTCTTTTCTGAAGGAGCAACTCGCTACCCTCAAGCAACAACTTAAACTCACAAAAAAAACTCAACAGGGTGAAATGACTACTGTTTTTCAACAGATCACTAAATATGGCGGTGATCCTATTGGTGAGGCTCTATTTGAGATTGAGGCTCATGTCGAAGTCGTTGAACAACTTCATCAATTTGTGCTTGATTTTCGAGATCGCCGCATCACGATTCAAGAGTTTTTGAGGGGCCCTTCAGATTTGAAGCAACAGCAAATGACGGAAGAGGAGTTAATGTTAGAGTTTTTAGTACAATTTCATCGGTAAATGCAAAATAGGGTGGCGGCGCAAAGCGCCGCCACCCTATTTTGCATTTACGGTTATAATTTTTGCATATCAAGCTTGAGAAAGCGATCTACTGCTTGATACATCCAATAGAGAGGCATTTTTGGATCGGAACTCGTTTTTTGAAATCCTAAGGCTCCTGCTAAAGCTGCATAATTGGGGTGAATGATTAAAGTGTACATATCCCATAGATTCGGGAAATCTTGCTGCATTCTCTGGAGAGTTTGTTGAGAATCTAGCAAAAGACTAGGCTGAGATGCTTGTCGATATTCACTATCAATCACCCAACTTCTCACAAAAATGGACTGACAGGCTTCATCTCCTGCCAAAGCCATCTGAAAAGGATCAATATCAGAAACTTGACTCAAATGCAGTCCGCGACTAGGAGGTTCAAAAAACTTTATTTCTGATTCCCGTTTAGTCGGATAGAAAGCATAAAAACCAACAGGGTTTTGATTGTCGCTACGGCGCAGAACTCGTAAGCCTGCTGCATATTGACTAGCCCAATCGCGAAGAATATTGGCAATGCGATAGGTGACTGCATCGTTATTGCGATTGAGCCAGTTGTAGTTGCTAGCTAACAAATTTGCGATCGGAATCGCATCACTGCGCGGGTCAAAAGCATCGATCGCAAAGCATATATTTGAGTCTTGAGCGTCACTTTCAAGTAGATCTGGTGGTGGTTGAATTTTGATTTGGGTGCAGTTGCCGTCAAACTGTTTTTGGATTAGCCCCAAATCAACTAGCTTATTAAGCATCATCCCCGCAGAGCGATCGCCACCCCGATCTTTGTCGCTATAAAATACTTCTGCGGCTTCGAGACAGCTACATTCAACCCATCCTTGTGGAAAAGATAACTCCGTCAGTGGTGATTTCGGGAGAACTTTTCGCGATTGGCAATCTTTTAAAAATAAATACAGGGCTAGTCGAACAAAACAATCGGCTCTGCGCCGCGTCATCCCGATTCGCCGAAGCAGCATCGCCACATAATGTTGTTGGATTGTTTCTGAAAGCCACTGTTCAAGAGCTTCAGGACGAATTGCTGGCGAATCTAACATAAGTTACCAATTAGCTGGAGATCCAAGTTTTTTTGCCGAAAGCAAAAAACTATTGGGATTTATTAATCAAATATAACAACCTTTTTTAAAAAACTTCGCCCTACTTCGATCTACTTCTTCACGCTTCTAGGCGATCGCAGTCTACTCGATCAAGTCATTCTCACTACAGGGGTAAAGGTTGCATGATTAGCTCACGAGTTTTCGGAGAAGCTAATGATTTCAATCTACCAATGCAAATCAGCCTTTCAAAATCTGCTCCGCCCATTCGTAGCCCAATTGGCAGCATGGCAAATTTCTCCTAACCAAGTTACGGGAGCAGCGATTTTGTTGTCAGGGGTGACGGGACTAGCACTTGTTCAAAGTACGCAACTCGCGCATCCTTTTTTGCCCACGACGCAACAGGTTCTTTGCTCTCTGCCGATCGCCTTATTAGTCCGCATGGGTCTGAATGCGATCGATGGAATGCTGGCTCGCGAACATAATCAAAAATCAGCATTAGGCTGCATTCTCAATGAGATGGGAGATGTCATTTCCGATGTTTGTCTATATCTACCATTTGCTCTGGTTTCAGGTGTTTCTGCTGCCTTGATTGTTGGAATTGTAATATTAGCGATCGCTTCGGAAATGGTCGGGGTCTTAGGCTATGAGATTGACCATATACGACATTACGAGGGCCCCATGGGCAAAAGCGATCGCGCCTTTGTATTTGGCTTAATTAGCTTGATCCTCGGCTTAGGAGTTGCTCCTTCTCAATGGCTCACACTCCTTTTAATTGGAGTAATTTTTCTACAAATGTGGACAATTATTAATCGTACGCAAGGAATGTTACAGAAGGTTGAATCATGGAAATAAATTTAGCTACACCAGTGTTATATACCCTCGCGGGAATTTTTGGACTACTTACGATCGCTACCCTTACCGTCCTCGGTTTAGCCTTAAGCCATTGGGATACAGACTATAGCGAACTAAATGCCCGCATCAAATCTTGGTGGGTGATGGTGACTATTTTCAGTCTCGCCATATTGCTGAAACATCCTGCATCTATCATCTTCTTTATGTTTCTCAGTTTTATCGCTCTGCGAGAATATCTCTCTGTAATTCCCACTCGCTTTAGCGATCGCCGCGTTTTACTCTGGGCATATCTTGCCATAGTCCTCCAATATTTTTGGATTTACATTGGCTGGTATGGAATGTTTTTAATTTTTATTCCCATCTATATGTTCTTGCTCCTGCCGATGCGGATGTTGCTCACTGGTGAAACTGAAGGCTTTTTAAATGCGATCGGCACAATCCATTGGGGGCTGATGTTGAATGTATATACGATTAGCCATCTCTCATATTTAATCATGCTTCCCCTAAGTGGCAATCCGATCGCAGGAGGCACAGGCTTATTAGTCTATCTATTGCTGCTGACTGAAATCAACGATATTTCTCAATATATCTTCGGCAAGCTATTTGGTCGCCATAAAATCATTCCCAAAGTCAGTCCCAATAAAACCGTTGAAGGATTGCTAGGAGGAGTTTTGACAACCACAGGATTAGCGATCGCCTTAGCGCCTTGGTTGACTCCCTTTGATTTAGTCCATGCTGGTTTTCTAGGGCTATTGCTCAGCCTGACAGGATTTATCGGAGATGTGAATATCTCTGCCCTGAAAAGAGATTTGGGCATTAAAGATAGCGGCAATCTGCTCCCAGGACATGGTGGCATCTTGGATCGCATTGATAGCCTCACTTACACCGCACCTCTATTTTTTCACTTCACAGTTTATTTCTACTTCCAAGGACAATTGCTATGAAACAAATTATTAGCGTTATCTTCTTTCTAACCACAAAAATCATCGTCTTAGTTCTGCTAGGATTGCGCATCCAACATCGCGAGAGATTGCCCACAACTGGCCCCGCAATTCTAGTCGCTAATCACAATAGCCATCTAGATACCCTTGTTCTCTTGTCGCTATTCCCCTTATCAAAGGTGCAGCATCTTCGCCCCGTCGCCAATGAGGAGTATTTTCTCCAACAAAATCCTTGCTTAGCATGGTTTGCACGTCACATTCTACATATTATTCCCGTTTCAACGGAATCGGGTAACTGTCGAGATAATTGCAGCAACCATCGCAATTTCTTTAAAAACTGTGCCGATGCGATCGCCGAAAATCAGATTCTCATTCTCTATCCTGAAGGCACTAGAGGCACTCCTGAAAGCATCGGTGAGTTTAGAAGTGGCATCGCCCATCTAGCCAAGCAACATCCTCATGTACCAATCGTTCCCATTTTCCTGCATGGTCTAGGCAAAGCGCTCCCGAAAGGCGACTTCCTCATCGTCCCATTGCTATGCTCAATCTTCATTGGTGAAGCCATGTATTGGAATGGACAAAAACAAATCTTTCTCCAGCAACTAACAGAGCGCGTACAGGCGCTGTCAGCAGAAAAATGAGCCAAGAACTCAAGTTCTTGGCTAAAAGCTCAAGTCCACTTCAGTGGACTAAAAAATAGATTTTATCTACTTTATCCTTTATCCTTTATCCTTTTTCCTTACCCACCGAGGTTATCATGCTACAAAAAACATTTCCCACCTACGAACAACTTTTGCTTCCTCTACCAATCTGGAATCCTAAGGCTTGGTACTACGGATTGATGAATCTCTCTCTCAAAACCATTGGCAAACTATCACGAGGCATTCAGATCGGATTTCAGTATGGTTTTGATTCAGGTGTGATGCTAGAGTATGTTTATAAAAATCAGCCCAGTGGGATTACGCCTCTCGGAACTCTCATTGATTGGTTCTATCTTAACTCTCAGGGATGGCGCGGCATTAGATCGCGATCGCAGTTGATGAAAACCACACTCCGCAGAGTATTGCAGTCCTATCAACGGCAAAATATTCCCTGTCATTTGTTGGATGTTGCTTGCGGTGGTGGTCGCTACGATCTAGAAGTTTTGCAAGAATTTGAACAAGAATTGGGAAATAATGCGATCGCGGCAACCCTGCGTGATTACAAATTAGAGAATGTCACTAAGGCTCGCCAGTTAGCGACTCAATTCGGAGTTACTGCTCAGATCGAACAGGCAGATGCGTTCAATGACGAAGATCTAGATCGGGTAATGCCAAGACCAAACTTGGTAATTGTTTCAGGACTACATGAGATTTTGCCAAATGATGCGCTGATTAAAAATCATTTTCAGCAACTCTATCGGATTCTCGATACGTCAGGGACGCTGATCTTCACGATTCAGCCGCAGCATCCTCAGCTAGAAATGATTGCTCGTACTTTGCCAGCTCATACGGGGCTTCCTTGGGTAATGCGGGTGCGCTCTTGGGAGCTAATTCGCCAATGGGCAGAAGTTGCTGGATTTGAGAACTTTCAGGTGCAAATGGAATCCAATGGCATTTTTGGAGTTGTCACGGCTGAAAAGCACATCTGAGTTTCTCTTCTAATTCCAAAATTAAAGCAATAAACTCATTAAAAGAGGGAAGAGTCATGTCATGACTCTTCCCCTTTTTGAATTGGATTTTACTTAGACTGCCAGAGCAGGTTCCTTCATGCTGATCTCTGGATACTCAAGTTCAGGATAAAGAGGGAAGCGATCACATAGAGCTTGAACTCTTGTGAGACAATCAGCTTGGACAGCATCGCTCTCAGGACTTAAAAGGCGATCGGCGATAATATTGCCGATTTCGCGGAAGTCAGATTCTTTCAAACCGCGAGAGGTCATCGCAGGAGAACCGAGGCGTAAACCACTAGTGACAAAAGGTGATTCAGGATCGAATGGAACGGTGTTTTTATTGGCGGTGATATTGATGCCGCTTACTAACAAGTCTGCGACCTTACCAGTCATACTAATACAACGCAAATCGACCAACAACAAGTGGTTATCAGTTCCATTGGAAACCAGTTTGAATCCACGTTCTTGCAATTGAGCAGCAAGAGCTTGAGAGTTCGCAATCACCTGTCCGCAATAAGTCTTGAACTCAGGACGTAATGCTTCACCGAAGGCAACAGCCTTTGCTGCAATTACATGCTCAAGTGGTCCACCCTGTGATCCAGGGAAGACAGATTTATCGAATTTCTTGCCAAGAGCCGCATCGCGAGTCATGATCAAGCCGCCACGGGGACCACGTAGGGTTTTGTGGGTAGTAGTCGTAACCACGTCACAATAGGGAATTGGATTGGGATGATGTCCTGACGCGACTAAACCTGCGATGTGAGCGATGTCTGCCATTAGGTATGCGCCAACTTCATCTGCGATCGCACGGAATTTAACGAAATCGATAATTCTGGGATATGCGGAATAGCCGCAAATGATTAATTTTGGTTTATGTTTCAAAGCCAAATCACGAATCAAATCAAAATCTAGCTGTTCGGTTTCTTGATTTAAACCGTAATGGACTTTGTTAAACCACATTCCCGAAACATTTACAGGTGAACCATGAGTCAAATGTCCACCGTGGGACAAGTCCATACCCATGAAAGTGTCACCTGGTTTGAGCAGGGTCAGGAATACGGCAAAGTTTGCCTGTGCGCCAGAGTGAGGCTGGACATTTGCATGGGCTGCGCCAAATAATTCTTTGATGCGATCGATTGCGATCGACTCGATCTCGTCTACAAACTCACAACCGCCGTAATAACGTTTGGATGGCAGCCCTTCGGCATATTTGTTAGTCAGTACTGATCCCTGCGCCGCCATAACTGCGAGGGACGTAAAATTTTCACTGGCAATCAGTTCGATATTATTGCGCTGTCTCTCGATTTCTTTACCGATAAAGCCTGCGACAAGAGGATCGGATGCGGCGAGGATGGGAAACAAGTTTGTCATTTTGCTAAGCTTCTGTGCTTGATTGTCTGAAATTAAGTTGGATAGGACTTACGCAGTATCCCTGCACTCAAGTGCGTGCTAAAAGCTCAAACCCGTTGAAACGAGTTAATTAACAGTATTCTGTAGTCCACTTTAGTGGACTTGAGCTTTTAACCAAGAACTTGAGTTCTTGGTTGATTTACATAAGTCCTGTGGGTCGAAAACAAGGCTGGATTAGCCTGAACGAAAATAGAAAATACCTATGAAAATATGCTAACACGCAGTGATTATAGCTATAGACTAAAAAGAGAGTGGCGGCGCTTTGCGCCGCCACTCTCTTTTTGGTTTTACGGCGCTTTGTACTGCGTTAAGATCCAATTGATAGCCAACAAATGGAGACAGCCAAATAATTACTATGCCCAAGCCTAAGACCACGCTTATTTTAAATCCCAAACCTCAATCACAAATTACACTCAGTGAATATGTCACTGCGATCGCATGGTCACCCAATAGCAAATATCTCGCTGCTGCCACTGCATCGGGTGAGACAGTGCTGTTTGAGGATGCAAAGGCAGGTAACGATTTGACCCAAAAGCTGATTGAATTACAAGCACCAACAGAAATTTCAGTGGATTGTCTGGGATTTTCGGCAGACGGGCGATGGCTGGCGGCTGGGGGGCAAGATGGTAAAGTACGAGTCTGGAAATTAGATGGCGATCAAACTGTGATCGCGGAAACCCTCGATCTTGGTACAAAATGGATTGAGCATCTGATTTGGCATCCCACTCGTCCTGAGTTTGCGTTTAGCTTCGGTAAGTATGTCCAAATCTGGAGCGCAGAGACTCTCGATATTGTGACAACTCTGCATTTTGAGCAATCAACAGTATTAGCGATCGCATGGCATCCTAGCGGCGAATTACTGTCGGTGGGCGGCGATAGTGGTATTAAAGTTTGGACAGCTAAGGATTGGTATGAAGATCCGATTCGGTTTGAGATGCCGACTGCTACTTCAAAACTGGTTTGGGATCGGGTAGGTGAATATTTAGTGGCAAGTACCCTCGATAATTTGGTGGTGGTTATGCAATGGCTCGGCACTGACTTTGATGCTTCACCTTGGCGGATGCAGGGCTTTCCTGGCAAGATTCGCTGCTTTGATTGGTCAGCTAGCAAAACTTCGCCGCTATTGGCTTCCTCTAGTGGTTCCGATGTGGTTGTATGGGAAAAACATGCTGATCTGAATGTCGGCTGGGAAGGTGAAGTAATCAAAGGACATAACAGTATTGTCGGCTTTGTTGCTTTCAAACCTAAATCTGAAGTAATTGCCTCCGCTGATGAGAATGGCAGAATCGCGATTTGGAAAGATGCTAAGGATTGGGTGCAAGCGCTAGAAACGCCAATGGGCGAGATTACGGCGATGCAATGGCAACCACAGGGCAAAAAATTAGCGGCGGCAAATGCCGACGGAGAGCTAATGTTATGGACAGAATCTTCACAGGGCAAAGGCTTTCGCTAAAAAATTGAGTGGCGGCGCTTCGCGTAGCCACTCAATTTTTGCGTATTGCAGGATCTCAGGTTATTTCTCATTTAAAATTTACCCCACCCTAACCCTCCCCTTGCAAAGTGGAGGTAACAAGATTTCTAGTTTTCCCCCTTGGCAAGGGGGAATTAAAGGGGGTAAAGCCCGACTTATGCCTAAACTATGGGAGATTCCTTACGAGAAATGATCTTATTCGGCTAACCACATTTGGGCTGTTCTGGGTGGGACAAATAGGGACAGCGTATTTCCAGAAAGGTTCATCTCATAGTGATGGATGAGATCTCGATATTTAGCAGGGTTTTTTAGTCCCCAAGTGCTGAAATTTGCCCATTGGTTTGAGCCACTTTTGTTTATAGCCACAATTCCATTTGCGCCTCGGCGGAATACTAGCAATAAGTCACTTTCATAAAGGATAACCATCGGCTGACCATGAACAGCGTTATGAAAATGGATCATCGCCACCATATCGGCTCGCTTGTACACATCTAACCAGCGATCGCGGTCTTGCGAATGGCGAGATTCATTATGGTCAGAATAAATGAGCGGAACTCCTCCATCGCGTCCCAAGATGTAAGCATGAGCCAAATGTTCATCTTGTGGATCAAATAACCAAAAGCGAAATCCATCATTGTGAGGAATATCGTGGTTGATTACAAAGGTTACGGATCGATTCCAAGGCAAAGCGTTATTTTGTTTTTCAGGACGAGCCAATGACCTCAAAGAACCACGCATTCCAAATGCTTCACGCATAGTTTGAAATAGTGGAAAATCATAGCCTGAAATCCAAGTTTCCCTTAGGAACGGATCAAGGAATATCCTCTCATCGCGATCACTACCTGTTAAAACTTCACCAAACCAAAATCGATCTCGAAATTTAGGATTATCAGCGAAGTTATCAATCATTCGCTCGGTGATATGTTTAATGGCATCTATCCGAAAACCATCGAAGCCCATCTCTATCATTGCTTCTACCATAGCGGTCTGCTGCTGCAACACCCAGTCAGAATTTTTGAGATCAGGCAAACCCGATAAGTTCTGATAGATTACGGCATCCCGATTTGACCACTCATCGATATCAATCTCACCAGCATTGTTAAAGTCGAAAACAGAAAATAATCCTTCACTCAGGTCACCATATAGTCGGTTCTCCTCAAATAAGGCAGGCTGTTTTTGGTAACGCTCAAGTTCGGCTGCACCTGGAAAATCGAAATGATCTTTACGAGCTTCGTTTGCCATGTGGTTAACCACAAGATCGGCATAAACCTGTAATTTGGGAGTGCCTTCATGGCAAGCCTTAATCAACTTCTCCAGCTCCTTCTTTCCTCCTAAGTAGGACAGCAATACACGATAATCTTTGGGTTGATACCTCTGCCACCACTGATCGCCATTAGGATCTGAGTAAAGCGGAGGGGGGATTAGCACCGCTCCATACCCCGCATCTCTTATAGAATCAAGGTTGTCAATAATTTCTGTGTATCGCCAATTAAAAGCATGGAGAGTAACATTTCGCATGGATATTCTTTCCCTATAGTGGTCGAAAAATCTGCTGGAATGTGAAGAATGAAAATATTATACTGAACTTTTAAGTAATTCTCCATTAAAAGTAGGTGATCTCATTAAGAAACCTTTCAATGTCCAGATCCCCGACTTTTTCTAGGCAAACAAAGGTAATTTGCAAACTTAAAAAAAGTCGGGGATCTTAGCCTGCGCTTTTTAAATTTTCTTATGCCTAGCTACTTAAAAGCATATTTACTGTGATATTATTACATTCGCTTTGCTTACCAAAAGACACTGCAAAAAATATTTGGAGAGGTGGCAGAGTGGTTGAATGCGTCTGACTCGAAATCAGATTTGGGGTCACACCTAACGGGAGTTCGAATCTCCCCCTCTCCGTAAGAACAAAAAAGCGCTTGATGCTAGGCATCAAGCGCTTTTTTATATGCAGAAACATTAGTTTTGGGTTTTCAGCGTCTGCGGTTCTGAAAACCCAAACGTTGGTTTCATAATTTCTCGTTACAAAAACTGCAACTGAGAAACTAATCCTTACTAAGAGTGAGAAACTCAAGATCAAGAAACACTAACAGCTTGCAAAACTGCCTAACACAAGAATGCAAGCGCTGAGGAGCGAAATTACTATGAAATCAATTAAGCCTATCTATATTGCATTACCTGTTGCGATCATCCTTGCAGGTGCGATCGCTCATCGCACCTTAGCCCAGTCTAGCCCGATCGCTAAAACTCCACAAAACCCTAGCACGATGCTTAGAACAGGAATTCTCGAACCAGTTAGCGATCGCACTCCTCGCGCCGAAACAAACAAAGATCGTCCTGTTGGTGGGTTGTATGTCCAAACCGCAGATCGCAAGCAACAAGCTTTTACCCTAACCAATACTGATGTCAAAGGGAAAATATCTGGCAACATTTCAAGGGTAGAAGTCACCCAAACTTTTCAGAATCCTTATGACAAAGCCTTAGAAGCCATATATGTATTCCCCTTGCCAGACCAAGCGGCTGTCGATGACATGGAAATTAAGATCGGCGATCGCGTGATTAAAGGGGATATCAAAAAACGTGAAGAAGCCAAAGAAATCTATGACCGCGCCCGCAAAGAGGGACGCACAGCGGGGTTGCTAGAACAAGAACGGGATAATATCTTCACACAATCTCTAGCAAATATCAAACCAGGTGAACAAATCAAGGTGACGATTCGCTACACCGAAAGCCTAAAATTCGAGCAAGGCGATTATGAATTTGTATTCCCAATGGTCGTGGGGCCTCGCTATATTCCAGGAACAGCGATCGATCCCAAGGGAAATACTACTCAAGTCCCTGATGCCTCGCGAATTAATCCGCCCGTACTCAAACCTGAAACTCGATCGGGCAATGATATTAAGGTGAGCTTGCAAATTGATGCAGGTGTTCCCATTCGCAATCTTTACTCCACTTCCCATCGCATTGATGTCCAGAATAATGGCGAAACCATGCAACTAAAATTAGCGGCTGGCGATAACATTCCTAACAAAGACTTGATTGTGCGTTACAAAATCAGTAGTGATCGCACTCAGCCCACGATTCTCACAACCACAAACGACCAAGGCTCACACTTTGCAACTTATCTGATTCCTGCGATCGCCTATCGTGCGGATCAAATTGTGCCCAAGGACGTTGTGTTTTTGATGGACACCTCAGGTTCTCAATCAGGCGATCCGATTATCAAATCACGGGAACTGATGCGCCGCTTTATTAATGGATTGAATCCAAACGACACATTTACAATTATTGATTTTTCTAGCACTACTCGCCAGCTTTCTCGTTATCCTTTACAAAATACTGCGGCAAATCGTCAAAAGGCGATGAACTATATCGATCAAGTTGATGCTAATGGCGGGACAGAATTAATGAATGGAATCAATGCTGTAACCAATTTTCCGACCTCATCTAATGGACGGATTCGCAGCGTGGTACTAATTACCGATGGTTATATTGGCAACGACAATGAAGTAATTGCCGCCGTTCAGAAAAATCTCAAGCCAGGTAACCGTCTTTATAGCTTCGGTGTTGGTAGTTCTGTTAATCGCTATCTGTTAGAGCGTGTTGCCGAAATGGGACGAGGTACATCGCGAGTAGTGCGTCAAGATGAACCAACCCAAGAAGTTGCCGAAAAATTCTTCCGTCAAATCAATAATCCAGTCCTCACAAATATTCAAGTGAAATGGGAAGGTGATGGTGCGGCTCCTGAAATCTATCCAAGCAATGCTCCTGACCTATTTGCGGAGCAGCCTCTAGTATTGTTTGGCAAAAAAGGCGATCGCATTAATGGCAAGCTCAAAATCACAGGTATCGCCGCAGGTGGTGAACGCTACGAGCAAACTCTTGAAGTGAATTTTGAAAAGGGGAATAGTAATCTCGGTATTGCCCAACTATGGGGACGCGCTCGCATTAAAGATTTAATGAATCAGATGTTTAGCGGCGAAGTCAAATCAATTGTTGATGCAGTAACTCAAACTGCTCTCAACTACCGCTTGCTCTCTCAATACACTGCTTTTGTTGCCGTGAGCGAAGAAGTGCGCGTCAATCCTGACGGCGGCAAGGTTACAGTAAATGTTCCTGTAGAAATGCCTCAGGGCGTAAATTTTGGTGTGACCTCAGGCGAGATCGCCGATAGTCGAAGTCTCAAGCCTGCTGCACCAAGCCCCACGACTATGCCTCCTCTGCAATATAATTCGCGAGTCAGATTACAAGGAGGATCTACGTTAACTGGAGGGGATCAGCTTAACAGTAGGCTCAGTCCTAAAGTTGATAGTATTAATTCTCCTGCTGAACCATCAAAGGTAAGCCAACAATCTACTGTATCAAAAGTCCAAATCGTGAGTATCTCAGGCATTGCTGGTGTTGATATTAGCATTGTGCAACAGGCGATCGCTCAACAATTGCAGACAATTAATGTTCCTGCTGGATTCAATGGAACTGTGGTCTTAGAGATTCCCATTCAAAATGGCAGATTGACAAGGTTTGTACTGGATGATGTGGTTTCAACAGTGACAGATAAAAATCTTGTAGACTTGATCAAGCGATCGCTACAAAATGTTGTCTTGTCATCGACAGCAAAAGGCAATATTCGTCTAACTCTAAACGTCACTTCTTAAAGTTACAAAGCCCAGTTTGGTGAGAAGCTTTATCATTGGTGATGTAAAATCATATCTGCAAAGATGATGGGTTACGCTATCGCTAACCCATCCTACATTTAATTTCAACAACCTACTTAGGAATGAAAATTAATTAAAACCAAAATTTGTTGGGGCGGGCGAAGCCCACCCCAACAAATTTTGGTTTTAATTTCACAAGTTAATTAAGTTTCATTCCTTAGAGGAAATTACAGTTGAAGAATGTATTGATGTCTTACTGTATGTTTTTTCTTAGCAAGCAACTAAGCGACATACCACATCGGAAAATTTAGCCTTAGATAAATCTAGAATAATGTGATGTAGCGTTGCCCAATTAAACTATGCGATTTATTAATCCGAAAACTGACTATGCGTTTAAGAAAATCTTTGGCTCTGAGCAGAGTCATGATATTCTAATCAGCTTTCTCAATGCCATTCTCTATGATGGGAAACCTGTAATCCAAGATTTGGAGATCCTTAATCCTTATCTAGCACCAAAAATACGCGGTGTTAAGCAGACTTATCTAGATGTAAAAGCCACACTAGATAATGAGACAACTGTAATTATCGAGATGCAGGTGTTGAATATTGAGGGTTTTGAGAAGCGGATTTTGTATAATGCGGCGAAGGCATATTCTAATCAATTGAGAGTTGGTCAAGACTATAGTTTATTAAATCCTGTAATTGCGCTGACAATTACAGATTTTGTGATGTTTCCAGAAATCAATCAACTAATTTCGCGGTTTATTCTCAAGGAAAAAGATTTTTTGATTGATTATCCAATCTATGACATTGAGTTGGTATTTGTGGAGTTGCCGAAGTTTGAGAAGGATGTTAAGAATTTAGAAACCTTGGCGGACAAGTGGTTGTATTTCTTGAAATGTGCACGACAGTTGGCTATTGTGCCTGACAGTATGAATCTTGTGCCTGAGATTAGTCAAGCATTTGCGATCGCTAATGAGATCAATCTCACACCTGAGCAAATTGAAGATATGGAGATGCAGGAGATGTTTATCCATGATCAACGCAATGTGATTAAAAAAGCCATCAATCAAGGACTTGCTGAGGGCAAAGCTCAAGGACTTGCTGAGGGCAAGGCTGAGGGCAAGGCTGAAGGTCTGCTTGAGGGCAAGGCTGAGGGCAAGGCTGAGGGCAAGGCTGAGGGCAAGGCTGAAGGTCTGCTTGAGGGCAAATTGGCAATGGCTCGGCAGTTGTTGGATGTTTTGGATGATCTGGCGATTAGTCGGGCTTCGGGTTTGAGTGTGGAGGAGGTGGCGAGGCTTAGAAGCTAAAGTGGAAGAACTAGCAATGCGGATTAAGACCAACCCCAAGTCGATGAAACACCATCCTTCTTCCATCTCTCTTATCCCTATTCTTACGTTTTTTTATAGGGGCGATCGCAGTTTATAGGAAATGGATAGGCTTGATGGATTTTTTTGGTCGAGCGCTGGTTGTGGGGATAGATAGGCGATCGCTATTTGGCTAGTTTTTGTTAAGACCGATCACAATGTATATAGGTTACCTTTGATAAAGGATGAGAGAGAGCTACTAACAAACTAAAGGAAACTTATATGGATTTCAGTGCCGCCTTACCGATTTTTGCGATTACCTTGCGCGAAGGAGTCGAAGCTGCCCTTGTGGTGGGTATCGTGATGGCATATCTCAAAAAAGCCGATCGCAGTTCGCTTAACCCTTGGGTGTTTGGCGGCATTGGTACAGGAGTATTAGCTAGCTTTGTAGTGGGGATATTACTGAATTGGTTTTTAAAGCAGGTCGAAAGTACTGACCCAGACCAAGCCGCTTTTTATGGGCAATTGTGGCAAGGCATTTTGGGAATCACCGCGATCGCCATGTTGAGTTGGATGTTGGTATGGATGACCGAAAATGCTAAGGCGCTGAAGGGTGAAATTGAGGGACGAATTGGCAAGGCGATCGCGAATGAAAAGAATGCAGGATGGGCGGTTTTTACGCTGATTTTGATCGCAGTTTTGCGCGAAGGTTTTGAGGTGGTGATTTTTATCTCCGCTAAGCTGCAAGGCGGACTTGCGCCAATTTTGGGCGCGATCGCAGGTTTAGTTGGGGCAGTAGCGATCGGGGTTGCACTGTTTCAATTCGGGATTCGCATCAATCTCAAATTATTCTTTCAAGCGATGGGTATATTTCTATTACTAATCGTTGCAGGGCTAGTCATCAGTGCGATCGGGCATCTTGACAAAGCCGTAGCAGCCTACGCTGAACTCTCGCAAGCTTCGCTTTGCTTCCCAACTGATACAACAACTGGACCAACCTCTTGTCTTCTAGGTGGTTTAGTTTGGGATGTACATGAGATTCTTCCTGACAAAGAATTCCCTGGAATCTTACTTAAAGCTTTGTTTGGCTTTCGCGATCGCCTATTTCTTGGACAAGCGATCGCTTACTTTACGTTTCTGACCTCTGCGGGATTGTTATATTTCCAAAGCCTTTCGGACAAGCCTATGAAAAGTGTGGCGAAGAATTGACGGTAACGTAAAATCAGTAAACTATCTGAAGCATTGCCCTCTAAATCAGCACATTTAATTTCTATGCATGACAACTTAAAGCAAATTCTGGAAACAGTAGCGAAAGGAGAGCTTAGCCCAGACAGAGCTTTAGAAGAATTGAAATATCTCCACTATGAATCGGTTGGAGATTTCGCCAAAATCGATCACCATCGCACTTTACGAACAGGTTTTCCTGAAGTAATTTTTGGTTTGGGTAAGACTCCTGAGCAAATTATCAAGATTATGCAGGTGATGGAGTCCAAAAACCCCTTGGTAATGGCAACTAAGATCTCATCTTCTGTTTATGAACTAATTCAGCCATCTTTGCGCGGTTTGCGATATTACCCGATCGCCCAAATTTGCTGCCTCGGTGAGTCAATCATGAAAAAGCAAGGCACAATGACAATCCTTACCGCAGGAACTGCTGATCTGCCGATCGCAGAGGAAGCTGCCGTAACAGGTGAGCTATGTGGATTTACAGTTAAGCGACTTTGGGATGTGGGTGTGGCAGGTATCCACCGATTACTCAGTCATCGCGATGCGATCGC
>Ga0209985_10000378_pt1 | contig 49511 bp, 44 predicted proteins | sample NOAtaG_FD_187305 | JGI IMG/M metagenome (GOLD analysis project Ga0209985, IMG submission 187305) | Freshwater lake microbial communities from Lake Erie, under a cyanobacterial bloom - NOAA_Erie_Diel6S_1000h metaG (SPAdes) (version 2) | ecosystem: Environmental > Aquatic > Freshwater > Lake ... | reverse complement strand
AACTGACGGGATTCCGTCCCCGACGGTTCCCCCAGGGTCTTGCCCCACAGGGTCCCGTCCTACTTACCCCGGCTGAGCGGGGCCTCTGGGTCATCCAGGGGCATCCACCAGGCCACCACCTCTTCTCGTTCTCATGACCACCACTCTCCAGCAGCGCTCCGGCGCCAACAGCTGGCAGCAGTTCTGCGAGTGGATCACCTCCACCAACAACCGCCTCTACGTGGGCTGGTTCGGTGTGCTGATGATTCCTTGCCTCCTGGCTGCCACCATCTGCTTCATCGTGGCGTTCATCGCCGCTCCCCCCGTCGACATCGACGGCATCCGTGAGCCCGTGGCCGGCTCCCTGCTCTACGGCAACAACATCATCTCCGGTGCTGTGGTGCCCTCGAGCAACGCCATCGGCCTGCACTTCTATCCCATCTGGGAAGCCGCCAGCCTCGATGAGTGGCTGTACAACGGCGGTCCCTTCCAGCTGGTGATCTTCCACTTCCTGATCGGCATCTACGCCTACATGGGCCGCGAGTGGGAACTCTCCTACCGCCTGGGCATGCGCCCCTGGATCTGCGTGGCCTACAGCGCCCCTGTGGCCGCTGCCTCGGCTGTGTTCCTGGTGTACCCCTTCGGTCAGGGCTCCTTCTCGGACGCCATGCCCCTGGGCATCAGCGGCACCTTCAACTACATGCTGGTGTTCCAGGCAGAGCACAACATCCTGATGCACCCCTTCCACATGCTGGGTGTGGCCGGTGTGTTCGGCGGCAGCCTGTTCTCCGCCATGCACGGCTCGCTGGTGACCAGCAGCCTGGTGCGTGAGACCACCGAGAGCGAGAGCCAGAACTACGGCTACAAGTTCGGCCAGGAGGAAGAGACCTACAACATCGTGGCTGCCCACGGTTACTTCGGTCGCCTGATCTTCCAATATGCCAGCTTCAACAACAGCCGCAGCCTGCACTTCTTCCTGGCTGCCTGGCCTGTGATCGGCATCTGGTTCACTGCCCTGGGCGTGAGCACGATGGCCTTCAACCTGAACGGCTTCAACTTCAACCAGTCGATCCTGGATTCCCAGGGTCGGGTGCTGAACACCTGGGCCGATGTGCTGAATCGGGCTGGTCTGGGCATGGAAGTGATGCACGAGCGCAATGCGCACAACTTCCCGCTCGACCTGGCCGCTGCAGAAGCCACCCCCGTGGCACTGACCGCCCCGGCGATTGGCTGAGGCCAGACAGCCCGGCTGAAGTTCAAGACCCCAGAATGAAACTGGGCTCAAGACGGAATCCCGAAAGCCCTCGCCGCAAGGCGGGGGCTTTTTGTTGCGCGCAGCTGGCAACCCATGGATCTGGGATTGGGATTGAGTCGATGTGCCCATGACCACCACTGGCCTTGGCTTCCAGTCGACTGAACAGCAATCCAGCCCGCCCAGCATCGGAGCCCAGCCCTTCAGTGGTGTGGTCAGCCGCCCACGCCGTGGTCTCTGGGGTGGTCGTCGCCCCAATCCCTGAGACGCTGCGGGCAGTTCGGCTTGCCGATGCAGCGAACTGTGATGTGCTCGGGATCGGCGCCGGCCTTCACCTGGAGGGCGCCGATGCGCACTTCTCCGGCAGTGGCGCTCTTCGCCAGGAGGGAGCCGAGGCTCTCGACAGAGGCGGACCCTGTCCCAGCCAGTTCCGTGGGCAGGGGTAACCCGTAGAAGTTGAGCAGCTGCTCCTGGGTGATGGCTGCATGGAAGCGCAGGGCCAGATCGGGCTGGAGTTCGGGCGGCTCGGGATTGGGCTCGAACAGCCGGTTGATCAACGGCTCCAGATTGATGCGCATGGCCACAAACACGTGGTCGCCCGGCATCAGCACCGTGGTGCCGCGGGGCATCACCACCTCGCGCCCGCGAACGATCAGCGAGACGACGACGCCATCGGGCAGGGCCAGATCACGCAGCCGCTGACCGGCCACGTGGGTGCGCGCCTTCACGGTGTAATCGAGGATCTCGCCATCCACCTGGCGCAGGGCGTTGATCTCCACCGACAGGGCCGGGGTGGGATCGGCGGGTCTGCCGATCTGCAGCCAGCGGGCCACCAGCGGCAGCGACCAGCCCTGGGTGAGTGCCGAGATCAGCACCACGAAGAACACCGCGTTGAAGATCTGGCCGCTCTTGGCTACGCCGGCCAGCAGCGGGAAGGTGGCCAGGGTGATCGGCACCGCGCCCTTGAGCCCCACCCAGGAGAGGAAGGTGAGCTCGCGGCGGCGGAACTGGAACGGCAGCGCCGACACCCACACAGCCAGGGGCCGGGCCACCAGGATCAGCACCAGGGCGATCAGCAGCCCTTCCCAGGCCACCGCAGCCAGGCGACTGGGGAAGCTGAGCAGCCCCAGCATCACGAACAGCACGATCTGCCCCAGCCAGGCGGTGGCGTCGTGGAAGGAGAAGATGCCGCGCCGGAACACCAGGGAGCTGCTGCCCAGCACGATCCCGGCGATGTAGACGGCCAGGAAGCCGCTGCCCCCCAGCACCGCCGCCAGCCCAAAGGCCACCAGACCGAAAGCGAGTGCCAGCAGGGGATAGAGGCCCGGGTAGTCGAGGTTGATGCGGTTGATGGCCCAGGTGGCCAGGCGCCCCGTGAGCAGCCCGGCCAGGGTGCCCAGGCCGAACTGGCCCACAAACAGCCCCAGCAGTTCCTGGGGCGAATCAGCCGTGCCGGTGATCACGCCGATCAGGCCGAGCGTGAGGAAGATCGCCATCGGATCGTTCGAGCCGCTCTCCACCTCGAGGGTGGCGGTGAGCCGCTCGGGCAGCTTCAGGCCGCTGCTGCGCAGCACCGCAAACACCGCTGCCGCATCGGTGGAGCCCACGATGCTGCCCAGCAGCAGCCCCTGCAGCAGCGGCAGCTGGAGCACCCAGGCCGCCGCCAACCCCGTGATCAGCGAGGTGAGCAGAACCCCGAGGGTGGAGAGGGCCAGGGCCGGCTGCCACACCCGCTGCACCGAGGCGACCGAGGTGCGCAGGCCGCCGTCGAACAGGATCAGGGCCAGCGCCACGCTGCCGATGCTGTTGGCCAGCCCGTAGTTCTCAAAAGGGATCCGGCCCAGGCCCTCCGATCCCGCCAGCATCCCCACCGAGAGAAAGAGCACCAGCACGGGCACGCCCAGCCGGGCGGAGAACTTGCTGGAAGCGATCCCGAGCAGCAGCAGCACGCCGGCAAGGAGAACGGCCAGGTTGATCCCCATGCGTTTGTTGTCGGTGCCGCCCCTGTGAGGTTGGCTCAGAAGCGGCTGAACTGCAGTGGGCCAGGCCCCCATTCAGCACGGTTGTTGCACAGGCTGGATGGAGGGCCTCGCCTGTGCCGTGGCGGAAGCCCTCGGCCCGGCATTGCTTATCCAGAACAACGCAGCTACTGGCCGCGTCGCCGGCCAATGGCCTGGAAGCCGGCGATGTAGACGGCACAGAGGGCGAGGATCCGAAAGCTGTTGCGCACCACCACGAAGCGGCTCTGGCCCTGCTGGCCGCCGATTGTGCGGGCGAGTTTCTGGTCGGGGTCGCGGATGCGGGCGGGGTGGGCGTCTGGCCAATCCAGCCGATGACACCAGCCATCGCCCCCGCAGCCCGGCCGGGTTTGGCCATAGGGTCGATCCGCCAGACAGCAGCATCCCTTGGCCGACCCCTCCACCGCCCCCAGCAGGGAGCCTGCCGCCCAGCAGGCCTTCCGTTACGAGCCCCTGGAGCGCTTCGGCGAGGGCCTCACCACCAGCCGGCCCTGGAACACCACGGCCCTGGCCGGGGTGGAGCGGCTCAATGGCCGGGTGGCGATGGTGGGCTTCGCCGCGGCCGTGGTCGGCGAGTGGCTCACCGGTCACGGGCCGGCCGGTCAGCTGCTGGCGCTGCTGCGCTGGTATCTGGGCTGAGCCGGGTCCATCCTTCGCCGGCCGCCCGTTTGCTGGCCATGGTTCGGGGGTGGTTGGCTGAAGAAGGTGTGCCGTCCCCGTTCGATCGCTCCGCCCAGGCCGCACCCCCGCTGGTGCTGGTGCATGGGCTGCTGGACACACCGGCCGTGTTCAACGGCCTCAAGCGTGAGCTGGCCGGCCGCCGCCAGCCCCTGCTGATCCCGGCCCTGCCCCTGCGGTTGGGGCGCACGCCCGCCCTGGAGGCCGCCGACCTGCTGGGCGGCCACATCGAGGCCGCCTTCGGCCGTGATCAGCCGATCGACCTGCTCGGCTTCTCGATGGGCGGGGTGATCGCCCGCGCCTGGCTGCAGCTGCTGGGGGGGCTGGGCCGCACCCGCCGTTTCCTCAGCGTGGGCAGCCCCCAGCAGGGCACCCTCACCGCCCGGCCCTGGCCCTCGCGGCTGTTCAGCGGCATCGCTGATCTGCGCCATGGCAGCGCCCTGCTGGAGCGGCTCAACGGCGACCTGGACGGGCTGCGCCGGATCGAGTGCCACAGCTTCTACTCGGCGATTGATCTGGCCGTGCTCCCGGGTTGGCGGGCGGTGTTGCCGGTGGGGGCCCGCACCATGCTGCCGGTGCTCACCCACCCCCAGCTGCTGCGCGACCGGGCCGCCATCGCCCCATTGGTGCGGGAGTTGCTGCGGCCCTGAGTTCTGCCGCCGCGCCCTGCCTAGCCTGGTCGGAGGCAGTGGGGCGCCGCCGTTGATGGGTTGGCTCGAGCTCTCCCTGCTGGTGCGCTGGCTGCTGGGCTGGGCGCTGGGACTGCGGCTGCCGTTGCTGCCGGCGGGTGCGGCTGCTTCCGATGGCCCGTCCTCCTGCAGCGTGCTGATCCCCGCCCGCAACGAGGCCGCCACCCTGCCGCGCCTGCTGGCGGCCCTGGGCCGGCAACGGCTGCGGCCCCTGGAGGTGATCGTGATCGACGACGACTCCAGCGATGGCACAGCCGCCGTTGCCCGCCAGGCCGCCGGAACCCTGCCCCTGCGGGTGATTCAACCGCCGCCCCTGCCGGCGGGCTGGTGCGGCAAGACCTGGGCCCTGCACCAGGGCGTGCGGGCCAGCACGGGCGAGCTTCTGGTGTTCCTCGATGCGGACACCGAGCCGGGCCCCGAGTGCCTCGAGCGCCTGCTGGCCCAGCGGCAGCGGCTGGGCGGCCTGGTGTCGGTGCAGCCCTGGCACCGCACCGAGCGGCCCTACGAGCAGCTCTCGGTGCTGTTCAACCTGGTGGGGCTGATGGCGGTGCCGCTGGGTTCCCGCTGTGGCGTGGCCTTCGGGCCGGTGCTGGCCACCAGCCGCGCCGACTACCAGCGGGCCGGAGGCCATGCCGCCGTCGCCGGCAAGGTGGTGGAGGACTGGTTCCTGGCGCACCACTACGAACAGGCCGGCCTGCCGGTGAGTGCGTTCATCGGTTACGGCCAGATCGCCTACCGCATGTACCCCGGGGGCCTGGGCGACCTGGTGACCGGCTTCGACAAGAACTTCGCCACGGCTGCCGGCGAGGTGCGCTGGCCCTGGATGCTGGCCGTGCTGCTGTGGCTGTCGGGGCTGTTCTGGGCCGCCTGGTGCCTGCCGGCCGCCCTGCTGGGCTGGCCGCTGATGGGCAGCCTCGATCCCCTGCCCCACGCCCTGGTGTACGGCGCCTATGCCCTGCAGCTGCTGCTGCTCACCCGGAGGGTGGGCCGCTTCAGCTGGATCAACCTGGTGTTTCCCCTGCCGGTGCTGTTCTTTCTGGCGGTGTTCCTGCTGGCGATCGTCAACCTGGAGCGGGGCCGGGTGCGCTGGAAGGGCCGCAGCGTCAGCACCCGTTGATGTCCGCCCCTGCCCTGCCGGTTGGAGTGCCGGATTCCGGCTGGCTGGTGCTCAGTTCGGCGGCCTTCTGGCTGCTGGCCTCCCTGCTGGTGGGGGGCCTGGCGAACCGGTTGCCCCCGAGCTGGCTGGAGGAATCTCGAGCCCAGGCTCAGCTTCTATCTGCCGGCCCGGCCCATCCCTCCCCCCCTGAGCCGGGCCTGGGGATCCGCCGCTGGAAGCGCTGGATTCCCGATGCCGGCGGCGCTCTGCCCGGCGGCGTGGCCAAGGCCAGCCTGGTGCGGCGCGATGGCCGGGCCCTGGAGCGGCTGCTGATCGAGACCCGCCGGGCCGAACTGGTGCACGCCCTGCTCTGGCCGGCGGGGCTGCTCACCGCCCTCTGGCTGCCGCCGGCTGCCGTGCTGGTGAATCTGGGCTTCGCCACCCTGTTCAACCTGCCCTGCCTGTTGCTGCAGCGTCACAACCGCCGCAGGCTGCGCCGCTGCCTGGCCCGGCTGGCCAGACGCAACGTCAGTGGCCGATGAAGGCTTCCTTCAGCTCCAGCTCCCAGGCCTGGCCGGGGTCGTCGGCGTGGCGGGCCAGCACCAGCCGGTGGCGGCCCGCCTCCAGCACGAAGCCATCGCGGTCTGCGTCGAAGCAGGCCAGCTGCCGCGCGGGGATCAGCAGGCTCAGCTGGCGCTCCTCGCCGGGCTGCAGCTCCAGCCGCTGGAAGCCCACCAATGTGCGCGGTGGCCGTTCCATCAGCCGGCCCGGCGGCTCCACATACACCTGCACCACCTCGGCGGCGGCCCTGGCTCCGGCATTGGTCACCGCCAGCGTGAGCCCCACACCGGCGGCTGCCGCACCAAGCCCCTGCAGCGGTTGCAGGGGGCCGGGGCGCAGGGCGAAGCTGCTGTAGGAGAGGCCGAAGCCGAAGGGCCAGGCGGCGCTCTGGCCGCGGCGCTGCAGGCGGCGGTAGCCATGCCACAGGTCGTAGGTGACCACAGGCGCCCGCGGCTCGAAGGGGGGTAGCTGGGCGGGATCGCTGGGAATGGTGAATGGCAGCCGCCCCGAGGGCGACACGGCGCCGAACAGCACCTCGGCCAGCGCGTGGCCGCCCTGCTCCCCCGGATACCAGAGCAGCAGCAGCCCCGGCACCAGCTGGTGCCAGGGGTGGCTGAGGATGGCGCCGCCGCCCATCAGCACCACCACCGTGCGCCGGTTGGCGGCAGCCACGGCCCGGATCAGCTGCACCTGGGGGGCGGGCAGCTGCAGGTCGGTGCGATCGCCGGCGGCGAAGTCGCCCCGCAGCGGCGGCGAGGCGTGGCTGGTGAGCCAGGCGATCAGGCCGGTGCACTGGCGCCACAGCGGCCTCAGCCGCGGCCACAGCGGCCAGGACAGCAGCCAGAGCGGCGGCGGCATCAATGCCAGCACCGGTGCAATGTCGCCGGGGTGGATGTGCTCCCCCTCCAGTTGCCAGTCCAGCCCGGCCACCACCACGGCCGCCTCACAGCTGGCGGCCAGGGCGGCGGCTGCGCAGGGGTCGCGGCCGTCGTGGTGGTGGATCGGCAGATCGGGCCGGGCCGCACGCAGCCCCTGCAATGGCGTCACCACGGCGCCCGCAGGCGGCCGGGTGTCGGAGGAGCCGCGATCGCCCAGGTTCACCGCCGCCGCCAGTGGGCCGATCAGCGCCAGCGAGCCCAGCTCCCCCAGCGGCAGCACCGGCGGGCCGCCGCCCTGCAGGGGTTCGTTGCGCAGCAGCACGATGGCCTGCCGCGCCGCTTCCCGGGCCAGCTCGCGGTGCTCCGGGCAGCGCCGCAGGGTTTGGGGATAGGCTCCGGCCGGCCGCCGCAACTGCAGCCGCAGCTGGCGCAGCACGGCGTCGTCGACGCGGGACTGGGGCAGCGCTCCGCTGGCCAGGGCCGCGCTGGCCCGCTCCGGCAGGGCGAGCGGGAAGGGCATCTCCAGGTCCTGGCCCGCCAGCAGGGCGGCCGGGCCATCGCGCAGCCCGAAGATGAAGTCGCTCACCACCAGGCCCGTGAAGCCCCAGCGCCGCTTGAGGATGGCGGTGAGCAACGCGGGGTGTTCGCCGCACCAGATCCCGTTCACCCGGTTGTAGGCGCTCATCACCGTGCCGGCGCCGGCCTCCACGCAGGCACGGAACTGGGGCAGGTAGAGCTCGTGCAGCACCCGCGGACTGGCCCGCACATCCACCAGGAAGCGGGAGCTGTCGATCGAGTTGAGGGCGAAGTGCTTCACGCAGGCGATGGCGTGGCGTTCGATGCCGCGGCAGCAGGCCGCCCCTAGGACGCCCACGTGCAAGGGGTCTTCGCCGTAGGTCTCCTGGGCCCGGCCCCAGCCGGGGTGGCGCAGCAGGTTCACGCACACCGCCGCCAGCCAGTCGGCGCCGAAACTGCGCGCCTCGCGGGCGATCGCTGCGCCGATGCGCTCCTCCAGCTCCGGATTCCAGCTGGCGCCGCGGGCGATCGGCACCGGAAAGGTGGTGGCGCCGCCGTGCAGCACCACGCCCCGCGGCCCGTCCACGAACTGCAGCCCCCCAATCCCCAGGCGGGGCACGGCCCGCGTGGGCCAGGGGCGGCGGTGGGAGGCGTCGGCCAGGGCGATGGCGGCCATGCCCGACCAGAAGGGGGTGCCGCCGCTCAGCAGAGCCAGCTTCTCCGCCGCCGAGAGCTGGTGGAGCAGGGCTTCAGCCCGATCGGGCTCAGGCCACGGCTCCGGGGCAGGGCTCTGTTGGGATTGGTGATGCACTGTCCACCGTTGCCGGGGCTGGTTCCCGGGAGGCATCCAGCACCAGCGTGGTGATCCAGCGCGGGTTCGGGCTTGGATGGGTGGATCCGCAGCGGATGGGCCTCAGGCCGGCCATGGGGGAAAAACTGCTGCTCACAGCCCTGTTTTCCGCTCTGGCGGGGTTTCTGCTCGACCCGGAGCAGGCGCCCCTGCTGCTGGAGCCGCTGCGGCAGGGGATCAGCTGGGCCGGTGACCTCTGGCCTGCCCTGCGGGAGCTGGATTTTGAACCGCTGCTGGCAGCCCTGCCGGAGGGACTGGCGATCGGCCTGCTGCTGCTGATCCCCGTGATCTGGCTGAAGCCAACCTGAGCGGAGATCAGGGGCTGGCTTGCCCGGTGGTGGGATCGCAGCGCTCGGCCAGCACGGCCACCGGCGCCATCACCAGCAGGGATACGGCGCAGATCAGCCACTGCTCCGCCGCCAGGGGAGCGGTGGCGAAGAAGCGATTCATCCAGGCCAGCTGGCTGAAGGCCAGCTGCAGCCCCACCGCCGTGCCGATGCCCGCCAGCAGGATCGGGTTGCGCTGCCCGTGCCGCCAGCCCCGTTTGCTCAGCTGGCTGATGCTCACCAGATACACGATCTGGGCCAGCACCAGCGACTGGATCGCCATCGTGCGGGCCAGGGGCAGGCTGCTGCCGTGGGAGCGGGCCCAGAGAAACACCCCGAAGATGAAGCACCAGTAGAAGGCCGATACCAGCAGCACCTTGCGCACCAGGCCCCGGTTGAGCAGGGGCTGGGCGGGCGGCCGCGGCGGTTGGGCCATCAGCCCGGGCGGGGGGGGCTCGAAGGCCAGCGGCACCGACAGGCTGAGGGAGCACACCATGTTCAGCCACAGCACCTGCAGGGCGGTGACGGGCAGCTCCAGCCCCAGCACGGCCCCCAGCAGGATCGTCATCGAGGCGCCGCCGTTCACCGGCAGCACGAAGGCCAGGGCCTTGCGCAGGTTGAGGTACACCGCCCGGCCCTCCTCCACGGCCGCCTCGATCGTGGCGAAGTTGTCGTCGGTGAGCAGCATGTCGGCGGCCTCGCGGGCCACCTCGGTACCGCCCTGGCCCATGGCGATGCCGATGTCGGCCTGCTTGAGGGCCGGCGCATCGTTGACGCCATCGCCGGTCATCGCCACCACCTCTCCCTGGGCCTGCAGGGCCCGCACCAGGGCCAGCTTCTGGGCCGGTGCCACCCGGGCGAACACATCGGTGTCGCGGGCGATGGCCGCCAGCTCGGCCTGGGAGCGGTGCTCCAGTTCCCGGCCTTCCAGGGCGCGCACCTGGCCATCTCGCCCCAGGCCCAGCTGGTGGGCGATCGCCCGGGCCGTCGCCAGGTGGTCGCCGGTGATCATCTTCACCTGGATGCCCGCTTCACGGCAGGCGGCCACGGCCGCCAGGGCCTCCGGCCGCGGCGGATCGAGCATTCCCTGCAGCCCCAGAAAGTCGAGGTCGCCGCTGAGGTGGCGGGGATGCAGCTCCGCCTGGCTGGGCTCGGCCCGGCCGATGGCGAAGGCCAGCACCCGCTCCCCCTGGCCGGCCATGGCTGCCACGGCCGCTTCGATGGCGGGCCGGTCGAGGGGCTCCCGGCCGCCATCGGCCCGCAGCTGCTGGCCGCAGCGGGCCAGCACCGCCTCCACCGCCCCCTTCATCAGGATTCGCTCGCTGCCGTGCAGGGTGGCCATGAACTGCTGCTCGGAGGCGAAGGGGATAGCGTCCCGCCGGGGGTGCTGGTGGAGGGCCTGCTCGCGGTCGAGGCCCAGGGTCTGGGCCGATTGCAGCAGGGCCGTCTCGGTGGGGTCGCCCACCAGGCCCTCCCGCTGGCTGGAGCGGGCGTCGTTGCAGAGCAGGCCGGCCAGCAGGGTTTCGCGCAGGGCCAGGTTGCGGCTAAGCGGGTCGCCCCGCACGCCGTCCACCTCGCCGCCGGGCCAGAGCCGCTCCAGGCTCAGCAGCTCGCCGCCGGCGTGGATGTGCTGCACGGTCATCCGGTTCTGGGTGAGGGTGCCGGTCTTGTCCGAGCAGATCACCGTGGTGCTGCCCAGGGCCTCCACCGCCGGCAGCTTGCGGATGATCGCGCTGCGGCGGGCCATGCGCTTCACGCCGATCGCCAGGGTGATCGTGACGATCGCCGGCAGCTCCTCCGGGATCGCCCCCACCGCCAGGGCCACGGCGCCGTCGAACATCTCGGCGGCATCGCGGCCGCGGGCCAGGCCCACCAGGAAGGTGAGGCCGGCCAGCAGCAGCACCAGCCGCAGCAGGGTGTGGCTGAAGCCGCGGAACTTGCGCGTGAGCGGGGTGCTCAGCTGGGTCTGCTCCGTCATCGAGCGGGAGATGGCACCCACCTCGGTGGCGCTGCCGGTGGCCACCACCAGCCCCCGGGCCTGGCCGGCCGTGACCAGGCTGCCGGCGTAGGCCATGCCCAGCCGTTCCGCCAGGGGGGCGCCGCTCTCCACGGCCGTGGTGCCCTTGCGCACCGGCAGCGATTCCCCGGTGAGGGCCGATTCATCCACGGTGAAGCTGCGGCAGTCCAGCAGGCGCAGGTCGGCCGGCACCTTGTTGCCCGCCTCCAGCAGCACCACGTCGCCCGGCACCAGCTCCCGGGAATCCAGCCGCCGGGGGCGGCCGTCGCGCACCACCTCCACCTCGGTGCGCACGCTGCGGGCCAGGGCGGCGATGGCCGTCTCGGCCCTGCTCTCCTGGAAGAAGCCGATCACGGCGTTGATCAGGGTCACGCTCCAGATCACCCAGGCATCGTTGGCCTTGCCGATCAGCACCTTCACCAGGCCCACGGCCAGCAGGGTGTAGAGCAGCGGGTCGTGGAACTGGCCCAGGAAGCGCAGCCAGCCGGGCTTGGCGCGATGTTGGGGCAGGCTGTTGCTCCCCCATTGCCCCAGGCGCCGTTCGGCTTCGCCGGCCGCCAGTCCCTGGTCGCGCCGGCTGCCGAGCAGGGCCAGCAGCTCGGTGGCCGGCAGGGCGTGGGGCGCCTCGCTCCAGGCAGGAGTGGCCGCAGGGGGGCTGGCGCTGGGGGGGGTGGCGACGGGCCCGGCCATGGGGGGTGGGACGGACAGGGCAGCGTCAAGTCTGCGGGGATCCATCCTGGTCGGGCGGACCGGGCAGGGTGTACTGCACCCGCTGGGGAAAGGGGATCTCGATGCCCCGCCGGCGGAAGGCCTGCCACACGGCCGTGTTCACGGCACTGCAGATGCTGATGTTGTTCATTGGGTTGGCGATCCAGAAGCGCAGGGCGTACTGGATTGCCGAGTCGCCGTAGCTGATCACCAGCCCGCGGGGAGCCGGCTCGGCCAGCACCCCCGGCACGCCGCTGGCCGTGGCCTCCAGCAGGGCCACCACGGTGGCGGGGTCATGGCGGTAGGCGGCCCCCACCAGCACCTGGCTGCGCCGCAGCCGGTCGCTGCCGGTGTAGGTGGTGGTGGGGGCGGTGAAGAAGGTCTGGTTGGGGACCACCAGTTCGGCGTTGTCGCGGTCGCGCCAGAGCACGGCGGCCCGCAGGCCCAGGCTGCGCACCTCGCAGGGGTCGCCGTCCACGAACAGCACGTCGCCGGGCCGCACCGACCCCTCCACCAGCAGCCAGAGGCCACTCACGAAATTGGAGAACACCTCCTTGATGCCGAAGCCCAGGCCCACCGAGAGCCCGCCGGCCACCGCCAGCAGTGCCGTGGCGTTGAAGCCGAGGTGGTTGGCCACCCAGAACAGGCCGATCCCCACCGTGAGATAGCGCAGGATCACCGCCACCGCCCGGTGGGTGCCATCGCTCATGATCAGGGCCCGATGCAGCAGCCAGGCCAGCCCCCGGGATGGGGGGCCGGACGCCACGATCACCAGGTACACGACCACGGCCGCCCTGAACACCCGGCCCAGGCTGAGGGGCACGCCGAACCACTCCCCCACGGGGATGGCCGCCAGATCCTGCACGCTGTCAAGCCAGTTGATGATCGTCAGGCCCACCAGCAGCAGGTAGGCCGGGCGCAGCAGGCGGCTGTCCACCTGGCGGATGGCCGCCACCGGCAACCAGCGCCCCAGCAGATCGGGCAGCACCGCCAGGCCCCGCCAGCCGAGGTAGAGCATTCCCAGGGAGAGGGCGAAGCGCCAGGGGTAGCCGCCCTGGGCCAGCAACACGCTGCCCAGGGCGATCGTCCCCAGCGCCAGGGGGCGCAGCCAGGGACGCAGGGGCGAGCGGGCCGGCAGCCGGTGGTGAAGGCTGGTGGCCACCAGGGCCGGCACGGCCACCAGCAGCAGTTGGCTCACCACCGAGCCCCGCTGCAGATAGCCCAGCCAGCCCACCATCTCATGCAGAAACTGATCCATGGCGGGGCTCAGGGGGGAGATCGGTGCAGGGCGGCGCCCAGGTCGGCCGGCAGGATCACGGCGGCCTCGCGGGGGCTGAGTTCGCCGAACAGCACCCGGTTCAGCAGGGCGCTGAGAGCCTTCTCGGCTCCGTTGTTGCTCATCAGCCCATGAATCACCGGGGTGCTCCGTTCCGACTGCTCCGCCGAACGCACCATGGCGGCCAGCACGGCAGAGCTGGCCACCGGCGCCGGCACGAAGCGGTTCACCGGCAGCAGGATCAGGGTGGAGAGGGTGAGATTGCGCTGCACCCGGGGATTGACGCTGAAGCGGGCGACCTCCCGGGCGATCCGCTGCTGGGCCGGGCTGGAATTGCGCCCGAACACCAGCACCCGTTCCCGGTTGATCGGCGTGGGCTCGCCCCAGGGGCCCCCGGGCAGGCTGGCGACCCCCAGGGCCGCGCCGAGCTTCTCGCGCAGCAGGGCGATGTTGGAGCTGCGGCAGCTGATCCAGTCCAGATCCCCCTCCGCCAGCTGGCGGACCAGTTCCTCCTGTTTCTCCTGGAAGGTGATGCTCTGCTGCAGGGAGGCGTTCTGCAGCCAGGCCAGCCAGCGCTCCAGGCTCTGCTTCTGCTCCGCGTTGAGCGGAGCCGCTCCCTGCGCTGCCAGCAGGGCCTCGGCAGCTCCCAGGCCCCCGGCGGTCCAGAACAGGTGGATCGGGTTGGTGCTCAGACCCACCCGCAGGCCGCGGCTGCTGAGCTGCAGCAGGCTATCGAGGCTGTCCGGGCTGCCCGCAGGCAGGCGCTCGCGGTTGAAACAGGCGAGCTGGGGCAGCTGCAGCACCGGCAGCCCCACCAGGGAACCGTCGTCCAGCCGCACCCGCCGGAGCATGTCGGGATCGATCTGCTGCAGCAGCTCCGGCGGGAAACGCACGCTCTGCACCAGCTGCTTGCGGTGCAGCTCCAGGGCTGTGCGCGAATTCACCAGCAGCAGATCCGGCCCCAGGCCGCCCTGTTGGCGGAAGCGCAGCTGGCGCGCCAGCTTGTCCTCGGGGAAGGTCATCAGCTGGAACTTCACCCCGGGGTGGAGTTCGCGGAAATCCTCGCTGAAGCGATCCAGGGCTTCAGCGGCCCGCTGGCGCAGGCCGCCGTCCAGCTGCTCGTCGCTGTTGATGCCCGCGGCCATGTACACCGTGCCCCACAGGCGCGAACCGCCGCTGTCGTAGGTCTGCACCAGCCGCAGGGCCAGCCAGCCAGGGCTGTGAGGCCCGCCAGCAGGGCAGGCAGCACGGCCCGGGGCGGGCTGAAGCGCCGGGGCCCCCGCGGACTCACTCCTCCGGATAGAGCAGGCCGGCCAGCTCCTCGGCATCCACGTCGTACACCCGGGCCAGGGTGGTTTCGATGGCGCTGGTCACCACATCGGGCAGGAAGCGCATGGCGTTGAGGGCGTCATCGACGATCTCCTCGCTGAGCAGCGGCTCGCCGCCCAGTTTTTCGTCATTGATCACGGCCATCACCCAGCTCTGGTAGGCGGTGACCAGATCGTCAAATTCGAGCTCCGGGTCGTTCAGATCCAGGGCCATGGGCGTCTCCAGGGACGTTGCCTCTGCAGTTTGCCCACTGGCGAGGCTCTGGGAACATCGCCCGGGAGAACGGCGGGCCGGCTGGAGAGGATGGAGCACCGTGCTGCCTGCTGCCATGGCCGATTCCACACCGGAGGCATCCCGGCTGCAGGCCACCCTGGTGGACTTCGCCCTGGCCGAGCTGGTGCGCCAGCACCGCGCCAGTTTCCAGCCGCTGTGGACGGCTGACAGCTGGGCCAAGCTGCTGATCTGGCTGGCGCTCAACTGCGGCTGCAGCGGCGAGCAGGCCGCGCTGCAGCGCTTTGCCGAGGCGCTCGGTCCGGTTCTGGGGGCGCGGCTGCGGCGGCTCTTCTTCCAGCGTGAGCTGGAGGATCTGCAGCTGCAGCTGCTGGCCGATCCCGCCGAGCCCCGGGTGCTGGCGCTGCCCCTGGAGGCCGGTGAGGCCGGGCTCAGCCCGGAGCGGATTGCCCAGGCCCTCGAGCGGGTGGGTCTGGCGCCGCGGGTGGTGCTGGAGCAGGCGCGCTGGGGCAGGCTGGAGCGGGCCGTGGTGATTCCCTGGCTGCCCCTTCCATGAACCTGATCGCCGCCTACCGCAACGCCGGCTTCGAGGCCCTGGCCGATGGGGTGATGGCCTTCTTCGACCGCCGAGCCGACCTGCAGCGCCCAGGGGTGGCCTTCGGACCTGAGGGCCAGGGGAAGCCGGGGGAAACGGCCACCGAGCCCGCGAAGGTGTCCACCGACATCAGCCTGGTGGCGATCGACCGCAGCGACCCGGAGGCCTTCGCCCTGGCCGAGGTGATCCTGCGCGGGGTGAATGCCGCCCTGGGGCAGTACCTGAAGGAGCGACCGCTGCTGCGCGACTGCTGCCCGGAGCAGAGCCTGTTCGTGAACCCGATCTTCAACCTGCAGCGCTACGCGCCGGGGGAGGGCTTCAAGCGCTGGCACTGCGACTGGACGCTCAGCGCCGAGGCCACCGAACCGCAGGCGAGGGTGCTGGCCTGGATCCTCTACTGCAACGGGCTGCCCGAGGGCGGCACCGAATTCCACTGGCAGGGCCACCACGAGCAGGCGGAGCGGGGCAAGCTGCTGCTCTTCCCGGCCGGCGTGTCGCACATCCACCGCGGCCGGGTGAGCCCCAGTCACAGCAAGACGATCGCCACCGGCTGGATCAATGCCGGCACGCTGGAGGACTACCTGCAGCGGCTGGCGGCCTGAGCAAAACGCGCAAGGCCAGAGGCGAAAGGGTCGTCAATAAGCGTAAATCTGCGAACCCTGATCGATCGCGGCTAACAATTAGCGGCCATAGCTAATTTGAACTCAAGTGTTTTGTGGCCTTTCCATGCCCTCGCTACCGCTGTTCGCCCTGGTTGAGGTCTCGGCTGTCACTGCACTGATTGTTCCCTTCCTGTTCAAGCTGGTCGGGGCTGTTGCCCTCTGGATCGTGGGCGGCTGGCTGATCAGCTTCGCCCTGCGGATGCTGCGGCGTGTGCTCAACCGCGGCACGCTTGATCCCACCGTGATCAACTACCTGCTCAGCATCCTCGGGGCCCTGCTGCGGGTGGTGCTGGTAGTGGCCATCCTCGGCTACTTCGGCATCGAAACCGCCAGCTTCGCCGCCCTGCTGGCCGGCGCGGGTCTGGCGATCGGGGCGGCCTGGAGCGGCATGCTCGGCAACTTCGCCGCCGGCGTGTTCCTGCAGATCTTCCGGCCGATCAATGCCGGCGACTACATCGATGGGGGTGGCGTGGAGGGCACGGTGGACGAGGTGGGCATGTTCGTGACTTCGATCACCTCCCCCGACAACGTGCGCCACTTCGTGGGCAACGCCAAGCTCTTCGGCGACAACATCAAGAACTACTCCGCCAATCCCTACCGCCGCGTTGAGCTGGTGGCCCAGCTCGACAACAGCGCCGACGTGGGCAAGGCCATCGGCCTGCTCAAGGAAGGGATCAAGCAGGTGCCCAACCAGGTGGAGGGCATGGCGGCCGACGTGGAGGTGCTGGAGTTCAGCGAGCGGGGGCCGCGGCTGGCGGTGCGTCCTTACACCCACACCGCCAACTACTGGCAGGTGTACTTCGACACCAACCGGATGATCGTGGAGGTGCTCGGCAAGGCGGGCTTCCCGGTGCCCCGCATCCCGGTGGCCATGCAGGGCAATTCCGCCAACTGAGACAGGCCCTGGTGCTTTGAGACGATGGGGCCCCACGCCAGTCCCATCGCCGTGCCCGAGGACGTCCTCCCCAAGACCTACGACCCGGCGGGCACAGAAGCCCGCTGGCAGCAGGCCTGGGAGACCAGCGGGGCGTTCCATCCCGATCCCAGTGCCCCCGGCGAGCCGTTCTCGGTGGTGATTCCGCCGCCGAACGTCACCGGCAGCCTGCACATGGGCCATGCCTTCAACACGGCCCTGATCGACACGATCGTGCGCTTCCAGCGCCTGCGCGGCAGGAACGTTCTGTGTCTGCCCGGCACCGACCACGCCTCGATCGCGGTGCAGACGATCCTCGAGAAGCAGCTCAAGGCCGAGGGTCAGCGCAAGGAAGATTTCGGCCGGGAGGCCTTTCTGGAGAAGGCCTGGGCGTGGAAGGCCCAGAGCGGCGGCACGATCGTGGGCCAGCTGCGCCGGCTCGGCTACTCGGTGGACTGGCAGCGGGAGCGCTTCACCCTCGATGGGGGCTGCAGCGCCGCGGTGATCGAGGCCTTCAACCGCCTGCACGAGCAGGGGCTGATCTACCGGGGTGAATACCTGGTGAACTGGTGCCCCGCCTCGGGATCGGCGGTGAGCGATCTGGAGGTGGAGATGAAGGAGGTGGACGGTCACCTCTGGCACTTCCGCTACCCCCTGAGTGCCGGCCCCGATGCCGACGGCCGCACCCACCTGGAGGTGGCCACCACCCGCCCGGAAACGCTGCTGGGCGACACGGCCGTGGCCGTGAATCCCAAGGACCCCCGCTACGCCGAGCTGGTCGGTCAGACCCTCACCCTGCCGCTGGTGGGCCGCCAGATCCCGATCGTCGCCGACGATCACGTGGAAGCCGACTTCGGCACGGGGTGCGTGAAGGTGACCCCCGCCCACGACCCCAACGACTTCGCGATCGGCCAGCGCCACGACCTGCCGCTGATCACGGTGATGGCCAAGGACGGCACGATGAACGAAGCGGCCGGCCGCTTTGCCGGTCTGGATCGCTTTGAGGCCCGCCAGGCGGTGGTGACGGCGATGGACGAAGCCGGCTTCCTGGTGAAGGTGGAGCCCTACCGCCACAGCGTGCCTTTCTCCGATCGTGGCAAGGTGCCGGTGGAGCCGCTGCTCTCCACCCAGTGGTTCGTGAAAACGGAGCCCCTGGCGGCCCGCTGCCGCGAGGCCCTGGATGCCGCCGCCGCCGGCCCCGAGCCCCGTTTCGTGCCGGAGCGTTGGAGCAAGGTGTACCGCGACTGGCTCACCGACATCCGCGACTGGTGCATCTCCCGCCAGCTGTGGTGGGGCCACCGCATCCCCGCCTGGTTTGTGGTGAGCGAAACCGGTGGCGTGATCACCGACAGCACGCCCTATGTGGTGGCCCGCAACGAGGCGGAAGCCCGCGCCAAGGCCGAGGCCCAGTTCGCCGGGGGCGTGCACGCCCACCCCGTGGTGCTCGAGCAGGATCCCGACGCCCTCGACACCTGGTTCTCCAGCGGCCTCTGGCCCTTCTCCACCCTGGGCTGGCCCGGGGAGCCAGGCGGGGGCGGAGCGGGTGAGGCCGAGCCGCCAGATCTGGCCCGCTGGTATCCCACCAGTGTGCTGGTGACGGGCTTCGACATCATCTTTTTCTGGGTGGCCCGGATGACGATGATGGCCGGCGCCTTCATGCAGGAGGGCGGGCAGCCGGTCGGCGGCCGCAACACCTGGATTCCCTTCCGGGATGTGTACATCCACGGCCTGGTGCGCGATGAGAACAACCGCAAGATGAGTAAGAGCGCGGGCAACGGCATCGACCCCCTGCTGCTGATTGATCGCTACGGAGCCGACGCGCTGCGTTTCGCCCTGGTGCGCGAGGTGGCCGGTGCCGGCCAGGACATCCGCCTCGACTACGACCGGAAGAGCGACACCTCCGCCACGGTGGAGGCCGCGCGCAACTTCGCCAACAAGCTCTGGAACGTCACCCGCTTCGCCCTGATGAATCTGGGCGGCGAGACGCCCGCCTCGCTCGGTGAGCCGGATCCTGCCGCCCTGCAGCTGGCCGACCGCTGGATCCTCTCGCGCCTGGCGCGGGTGAACCGCGATACCGCCGAGCGCTACGGCAACTACGGCCTCGGGGAGGCGGCCAAGGGGCTCTACGAGTTCGCCTGGAACGAAGTGTGCGACTGGTACGTGGAGCTGATCAAGCGGCGGTTGCAGGTGCCGGTGGAGCTTGAGGGGACTGCCCTCGCCGCGGCCTTGGCCGACCAGCGCACGGCGCGCCAGGTGCTAGCCAAGGTCTTGCAGGAGCTGCTGGTGATGCTGCACCCGCTGATGCCGCACCTGAGCGAGGAGCTCTGGCATGGGCTCACCTGTGCGTCTGAAGAGATGTTCCTGGCCCTGCAGCCCTGGCCCGCTCTCGACGTTGCGGCCTTGGACGACAACCTCGAGCAGTCGTTCGCCGAGTTGATCGAGGCGATTCGGGTGGTGCGCAACCTGCGCGCCGTGGCTGGGCTCAAGCCGGCCCAGCCGGCGCCGGTGCAGTTCGTCAGCGCTCGCGCCGAGCTGGCGGCGCTGCTGCAGCAGGCCACGCCCGATATCACCGCCCTCACCCGCGCTGAACGGGTAGAGGTGCTGGACCCCACTGCGGCTGAAACCGCCCGCGGCCAGCGGGCCCTGGCGGGGGTGTGCGGTGAGCTGCAGGTGCTGCTGCCGCTCGAAGGCCTGGTGGATCTGGACGCCCTGCGCGGGCGCCTCGAGAAAGACCTGGCCAAGGCCGAGAAGGAGATCAAGGGCCTGGCCGGCCGGCTGGCCAACCCCAACTTCGCCGATAAGGCGCCGGCCGCCGTGGTGGCTGAGTGCCGCGCCAACCTGGCGGAAGTCGAAGCCCAGGCGGAGCTGGCCCGGCGGCGGCTGGCAGACCTGGGCTGACCCTCAGCGCCGCCCCGCCAGCACCGCCCGCAGTTTGCACTGCAGGATCAGGCCGGCGCTCACCAGGGTGATGGCGTTGGCGACGATCAGCGGGCCGTCGCCCTTCAGCAGCCCGTAGACGCCCCAGAGGGCGATGCCGCTGGTGAACAGCAGGTACATGCGCAGGGAGATGGCGGCCGTGTCGCCGCTGCGCAGGGTCTTGATCGCCTGCGGCACGAAGCTCACGGTGGTGAGCGTGGCGGCCGCATAGCCCAGGATCTCGATCACGGTTGGCGGGCAAAGTGAACGGCGGTGGCGTGACGCCTGGCTGCTGTCAAGGCCAATCCGGATCAGTTGAAGCGATGCCGCAGGTCTTCGCTGAACTCCCGCAGCACTGAGCGGGGGCTCACCTCATCGAGCATGGCCACGATCCGCTGTACGTCCACCGGGCTGAGCGAACGGTTGCCGGTCACGGCTTCGAAGTTGGCCTTGACCACATGATCGCGGATCTCCTCCAGGGAGGCCCCTGCCGCCTGCATCTCGGCCACATAGGGATTGCTGTGGGCCGCTTGGATCAGGGCCTTGTTGAGCAGGTCGTAGGACAGTTCGCCTTTCTTGTTGGTGTAGGCCTTCACGACCGCCGCATAGTCCGCGCTGCAGACGGTGCCCAGGTCCTCTGCGGACGCCTCGGCATCGGCAGCTTCCGGACTGCCGCTGGCAGGTTCGCCAGCCTCCGGCGCGGTGGACTGGCTCAGTTTCACCCGGCCGCGACGGGCATAGGGCATGCCGGAGGTGAGCGCGAGGGCTTCCTGGAAGGCGTCCAGGGGGAACAGCTCCGGCGGTGTGTGGGCGGCGATGTCCGGTTCGCCGGTGTGGCGGTTGAGTAGGGCCAGCCCGGGCTGGGGGGTGTCGTAGCGCAGGATCACAACACCGGATTGGCCATTGTTCAGCTTCTGCCGATAAGCCACAGCCTCCAGGCTGGCGAGCTCCACCAGCACCGTGCGAATCACCACTGTTGAGCCCTGCATGTGCCCTCAGGCTAGGCAGCCTGCCGGGATCGATCCACACCTCTTGCACGGCGCTGGAGTGGCCCCCTTGGCAATTCAGCGGCGGGCTGCATCAGCTGCCCGTCACCAGCCGCCCCTCCTCCAGCTGCACCACCCGGTCGGCAATGTCCAGCACCTTGTTGTCGTGGGTCACCATCACGATGGCGGCCCGCTGCTGGTCGGCCAGCTGGCGGAACAGTTCCACCGCCAGGCGGCCCGAGTCCTTGTCGAGGGCGGCGGTGGGCTCATCCGCCAGCAGCAACCGGGGTGCAGGGGCCAGGGCCCGGGCGATGGCCACCCGCTGCTTCTGGCCCCCCGAGAGCTTCTCGGGGTAGTAGCCGGCCCGCTCGGCCAGCCCCACCTCCGCCAGCAGGGCGGCGGCGCGTGCATCCATCGCCGGTCGCCCCCGATCGAGCCAGGCGGGGTGCACCTCCAGCCCCACCCGCACGTTCTCGAGGGCGGTGAGGTAGGGCAGCAGGTTGTGGGCCTGGAAGATGAAGCCCACCTGCCGCCGCAGCTGGGTGAGTGTGCCGGTTTGGGCGTGCAGCAGCTCGGTGCCCAGGATCCGCAGGCTGCCGCACTGGGCCGCCCGCAACCCGCCCAGCATGGTGAGCAGGGTGGTCTTACCGGAGCCGGAGGGTCCGGTGAGGATCACGATCTCGCCGGGGTGCACGCTCAGGTTCACGTCGCGCAGCACCGGTTTGCTGGCACCTGCCTCCTCGAAGCTGTGGTCGAGGTGCGCCACGGTGATCAGCTGCTCCTCGATCAGCGGCTCCTCTGCGGGGGCTCCGGGCTGGGGGGGCGGCGGATGGGGTGTGCCCGGTTCCGCCGGTGGGATGGCAGAGCGGCTGGCCGGATCGGTTGGCGCCATGCCTAGAAGATCTCCGCCGGATCGAGCCGGCGCAGCTTGGTGGTGGCGAGCCAGCCGGAGAGCCCGCAGATCCCCAGGGTGAAGGCGAACACCAGCACCACCCGCCCCGCCGTCATCACCACCATCAGCGAGGTGGAGCGGGCCAGGACGCTGTAGAGGCCCAGGGAGAGCAGCAGGCTGGGGGCGAAGGCCAGCAGGGCCAGGATCAGCGATTCCTGCAGGATGATCCCCACCACGAAGCGGTCGTCGTAGCCGATCGCCTTGAGCGTGGCGTACTCAGCCAGGTGATCGCTCACGTCGGAGTAGAGGATCTGGTACACGATGATTCCGCCCACCACCAGGCCCACCAGCACCCCCAGGCCAAAGATCAGGCCGAAGGAGGTGTTGCGCCGCCAGTAGGCCACCTCGGTGGCCTCCAGTTCTGCGATCGTGAGCACCTTCACCGAGGGATCCAGGAACTGGCGCAAGGTGGCCTGCACGCGCAACGGATCCACGCCCTGCTTGAGCTGAATCACACCCATCTGAATGTCGTCGGCGCTCTGGTTTGGGAAATAGTTCTTGAAGTTGGTGGCGGAGGTGATCAGGTTGATGTCAGCGGCAAAGGTCACCCCGAGGCTGAACAGGCCGTTGACGATCGCCCGCACACCCCCCAGCTCGGTCCCGTAGCTGCCCTCTTGACGCACCGTCTCGGCCACGGGGCCGGCATTGCGCTTGGAGCGGGTGTCGAACAGCAGGGCATCGCTGCGCTGCAGCAGCTGCGGCTGGGCCTGCAGTTCGGGGATGCGCAGAGCGGGGTTCTCAGGGGCCACGCCGAACAGCAGGGCCTGCTTCTGCTGGCGGGTGCCCGTGTTCAGCCACTCGCTCAGGCCCAGATAGAGGGGCGTCACCGCCTTCACCCCTTCCACCCCCAGGGCCTGGGTGAGGCGGGCGCGGGGAAAGTTGAGCTGCTCCCCCAGATAGAGGTAGCGGCCGCTCACCAGGACCAGATGGCCGTTGATCCGCTGGAGGGGGCGCTTCTGGCTGTCGTAGAGGCCGCCGGAGAGGCCCAGCTGGAAGAACACCAGCACATTGGCGAAGCTCACGCCGGCGATGGCGGCGGCCAGCCGCATCGGCCGGTGGATCGCCTGGCGCCAGGCCAGGGGCGTGCGCCGCAGCACAGCTGGCATGGTCATCGCGGGCTCGGCTGCGACAGGCCGCGCTGCTCCAGGCGCTGTTGTTGCTGCAGTTGTTCCAGGCGCTGCTGCTGGGCGGCTTTCTGCTCCGAGGTGAGCGGATCGAACAGCACGTTCACCTGCAGGTAGTTGATGGCGCTGGCCACGGCGCCCGCTTCGGGCCCCAGACCGATCTTCACCTCGAACACCCGCCGGTCGAGGTTCTCGCCTGCCTGGCCGCTGAACACGGTCTGGCGGCTCACCTGGCGGGCGATCTCCACCACCTGGCCTTCCATCTGCCTGCCGGGAAAGCCGTCGGCGCTGATCACCGCCCGCTGGCCGAGGCTGATACCGCCGCGGTCGGTCTGGTACACCTCGGCGATCACGCCCATGCGGCTGCTGTCGCCCAGCTCGAGGATGCCGTCATCGCCCACCTTGTCGCCTGGGTAGGCGTTGATCTTGAACACCGTGCCGCCGAAGGGGGCCTGGATCGTGGCCTTGGCCAGCTCCGCCTGATCGCGGGCCAGGGTGGCGCGCGACTCCTCCAGTTCGGCCCGCAGGGTGGCCTCGTCGCTGAGGGCCTGCTCCAGGTTGGCGCGGCTGGTGCTCTCGATCGTGATCCGCCGGTCGCGCACCTCGGCGCTGCTCGCCCCTTCCGCGAACAGCTGGCTGTAGCGGCGCAGCTCCACCTCGGCCTGGGCCAACTCGGCCCGGTAGCGGCTGATCACGCTGGCCTGGGCCGTGAGCTTGCGCTCGGCCACCGCCACGGCCGCCTGGGCTTCGCGCACACTGCGATCGAGGCTCACGGCGCTGTCCATCACCGCCAGCACCTGCCCCTTCGCCACCTGCTGGCCCTCCTTCACCCGCAGCTCGCGCACGGCGTCGTTGCTGAGGGAGGCCGGCACCGACACCTTCACCACCCGATCGAGGGGCTCCACCCGGCCGAGGGCGGCGACGCGGCGGGGCAGGGGCTGCTGGTGGCGGGCCTGCTCGAGCTGCTGCCGCTGCTGCCGCTGCCGCCACAAACTCCCCCCCACCGCGAGCAGGGCCGCTGCGGCCGCCGCAGCGGCCAGCCAGGCGAGCCGTCCCCCACCGCTGCGCGCCGGGCGGGTGGGGGCCATGGCGATCACTGCGGATCTCCGTGTTCTAGGTGGCTTGCCCGGCTCCGGCCAGGCCACGCGGGCAGCCACGGCGCCTACGCCGCGCGGGCGAGGATCAGGCGCTGCGCCCCAGGCCCGATTGATGCTGCCCCCCTCCGACTGGTGGACGCTCCCCTGGCTTTCCCAGGCCATCGAGCTGTTGCGCTCCCCCTGGGGGGCAGCGGCCTTTGTGCCCCTCTATGCCCTCTGGGTGACGCTGCTGCTGCCGGGCGTGTGGGCCTCGATGCTGGCCGGCGCCCTCTACGGCACGGCCTGGGGCAGTGTGCTGGTGTTCGTGGGGGCCTGTCTCGGCGCGTTGGCGGCCTTTCTGCTGGGCCGCACCTGGCTGCGTGCCTGGGCCAGGCGGCGCCTGGCGTCCGTGCCCAGGCTGCTGGCGATCGAGCAGGCCGTGAGCCGCGAAGGGCTGCGGCTGGTGCTGCTCACCCGCCTCTCGCCAGCCTTTCCCTTTTCCCTGCTCAACCTGGCCTACGGCCTCAGCGAGGTGAGCCTGGGGGATTACTCGATCGGCCTGATCGGGATCATTCCGGGCACGATCCTGTTCTGCGGCCTGGGGGCCCTGGCCGGGGATGTGGCGCGCTTCGGCGAGGTGCTGTCCGGCCGGGCCGATCCCGCCACCTGGGCCCTGCGGATCGTGGGGCTGCTGGCCACCGTGCTGGTGATGGCCTTGGTGGGCCGGGCGGCGCGGCGGGCGCTTCAGGAGCCTCCCGCCGGGGGGGAGCCCTGAGTTGCCCCCGGCTGCTCCGGATCGGCGACCCTCCAGTCGCGCAGTGCCGCGATCAACACGAACCAGCCCAGCCGGAGGCGGGCCGGCAGTCCCTGGCGGGCGGCCAGATCAAGGTATTTCGCCCGGCCGCAGTCGGTCTTGATCCAGCGGAAGGCGGCGGGAGCGGCCATGGCGGCAACGGTCTGGGATGGGGTCTCCAGTCTGATCCCGCCGGCTCAGCTGTTCAGCAGCGCCAGCAGGCCCGGCTCATCCAGCACCGCCACCCCCAGGCTCTCGGCCTTGGTGAGCTTGCTGCCCGCCTCAGCCCCCGCCACCACATAGCTCGTTTTCTTGCTCACCGAGCCGCTCACCTTGCCCCCGGCGGCCTCGATCAGCTCCTGGGCCTGGCGGCGGCTCAGCGACGGCAGGGTGCCGGTGAGCACGAAGGTCTGGCCCTGCAGGGGCGCCGTGGCCCTGCCATCGCCTGCCGGCCCGCCAGCTCCAGCGGCCGCTTGCCGCTCCTGCGCGCTGGCGGCCAGGGAGAAGCCGAGCGCCTCCAGCTGCTTCAGGAGCTGCTGGTTGGCGGCGGTGGCAAACCACTGCTGCAGGCTCTGGGCGATCTGCTCGCCGATGCCGAACACCGCCGTGACCAGCTCGGGAGTGTCGGCCGAGGCGGTGGCCAGCTCGTCCACGCCGGGGAACTCCTGGGCCAGGGCCTTGGCGTTGACCTCGCCCACGTGGTGGATGCCCAGGCCGTAGAGCTGGCGGTGCCAGGGCTGGGTCTTGGAGGCGGCCAGGGCGGCCACCAGGTTCTCGGCGCTCCTGGCGCCCATGCGCTCCAGGCTGGCCAGCAGGGCGGCGTCGAGCCGGTACAGGTCGGCGATCGAGCCCACCAGCCCCCGGTCCACCAGCTGCTCGATCAGCTTGCTGCCCAGCCCGTCCACATCCAGGGCCCCCTTGCTCACCCAGTGGCGCAGGGCTCCGCGCAGGATCGCCGGGCAGCTGCTGTTCACGCAGCGGGTGGCTGCCTCGCCCTCCTCGCGCACCAGCTCCGAGCCGCATTCCGGGCAGGTGTGGGGCAGCTGCAGCCGCAACGCTCCGGCCGGCCGCAGTTCCGGCAGCACCCGCACCACCTCGGGGATGATCTCGCCGGCTTTGCGCACCACGATCGTGTCGCCGCCATGCAGATCGAGTTCGGCCAGCCGATCGGCGTTGTGCAGGGTGGCGCGGCTCACCGTGGTGCCGGCCAGGGGCACGGGCTCGAATTCGGCCACGGGTGTGACCACCCCCGTACGGCCCACCTGGCAGGCCAGGCGCAGCAGCTTGCTGGGGGCCTCCTCGGCGGCGTATTTGAGGGCGATCGCCCAGCGCGGCGCCTTCTGGGTGAAGCCGGCGTCGGCCTGCAGGCGCAGGTCGTTGAGCTTCACCACCACCCCGTCGGTGGCGTAGGGCAGCGTCTTGCGCCCCTCCTCCCACTGGGCGAAGAAGGCCTCCACTGCCGCCAGCGAGGGCAGCAGTTCGGCATTGGGGTTCACCCGGAACCCGGCGGCCTGGAGCCACTGCAACGCTTCCCATTGCGTGGTGGGCCGAGCCGGATCGCCGGCGCTGGCTTGCCAGTCGTCCGGCAGGTGCAGGGTGTAGGCGAAGAAGTCGAGCCGCCGCGCCGCCACCACCTTGGGGTCGAGCTGGCGCAGGGTGCCGGCGCAGGCGTTGCGGGGGTTGGCGAACAGGGGCTCGCCGCGGGCCTCACGCTCGGCGTTGATCGCCGCGAAGGTGCCGTCGGGGATCAGGGCCTCGCCGCGCACCTCCACCCAGGCGGGGGGATGCTCCAGCTGCAGCCGCAGCGGCACGCTCTGGATCGTGCGCACGTTGGCGGTGATCTCCTCGCCGTGCTCGCCATCACCGCGGGTGGCGGCCCGTACCAGCACGCCCTGCTCGTAGCTGAGGGCGAGGGCGTTGCCGTCGATCTTGAGCTCGCCCACCATCGCCAGCTGGGGCAGGGGCGTCCCTGGCTCGGGCGTGCGGTCGAGCACCTTGAGCAGCCGGCCGTACCAGGCTTCCAGCTCCTCCAAGGAGAAGGCGTTGTCCAGGCTGAGCAGGCCGATGCGGTGGGCAACGCTGGTGAACCCCTCGGCGGGCGCACCGCCAACCCGCTGGGTGGGGCTGTCGGGAGCGGCCAGCTCGGGGTGGGCCGTCTCCAGCTCCTGCAGCTCGCGCAGCAGACGGTCGTACACCGGATCCTCCATCAGCGGAGCATCCAGCACGTAGTAGGCGTGGGCGGCGCCGTTCAGCAGCTGGCGCAGCTCGGCGGCGCGGGCCTGCTGGCTGGCATGCATCAGGTGGTGGCCAGGTTCTTGATCCGGTCGATGCGCCACTGCTCCTCAAGCTTCACGAAGGTGAAGTCGAGGGGGAGTTCCTCCTTGGCCTCGGAGATCAGCTTCACGGTAAGGATCATCTGGCCGTCCTGCAGCCGCGGCCGGCCGCTCTTGAGGTTGCGGTAGCGGTTGAGTTTGAGGCCCGCCAGGAACTGGATGAACTGCTTGCGGTTCACATGGCTGCGGTAGTTCTTGGTGGTGAGCAGGTAGGCCCCATCCACCTGGCCGCTGGCGATCTGGTTGAAGAACTGCTTGAGCAGCGGGTTGATGCCGCGGGCGCTGAGCACCAGCTTCACCGCCGTGATCGTCCAGTAGAGGAGCAGGGCCCCGCCCCCGGCCAGCAGGGCCTTGGTGCCGATGCTGGTGACCAGAGCCGAGTCCATAGGCCGTGCACACGCGGTTGAATGGCCCGTGAGTCTGACTGACAACCCCGCCGGCGTGCCGCTCGAACCCCTGCTGCCGCTGTTTCACCGGCTCAACCGGGAGCACTTCGAGGGCTGCCTGGTGCGCGCTGGGCTGCCCCTGGTGAGCCTGCGCTGGAGTGACGGGCGCATGCGCTGCAGCGCCGGCCTCTATCGCTTCGGCCGCCACAGCGATGGTCGCGAGCTCAGTGAGATCGTGCTGTCGCGGCCCCTGCTCGACCCCCTGCCCCGCGAAGCCCTGCTGGGCACGCTCTGCCACGAGATGATCCATGCCTGGACCCATCGGGTGCTGGGGGTGCGGGAGGTGCACGGCCCCCACTTCCGGGCCCGCATGGCGGCGATCAACGCGGCCCAGGCTGAATTTGTGGTGAGCGTGCGCCACCGGTACCCCCTGCCGGGGGAGGGGGAAGGCGGCCCGCCCGCGGCCCGCTGGCTGGCCCGCTGTCCCCGCTGCGGCGTGTCGGCGCCCTACCGCCGCCGGGTGAAGGGCCTGGCCTGCCGCGCCTGCTGCGAGCTCCACCACGGCGGCGCCTGGCACCGGAGCTGTCTGCTGGAGTTTGTACAGGCGGCGGCCTGACCCAGAGGTCCCGGACGCCTGGGGGCTGCTGCGGATCCGTGCCGCTTTGGGGCCTTAGGGTCTGCGCGGGTGAGCGTCCGGTGTGGCCGTTTTTTTCTGGAGTCTGGAGTGGAGCGGCGTGGCCATCGCCGTGGTGGGGGTGGCGCGGGAGCGCTGGCTGCGGGGCCGGCGCCGGTAACCTCGATCCATGGATGAACGCTGGTCATCAGGAGAGCGCCGGTCGCCGGACCGCATGTCGCCGGAACGCATGTCGCCGGAAGATCGGTCAGACCCCGCAGATGGGGGATTCACGTCCCGTTCCTCGGCCCGACCCGCTTCCCGCTCCTCCCTGCGCCCGGAGCAGGGCATCGAGCGTCTGGTGAGCGCCGGACGCCAGTTGGTGGACGGCGTGTCCGGGGCGCGCCCGGGGTCCCGCAAGGGCAGCCGCGGCTCCGGTCCGCGCCTTGGTGATCTGGGCCGCTGGGTGGAGGACAAGCTCGACTGGATCCTGGAGGATGAGGACAACTGGCGCGAGCCCTGGCAGGAGCCCCGCGAGCCCCAGCGCCGGGAGCAGCGCCCCGAGGATCCCGGCAGCGCCAGCTCGCGCCGGCGTCCCCTGGAGGCCGTCTCGCGCCGGGGTGCCGGGCTCCGTGCTGGAGCCGCCCCGCTGGCCGGGGAGCAGGACTGGCCGGACGACGACAGCTTCAGCCGTCCCCGCTGGCAGCGCTCCGGCGTGCCGGCCTCCCAGCCCACCCAGCCGCCGCCCTCCCCCAGCGCCCGCCCGCTGCCCCGCTCCAGCCGCCGCCGCCAGCCCGATTAGACTGGAGCCAGTGCGGGAATCGCGATGAGCAGCCTGGTGGTGGTGGGCTTCCCCAAGGTGGACGAGGCCGAGCAGGTGCGCCGTGAACTGGTGGACATCCAGAAGGAGCAGCTGATTTCCCTGGAGGATGCCGTGGTGGTGGAGCACGATGGCGATGGCCAGGTGCACCTGCGCCAGGCGGTGAATCTCACCGCCGCCGGCGCCCTGGGCGGCGGCTTCTGGGGCTCCCTGGTGGGCCTGCTGTTCCTCAACCCGCTGCTGGGGGCGGCGGTGGGAGCCGGTGTGGGTGCCGCCTCAGGATCCCTCTCCGACATCGGCATCAACGACACCTTCATGCGGGAGCTGGGCGAGACGATCCCCCGCGGCAGCGCCGCCCTCTGCCTGCTGATCCGGGAGGCCACCGCCGATCGGGTGGTGGAACGGCTGCGCGCCCACGCCCCCCACGCCAAGCTGCTGCGCAGCAACCTCAGCCACACCGATGAAGAGCAGCTGCGCGAGCTGCTGGAGCGTGCGGCCCGCCAGGCCGAGGCCCTGCGGCTGTCCTGAGACGCCGCCCCGGCACCCGGAAGCTACTCCCCCGCTGCTCCAGTTCCCGGTTCACCGGGCTCACCAGCTCCCTGGGCAGCTCCCGGGCCATGTCCTCGGCGGAGGTGGCCACGGCCTCCACCCCCTGCAGCAGCAGCTCCAGCAGGTCGGCCCACTGCTGCACCAGGGTGGCCTGAAGCCGATCCCCATGCTCCTGGCCATGGGAGCGCTGCTGGCGAGATGCGGTCATCGGTGGGCGGGGAACGCTTCGGACATGCTGCGGCAAGCACACCTGCTGTCAATCCGTCAATGTTCAGCTGTTGGCCGTTGTTGCGGAGCCCAGCCAGGTTTCCAGCGCTGGGGAGAACACCTCCCGGATCACCGTGAGCGGCAGGCCGCCCCGGAAGAAGCGGTAGTGGCGACTCCAGAAGGGGCCGGGCACCCCGAAGCGCTGCTCCAGCCAGGGTGCGCTCACCTAGGCCAGGCCGTCCACCTCGCGGAACAGCTCGGCCCGGTCGCTGGTGAGGCTGCGCCAGATCGGCTGCTCCCGCCGTTGCAGGTGGGCATCGGCCTGGGTCTGGTTCCACCAGCTCTCCGCCCAGGCCAGGGTCTGGTCGCCGCAGCGCAGCCACACCTGGCGGCGCAGCAGCGGTTCGGCCAGTTCGCCCACCTCGGGCGGCGGCGGCGCACCGCCGCTGGCATCGGCATCGGCCGCTGTCTCGGGTGCCATGGCGATCAGCTCGATCTCCACCGGCTGGCCGCTGAGGGATTCCAGATGGCGGGTGGGGCTGCCGTCGCCGAGCAGCAGCAGGCGCCAGGGCCCGCTCAGGGGCACGGGCAACGTCTCCAGGGCCAGGGTCTCGACCCCCATGCCCCAGAGCTGGTGCAGGCGCAGCATCGCTTCAGATCTATGGTCGCCCAGCCTTCTAGCCAGTCGACCTGGCTGGAGGTGGGTGCCAGGCGGCTCAGAGGCCGCTGCTGATGCTGATGCGCTGTTGCACGCCCTGGCGCTCGATCACCGCCGAATCACCGCTGGCGGACTGCAGCCGCCAGCCGCTGTTGCCGATCGATTCACCGGCGGCCGCACTGGTGGAACTGCCCTCCACCTGGAAGATCGCCGAGGCCGGCCGGCCCGGGGCCTGCACCACGCCCACCAGCTGGGGCAGGTTGGCGGCCGGCTGAGGCCGGGCAGGGGCCGCTGGCGGGGGCTCGCCTGGGTTGGCACGCACCGTCGGAGCGGGACTGGTGACCCTGCGGGACATGGGCACCTGGAGCACCCGGGCGGGCGGCGCGCTGCTGGGGGGCAGGCTTGCCAGCTCCTCCATCCAGGGTTCCACGGGCGGCGGCGGCAGTCCGTCGGCGGCCTGGCTCGCCTGGGGCTGCCCCTGGAGATTGGAGCCGGGTTGGCCGGGGCTGCCCAGGTTCGGGGCGGGCGGCGCCACGGCGGGCCCCAGGGAGCGCAGGCGTTCCACCAGCAGCATGCTGCGCTCCTGGCGGATGGCCTGCTGGCTCTGCTGCCAGAGGGTGAGGCCGAGGAGGGTGAAGCCGGTGGTGAGGGTCACCAGCAGGCTGATGCCCACGAGCAGCCAGGTGTCGGCGATCGCCATGCCGGTGGGTTGGCCGGCCGGTGCCGTGCGCCGTGGGGGGGCCTCCCCGGCTGGTGGGGCTGAAGCTGCGGCTGCGGCCGGCTGGCGCACCTCCACGTCGATCGGTGCCTCCGGGGCGAACACCCGGTTGAGCACCTGCTCGGCGCGCAGTTCCCAGTAGGCCCTGGAGGTGGGGATGGCGCGCACCGGACTCACGGACCTGATCCCTGGAGAGTGGGCGCCAGATTACGCCGGCTGGCCAGCTCCAGCCAGAGCAGCAGGGCCGTCACATCGGCCGGACTCACCCCCGGCAGGCGGGAGGCCTGCCCCAGATTGATCGGGCGCACGGCGGCCAGCTTCTCGCGGGCCTCGCGCGAGAGGGTGCCGATGGCGACGTAGTCGAGGTCGGCCGGGATCGGCCGGTGTTCCTGCTGTTTCACCTGCTCGATCTGCTGCTGCTGGCGCGCCAGGTAGCCGCTGTATTTGATGGCGATCTCGGCCGCTTCGGCCACATCGCGGGGCAGCGCGGGATCGGCCAGACCGTGGCGTGCCAGATCGGCGCTATGGAACCCGGGGCGGCGCAGCAGCTCGGCCAGGGTGATCGAGCCCTTGATGGCGGCGCCGGTTTCGGCTTCCACCGCGGCGGCCGCCGGATCGCTGGCCTTGAGGCGCACCGCGTCCAGGCGGCGCTGCTCGGCGGCGATGGCCTTCTGTTTGCGGCTGTAGATCTCCCAGCGGCGATCGTCGATCAGGCCCAGTTCCTGGCCCAGGGGCGTCAGCCGTTGATCGGCATTGTCACCCCGCAGCACCAGCCGGTACTCGCTGCGGCTGGTGAGTACCCGGTAGGGCTCCCTAAGGTCTTTGGTGATCAGGTCGTCCACCATGGTGCCCATGTAGCTGCCTTCCCTGGGGAAGTGCGCCGGCTGCTGGCCGTGGATCAGCCGCGCGGCATTGAGCCCTGCGATCAGGCCCTGGGCGGCGGCCTCCTCGTAGCCGGTGGTGCCGTTGAGCTGGCCGGCGGAGAACAGCCCGGCCACCCGCTTGGTCTCCAGGCTGGGTTTGAGCTGGGTGGCGGGCAGGTAGTCGTAGTCCACGGCGTAGGCGGGCCTCAGCATCACGCACTGCTCCAGGCCGGGCAGGGTGCGCAGCAGCTCAAGCTGCAGCCGCTCGGGCAGGCCGGTGGAGAAGCCCTGCACGTAGATCTCCGGCGTGTCGCGGCCCTCCGGCTCCAGAAAGATCTGGTGGCTGTCTTTACCTGCGAAGCGCACGATCTTGTCTTCGATCGACGGGCAGTAGCGGGGGCCCTTGCTGTCGATGAAGCCGCCGTAGATCGGCGTGAGATGGAGGTTGTCGCGAATGAGCTGGTGGGTGGCGGCCGTGGTGCGGGTGATGTGGCAGCTCATCGGCTCGCCGCTCACCCAGCTGGCCGGATCAAAGGAGAAGAAGCGGTCGTGGGCATCGCTGGGCTGCTCTTCGAGCTGGTCGAGGGCGATGCTGCGCCGGTCGACCCGGGCCGGGGTGCCGGTCTTGAGGCGGCCCATCTGGAAGCCGAGGCCTTCCAGCGCTTCGGTGAGGCCCTCGGCGGCCTGTTCGCCAGCGCGGCCGGCACTCATCGACTGGTTGCCCACCCAGATCCGGCCGCCCAGGAAGGTGCCGGCGGTGAGGATCACGGCGCCGGCGGCGTAGGTGCTGCCGAAGTAGGTGCGGATGCCGGTGACGCGCGCGGCTGGTCCCTGGCTGGGCTCCCAGCCGTCGCCACCCCCATCGGGGGCGCCCTCCACCACCAGACCCGTCACCATCGCCTCGCGCAGGGCCAAATTTGGCGTGTGCTGCAGCAGCTGCAGCATCTGGCGGGCGTACTGGCGCTTGTCGGTCTGGGCGCGCAGGGCCCAGACGGCCGGGCCGCGGCTGGCGTTGAGCACGCGCTTCTGCAGGGCGGTGGCATCGGCGAGGCGGCCGATCACGCCCCCGAGGGCGTCCACCTCATGCACCAGCTGGCTCTTGGCCGGCCCGCCCACCGCCGGGTTGCAGGGTTGCCAGGCGATGCGGTCGAGGTTGAGGGTGAACAGGGCCGTCTGCAGGCCCAGGCGCGCCGCCGTGATCGCCGCCTCGCAGCCGGCATGGCCGCCGCCCACCACGATCACCTCGAAGGTTTCGGTGGGGGGGGCGGTGGCGGCGAGATCAGCGGCGGGCATCTTTCCATTCTTGCTGGTTGGCTGGACCCCCCTGGGCTTTCTGATCACGGCGGATCGCACCCTGCCGGCCTGTGGGCAGGGGTGATGGCTGGCGATGGCGTCTGAGCGCCCGATGGTCCTCAGACAGCCAGATTCCGGAAGCGGGTGAACTGGGGTTCGAACAGCAGTTTCACGGTGCCGACCGGACCGTTGCGGTGCTTGGTCACGATCACCTCGGTGATGCCGCGGTCGGGGGTTTCCGGGTTGTAGTACTCGTCGCGGTAGATCATCAGCACCAGGTCAGCGTCCTGCTCGATCGAGCCCGATTCGCGCAGGTCGCTGAGCATCGGCCGCTTGTTGGTGCGGGCCTCCACGCCCCGGCTGAGCTGGGAGAGGGCGATCACCGGCACGTTCAGTTCGCGGGCCATCTGCTTGAGGCCGCGGGTGATGCGGCTGAGCTCCTGCACCCGGTTGTCGCTGCCGTTGCCCTCCATCAGCTGCAGGTAGTCGATCACCACCAGCCCCAGCTCCCTGCCGCTCTCGGCCATCAGCCGCCGGCAGAGGGAGCGCATCTCCAGCACGCCGGCATTGGGCTTGTCGTCGATGAACAGGGGCAGCTGGCCCAGGCTGTTGATCCCCTGGCCGAGCAGCGGCCACTCCTCCTGCTGCAGGCGGCCCGTGCGCAGCCGGCCGCTCTCGATCCCCACCTCCATCGCCAGCAGCCGGTAGGTGAGCTGTTCCTTGCTCATCTCCAGGCTGAACAGGCACACCGGCAGGTTGTGCAGCTGGGCCACGTTCTTGGCCAGGTTGAGGGTGATGGCCGTCTTGCCCATCGCCGGCCGGCCGGCCACGATGATCAGGTCGCTGCGCTGCAGCCCCTGGGTCATGGCGTCCAGGTCGTAGAAGTTCACCGGGATACCGGCCACGGACGTGCCCAGGGAGCGGCTCTCGATCTCGTTGAAGGTGCTGGTGAGGATCTCGGCGGTGGGGATGAGGCCGGTGCTGGGTTTCTCCTGGCTGACGGCGAAGATCTTCTGCTCCGCCTCATCGAGCACCTGCTCCATCGGCTTGCCCTGGTCGTAGCCCAGGGCGATCACCTCATTGCCGGAGCGGATCAGCTGGCGGCGCAGGTGCTTGTCGTTCACCAGCCGGGCCACCTGCTCGATCGAGGCAGTGGAGCTGATCCGCTCCACCAGCTCCACCAGCCGGCCGCTGCCGCCCACCTTCTCCAGCTTGCCGGTGTCGGCCAGCCAGGCCGTCATGGCGGTGAGGTCGGTGGGTTTGCCCTGGCCGTGCAGCATCAGGGCGGTGCGGAAGATCTCGCGGTGGGCGCTGAGATAGAAGGCCTCCGGCTGGAGCACGTCGGCCACCCGGCCGATGGCATCGGGGTCGAGCAGCACGCCCCCCAGCACCGCCTCCTCGGCCTCCAGGTTCTGGGGGGGCAGGGAGTCGGGCAGGGCCTCGAACTGGGCCTCGTCCCCGCGGCCGCCCCGGTGCTGGCGCGACGGGGTCCCGGACTCTGATGGCACTGGGGGGCCGGGGTTGGGGGGCGCGGGGTTGAGGGGGACGGTGACCATGGGAACCGGGAAGCTGGTGAACCGTGGAGCTGGGACGGGGTGGCGCGGTAGGCAGCGGGTTGTCGATCATCGCCGCTCAGGCGGGCTTTGGCCAGCCCAGCGCAGCCCCAGTGGTGGGGTGCCAACAAAAAGGCCACCCCAGGGATGGGGTGGCCAGGGATTGCCGCAAGGCCCAGACGTTCAGCTGCTCAGGACCGGCGCTGCAAGGGTTGCTGCCGCCCGGCCGTCAGTGGCTCACCACGTCGAGGTTGATCTCGGCGGTGACTTCGGGGTGGAGCTTCACCTGCACCTTGTAGGTGCCGGTGCGGTGGATCTCGGGCACGGTGATGTCGCGGCGGTCGACGTCCTTCTTGGTGGCGGCCTCGATGGCCTCGGCCACGTCGCCGTTGGTCACGGTGCCGAACAGAACGTCATCGCCGCCGGTCTGCTTCTTCACGGTGAAGCGGCCGATGGTGGTGAGGGCGGTGCGGAAGGCCTCCGCTTCGGCCTTGAGGGCCGCCTGGCGCTCGGCCTCCTTGGCCCGGCGGGCCTCCACCTGGCGCAGCACGGCGGCGGTCACCGGCACGGCCTTGCCGGTGGGCACCAGGAAGTTGCGGGCGTAGCCGGGGGCCACATCCACCAGATCCCCGTCCTTGCCCAGGCTGAGGACGTCTTCGTTGAGAACGACTTGAACGCGCTTGGCCATGGGTTAATTACGGGAGGTTGATCACGAGCCGATCCACAACCCTAGATCAGGGGGTGATCAGTTCCAGGCCGGGGAAGGCCTGGCGGTAGCGGCGAGGGTCGCGGGTGAGCAGGGCGCAGCGCTCCACAAGGGCGTGGGCGCCGATCAGGAAGTCGGGCAGCATGGCCGTGCGCTGGCCGCCGCGGCTGCGGTAGTCGGCATGGGCTCGGGCCGCCAGAAAGGACGCCTCCCGCGGAATGGGGCGGTACTGAAACAGCTCGGGCGGCAGCAGCGTGTCCACCTCCTCAATGCGGTCGCAGGCAAAAGCGATCTCGCCATAGACAATCGGGTTGATCAGCACACCGCCCGCATCCAGCCAGTGGCTGAGCGCAGTGCTGCTCCAGGCGCTCCAGCGCGGGTCGCCGGTGGCGATGTCGAGGATCACATTGGAGTCGGCAAACACGCTGCCGCCAGCCGCATTCAAGGCTCCTCGCCGCGGGTGAGGGCCAGCAGTTCGTCGGTGCTGAGCCGGGTGCGCAGCCGTGCCCGCCTGAGCCGCTCCACTGCCGCCGTGCCCCGGCTGGGCGTGGTGCGGGCCGGTTGCAGCACCACCCGGCCGTTCTCCTCCACAAACTCCACCTGGGTGTGAGGCAGGAGGCCGCAGCGCTCACGGATCGCCTGGGGGATGGTGACCTGCCCCTTGCTGGTGACGCGCATGGCTACGGCCTGGACGCAGTAAGAATCTTACTGCCTGCCCGTTCAGCGACGGGCGCCGGGGGCGGCTGCCCGGGGCAGGCGCACCTGGGTGGCCAGGCCGAGGCGGCGCAGCAGGCGGATGTGCTGCCAGGTGAGGTCGATCTGGCGGCCGAAGCCGTGGCGCGCCGAGTGGGGGAAGGCGTGGTGGTTGTTGTGCCAGCCCTCGCCGAAGGTGAGCGCCGCCACCCAGGCGTTGTTGCGCGAGCCGTCGCCGCTGGCGTGGGGGGTTTCACCCCAGAGGTGGGTGGCCGAGTTCACCAGCCAGGTGCAGTGGTACACCAGCACCAGGCGCAGGGGGATGCCCCAGAGCACCAGGGCCCAGCCGCCGGCGCCGGTGACCGTGCCGATCCAGAACAGCAGGGCGGCCAGGGGCAGCTGCAGCAGCAGGAAGTTGTGGTTGAGCCAGCGGTAGTAGGGGTCCTTGGCCAGGTCACCGGTGAGCCGGGGCACGGCACCCATGGCCGGAATCGTGGTGAACATCCAGCCCATGTGGCTCCACCAGAAGCCCTTGAGGCTGGTGTGGTGGTCCACGTCGGTGTCGGAGAACTTGTGGTGGTGGCGGTGCAGACCCACCCAGTCGATCGGGCCGTGCTGGCAGCTGAGGGCGCCGCAGGTGGCGAAGAAGCGCTCGGCCCAGCGGGGCAGCCGGAAGGCGCGGTGGCTGAGCAGGCGGTGGTAGCCGATCGTCACGCCCAGACAGGCGGTGACCCAATAGAGCACCAGCAGGCTGGCCACGGCCGGTACGCTGCAGAAGCGGGGCAGCAGGGCCACCACCGCCAGCACGTGGATCGCCACCATGAAGCCGATGGTGGTCCAGCGGGTGCCGCGTTTCTCGCCAGGCGCGGGTTCGCCGCGGCGGGGGCGGTGCAGGGCCTCGGCCCGGCGGATACCGCTGGCGCCGCCATTGATGAAGGCTGGCTGGCGGGTGCCCCTGGCTGAGGGGCCTGCCGCAGGGCGGGCCGATGGCCGGGTTGGTGCTGTGGCCGTCATGACGGACCGACTCCTGATCAATCGCTACGATGGTAGCAATACGAATCCTGATCAGCGTCAATTCTGATCCTGATCTTGATTGGTGTTCCGGCCTGTTCGGTTGGCCTGCCGGTCGGTGTCAATGGATGGGGCAACTGCGTGGGTTACCGGGACGACATCGCTGCAGGCCGGGTTGCCTTTGCCCACCTGATCCGGCTCTGGCACGGCCGCAACGGCTGGAGCCACCGGGTGCTGCCCGCCCTCGCCGAGGCTCTCGACCTCGGCCGGCTGCACAACTCCCAGCTGTCGATGCTGCGCAACGGCAAGCTCGCCTCCCCTGGCCCCGAGTTGTTCCTGGCCCTGGGTCGGATCAACCAGCTGTTGGCCCGGGAGGCGGCCGGCGGCGGACTCTCCCCTGGCCTGCGCCAGGAGCTGGAGGACCATCCGGAGTTGCTGGCGGCCCTGGAGGGGGCGGCCCAGCCGGTGCAGGCCCCCGGCGAGCCCGTGCTCGGCCCGGGCGAGCTGCTGGAGATCTTCGTGGGGGTGCGCCAGCCGCCGGCCGCCTTCGATCTGCGCATCGCCGACGCGGAGGCCGGGGCCCTCAGTGCCGCCCTGGCCGAGCTGCTCACTGCGGGCCGCCCCTGGCGGCTCTGCCGGGAGCAGGTGCTGGCGGCCTATCCGGTGGCCAAGCGCCAGCGGCGTGAACGCTTCGCCGAGGTGATGGCCGGTCAGCGCGACTTCAGCGCCGCCGAGCTGGATGCGGAGCTGCCTGAACTGCGCCGCACCCTGGCGACCCTCGGCGCCGCCGGTGACGGCGAGCTGGCGCCCGATCAGTTTCTGGAGCTGCTGCGCCAGCGGGCCAGCACACTGCAGGCCCCGGGCTGGCCTGCCGCCGGCGAGGACGATCTGGCCGCCGCAATCCGCGCCCAGCTGACCCAGCGGCACTGACGGGCACGATGGCAGCACTGCCCACTCCCACACCTGCCTTGCAGTCCCCCCAGCCCAATCCCCCTTGCCAGGTTGCCGAGCAGGTGGCCGCCGCCCAGGCGGCCACCGCGCCCCTGGCCGAGGCCCATACGGCCGCGGTGGGCCGGCGGCTGGAGCGGGTGCTGGCGGCCTTCGCCGCCGAGCGGGTGGGGGTGCAGCACTTCGCTTCGGTGAGCGGCTACGGCCACGGCGACCAGGGCCGCGAGGTGCTCGACCGGGTGTTTGCCCGGGTGCTGCAGGCCGAGGCCGCCGCCGTGCGGCTGCAGTTCGTGAGTGGCACCCACGCCATCGCCGCCGCCCTCTACGGCGTGCTGCGGCCCGGCGACCGCCTGCTGGCCCTCACCGGCCGCCCCTACGACACCCTGGAGGAGGTGATCGGCATCCGTGGCAGCGGCCAGGGCTCCCTGGCCGAGTTCGGCGTCACCTACGCCGAGCTGGATCTGCTGGCCGCTGGCGGCATCGACTGGGCCGGCCTGGAGGATGCCCTGGCGGTGCCCACCCGCATGGTGCTGATCCAGCGCAGCTGCGGCTACAGCTGGCGGCCGTCGCTGCCGGTGGCGGAGATCGGCCGCCTGGCGGAGCGGGTGAAGGCACTCCAGCCGGGCTGTGTGGTGTTCGTGGACAACTGCTACGGCGAGCTGGTGCAGGACCAGGAGCCCACCGCCGTGGGCGCCGATCTGATCGCCGGTTCGCTGATCAAGAACCTGGGCGGCACGATCGCCCCCACCGGCGGTTACGTGGCCGGCCGGGCCGAGCTGGTGGAGCAGGCCTGCTGCCGGCTCACCGCCCCGGGCATCGGCGGCGAGGGGGGCACCAGCTTTGATCTCAACCGGCTGCTGTTCCAGGGCCTGTTCCTGGCCCCCCAGATGGTGGCCGAGGCCCTGATCAGCAGCGAGCTGATCGCCCGGGTGTTCAGCGACCTGGGCTTCGCCGTGAATCCCCTGCCCGGGGCCGAGCGCAGCGACGTGATCCAGGCGGTGCGGCTGGGCAGCCCGGAGCGGCTCAAGGCGGTGTGCCGCGCCTTCCAGGCCACCTCGCCGATCGGCGCCTACCTCGATCCGGTGCCGGCGCCGATGCCGGGCTACGCCAGCGAGCTGGTGATGGCCGGCGGCACCTTCATCGACGGCAGCACCAGCGAGTTTTCGGCCGATGCGCCGCTGCGCGAGCCGTTCGTGCTCTATGCCCAGGGCGGGACGCACCGGGCCCATGCGGCCCTCGCCCTGCAGCGGGCCCTGACGGCCCTGCTCGAATCCGGCCTCCTTCCGACAGACTGACGCACATCGCCGCACCCAGCTCCACCGCCCATGGCGCTCCCGTTCCCCGCCGACTGCCGCTACACGGACAGTCATGAGTACCTGCGCCCCGATGGCGAGCGATTCCGTCTCGGCATCAGCGCCTTTGCCGTCGACCAGCTGGGCGACATCGTGTTCGTGGAGCTGCCCGACGTGGGCGCCGAGCTGCGCCAGGGGGCCAGCTTCGGCAGCGTGGAATCGGTGAAGGCGGTGGAAGATCTGCTGGCGCCGGTGAGCGGGGTGGTGGAGGCCCGCAACGAGGCCGTGCTGGCCAACCCGGAGGAACTCCAGAACGACCCCTACGGCGAGGGCTGGCTGCTGCTGATCCGTCCCAGCGATCCCGCCCAGATCGAGGCGCTGATGGATGCCGACCAGTACGCCGCCCAGGTGCAGGGCCACTGATGGACAGCACGACCCCCACCCCCGCCCAGGCCGTGTCCGAGCGCCCTGGTTTCGCCTGTCGCCACCTCGGACCCGGGCCCGAGGACCAGGGGCACATGCTCGCCGAGCTGGGCCTCGAGACCCTGGAGCAACTCGCCGCCCAGGTGGTGCCGGCCGACATCCTGCTCAGCCCCGAGCAGGCCTGCCAGGGCTTGCCCGAGCCCTGTGACGAGGCCACGGCCCTGGCGGAGCTGGCCGCCATCGCCGCCGGCAATCGCGTGGTGCGCAGCCTGATCGGCCAGGGGTACTACGGCACGGCCACCCCGGCACTGCTGCAGCGCCACGTGTTCGAGAACCCCGCCTGGTACACCGCCTACACCCCCTACCAGGCCGAGATCGCCCAGGGGCGACTGGAGGCCCTGCTCAACTTCCAGACCCTGATCAGCGCGCTCACCGGCCTGCCGATCAGCAACGCCTCCCTGCTCGATGAGGCCACAGCCGCCGCCGAGGCGATGGCCCTGGCCCGGGCCGTGGGCAAGAACCACCAGGCCCGCCGCTTCCTCGTGGACCGGCAGGTGTTCCCCCAGACCCTTGCCGTGCTGCAGACCCGGGCCGAGCCCCTGGGGATCGAGCTGGAGCTGGTGGACGCGGAGGATCTGGCGCCCCAGGCGCTGCCGGAGGGGGCGTTCGGTCTGCTGCTGCAGCTGCCGGGGAACCGCGGCCGGCTCTGGAATCCCGAGCCCCTGCTCAGGGCCGCCGCGGACGCGGGGCTGGTGAGCGCGGTGGCGATCGATCCGCTGGCCCAGGTGCTGCTGGCGCCGGTGGGCGAGCTGGGCGCCGACATCGCCATCGGCAGCGCCCAGCGCTTCGGCGTGCCGATGGGCTTCGGCGGCCCCCATGCCGCCTTCTTCGCCACCCGCCCGGCCTATCAGCGCCAGATCCCCGGCCGTCTGGTGGGCCAGAGCCGCGACGCCGAGGGCCAGCCGGCCCTGCGCCTCGCCCTGCAGACCCGCGAGCAGCACATCCGCCGCGACAAGGCCACCAGCAACATCTGCACGGCCCAGGTGCTGCTGGCTGTGATGGCCAGCTTCTACGCCGTGCACCACGGCCCCGAGGGACTGACGGCCATCGCTGCCCGGGTGGCTGGCCTGCGCCAGGCACTGGCGGCCGGCCTGGCTGCGCTGGGCCTGGCGCCCGAGCCCGGCCCAGCGTTCGGCACCCTGGTGATCCCCTGCGGCGATGGCGCCGCCGCTGGCCTGCTGCAGGCCGCCCTGGCGGGCGGCTTCAACCTGCGGCCGTTCGCCGATGGAGTGGGCATCAGCCTCGATGAATGCAGCACCGCCGCGGAGCTGGAGCGGCTGCTCACGGCCCTCGCCCAGGCGCCGTCCGGCGCCGGCGATGCAGCACTGGCCTCCGCCCTGGCTGCCTGCCGCTCCCTGCTCCACGATCCCGAGGCCAGCGCCGGGCACTGGCAGGAGACCTGGCGTCGGGCGGGCGTGCCCCGCCGCCAGGGCCGCTGGCTGGGCCAGGAGGTGTTCCAGCGCTACCGCAGCGAAACCGAGCTGCTCCGCTACATCCAGCGGCTGGTGAGCCGGGATCTCTCGCTGGTGCACGGCATGATCCCGCTTGGAAGCTGCACGATGAAGCTCAATGCCGCCGCCGAACTGGCGCCGGTGAGCTGGCCGGCCTTCAGCCAGCTGCATCCCTTCGCCCCGGCCGAGCAGACCCGGGGCTACCGCCAGCTGGCGGAGCAGCTGGAGGGCTGGCTGGCGGCGATCACCGGCTTTGCCGGCGTGTCGCTGCAGCCCAACGCCGGCTCCCAGGGGGAGTACGCCGGCCTGCTGGCGATCCGGGCCTGGCACCGCAGCCGTGGCGATTCCCACCGCGACGTGTGCCTGATCCCCACCAGCGCCCATGGCACCAACCCGGCCAGTGCGGTGATGGCGGGGATGCGGGTGGTGGCGGTGGCCTGCGATGAGCAGGGCAACATCGATCTGGCCGACCTGGAGGCCAAGGCCGAGGCCCACGCTGCTGATCTGGCGGCGCTGATGGTCACCTATCCCTCCACCCACGGGGTGTTCGAGACCGCCATCCAGCGGATCTGCCGCTGCGTGCACGAGCACGGCGGCCAGGTGTACCTCGATGGCGCCAACCTCAATGCCCAGGTGTGCCTCGCCAAGCCTGGTGCCTATGGCGCCGACGTGTGCCATCTCAACCTGCACAAGACCTTCTGCATCCCCCACGGCGGCGGCGGCCCCGGGGTGGGTCCGATCGCCGTGGCGGCCCACCTGCTGCCCTTCCTGCCCGGGGCGGCCGTCGCCGCCGATGGATCGGTGGCGGGCTCGCCCGTGGGACCGGTGGCGGCGGCACCCCTGGGCAGCGCCTCGATCCTGCCGATCAGCTGGATGTACATCCGCATGATGGGGGGCGCCGGCCTGCGCACCGCCAGCCAGGTAGCGCTGCTCTCGGCCAACCTGATCGCCGAGCGGCTCGACCCGCACTTCCCGGTGCTCTACCGCGGCGTGGGCGGGCGGGTGGCCCACGAGTGCATCCTCGACCTGCGGCCGCTCAAGCGCAGCTGTGGCCTGGAGGTGGACGACCTGGCCAAGCGCCTGATGGACTACGGCTTCCACGCCCCCACCGTGAGCTGGCCGGTGGCCGGCACGGTGATGGTGGAGCCCACCGAGAGCGAGTCGCTGGCGGAGCTGGACCGCTTCTGTGCGGCGATGGTGGCGATCCGCGCCGAGGCCGCGGCGATCGAGCGGGGAGAGCTGGCGATGGAGGAGAGCCCCCTGCGGCGGGCGCCCCACACCCTGGCCGCTGTGACGGCGGACCACTGGCAGCGGCCCTACAGCCGCTGCCAGGCGGCCTTCCCGGCAGGTGATGCCCAGCGGGCCGACAAGGTGTGGCCCGCCGTGGCCCGCATTGACAACGCCTACGGCGATCGCAATCTGGTGTGCACCTGCCCATCGGTGGAGGAGCTGTCAATGCCGGAACTGTCCACTGCCACCCCGGTCGCCAGCGCGGCCTGACCGGAGATCCCGCAGACTGGCCAGGCCTGCAGAGGCAAGTCTCAGGATCTTTTTGTTTTTGAGCTCTTGCTTTTCCCGCAAAATCTGTTGCAACTGCAGCGCAGGGACTTGCTCTTGCGATCACCGTTCAGCCTCAAGCCTTCCGCTTGACAGCTGATCCTTGATCCGGCTGGTTCGTTTTCTTGTGTGGGGACCATGAACGACGGCAACGCTGGCGGCCCCAAGGGCCCCGCCAACGACAACAACTCACCTTTGAGCACGCCTGCCAGCAGTGGGTACAGCACTGAATCCAGTGCCGGCACCAATGTGGTGCGTGTGCCTTTCGGCGTGCGTCGCCCTCGCCGCAGCCGTCCCCAGCGCCCCGATCACTGGGCCACCTTGGTGTTGCCCTTCCAGGTGATGGGCGGCAGTGATCCAACCCCCCCTCAGGCGGCCTGATCCAGCCGCCAGTCGATCAGGGCCTTCACGTCCGCCAGGGAGCTTGGTGGGGTGCTGAAGCCATTCCCGTTGCCTGAATTGCACACCCTGGCACTGAGCGGCTCCACGGTCCAGCCGAGGTTCCGCTCCTGGCTCAGCCGGTAGCCGCGGTAGTTGATTGGGGTGCCGCGTCGGGGCGGGGGCGCGCCAGCACCAGCGCCGTCCAGGCCCATGGGCTGTGGCGAGGGAAGGATTTTTATTGCAACCGGCAGCGGTCAGAGCCTGGCGAATGCTCCTGATTTCTTCGGTTTTGTGTGATGCGTTGTTGCGAGCCGGGGGTCGGCCTGCAGCAACGCGTCAGTAGTTGGCGCCGCTGCGGCGCTGGTGCACCGCTGTCACGCCCTCGGCATCGAGCAGCCCGCCCTGCTCCACCTGGGCGAAGAGCAGCCAGTGGTCGCCGCATTCCATCCGCTGCTGCACCCGGGCCTCCAGCCAGGCCAGGGCCTCCGGCAGGATCGGCTGGCCGGCTGGGCTGCGCTCCAGCGCCAGGCCGGCGAAGCGGTCGGCGCCGGGGGCGAAGGGCTTGAGGAACTGCTTCATCGGTCCGCTCTCACGGCCGGCGGCCAGCACGTTGAGGGCGAAGTGGTCACCCACGTGCAACAGGGCCTCCACCGCCCGATCCTTCGCGACGGCCACCGTGAAGCCCGGCGGCGTGAAGCTGGCCTGGCTCACCCAGCTGGCCACCATCGCGCCGCTGAGGCGGCTCTCACCTGAGCCTTTCTCGGTGGTGAGCACGCACAGGGAACCGACCACCCGGCCGAGGGCCTGGAGGGCCGGGCCGGTGCGGCTCTCGCTGAGGCCGCCGGCGGCCGTGCGCCGCTCCTGGCGCCGCTGGGCGGCCTTGAGCTGGCGGCCCAGGGCCGTGCCGGTTTCCTCGATGGTTTTGATCGTGGCCGCATCGGGGCTGAACTTCACCTTGATCGGCGCGAAGGCGAAGCTGAAGCCGCCATCGCGCAGCTTGCTCTCCAGCAGATCCAGGGCTTCGCCGCTCCAGCCGAAGCTGCCGAACACCCCCACGGGCTTGGCCCGATCCCCCTCGGCCAGCACGGTGCCCAGGGCGGAGACAATCGGCGTGGGGGCATGGCCGCCCAGGGTGGGGGAGCCGATCAGCAGGGCATCACAGCTGCGGATCGTCGCCAGCAGCTGCTCCGGCGGCGTGAATTCGCAGTTGATGCTCTCCACCCGCACGCCGGTGCGGGAGATCCCCTGGGCCAGGGCATCGGCAATGGCGGCGGTGTTGCCGTAGGCGCTGGCGAACAGCAGGGCCACCGACTGGCTGGAGCGCTCCGTGCTCTCGCCCCAGCGGCGGTAGTCGGCCAGCAGGCTGCGCCAGCTCTGGGCAATGGCCGGCCCGTGGCCTGGGGCGATCGTGCGGATGTCGAGCTCCTCGAGCCGGTCCACCACCGCCTCCACCTGGCGGGCCATCGGCGCCATCAGGCAGTCGTAGAAATAGCGGCGGTCTTCCTCGCTGCTGCCGCGGTTGGCCTCGGCCCAGGCCTCGCTGCAGAGGTGGGCGGCGAAGAACTTGCCGCTCATCAGCAGGCCCGTGCCCTCCTCAAACGCCACCAGGCCCCCCGGCCAGCGGGGGGTGGGCAGCGGGATCAGCCGCAGCACGTGGCCGTGGCCCAGGGGCCGGCTGGCCTCCTGTTTCACCACGTCGATCGGCGGCAGGGGTGGGATCGCTGGAGCGTCAGGAGCGGCGTCGCCGGCGGTGGCCGCGTCCGAGCCGGCTGCAGCGGGCTTCGGGGGTTTCTGCTGGCTCCACAGCTCGTTGAGCAGCTTGGCGCCGGCGTTGGAGGCCACCAGCATCAGGGCCGGCCAGCGCGCCGCCAGTTGTCGCAGCAGCGCCACCCGGTTGGGGTTCACGTGGCCCACCACCACCTTGAGGGCAGCCCCGGCGGGGATCAGCGCTGCCAGCTGCTCCAGGTAGGGCTCGGCGAAGGAGGCGCCGGGGGGGTGCACCAGCACCGGTGGCAGGGCATGCCCGGCGGGGTGGCGGTCGTTGGTCGTGGTGCCGCCCAGAAAGAGAAAGCTGTTGGCCGTGGTGCCGCGCTCGAGGCCGTATTCCACCTCGAAGCGCAGGCGCTTGGGGCTGAGGCCCCGCAGACACACCAGTCCCTCGTCGAGGGGGATCCGGATCACCCGGCGATCTGAGGAGACCGCCGGTGCGGCCGTGGAGGAGGCCATCAGTAGTGGTTGCCCACCTTGCGGTGGTGCACGGCCGTGGACGCCTCGGTGTCGGCCACATTGCCCTCCTCCACCTCGGCGTAGATGATCCAGTGGTCGGGGCCCTCCAGTCGCTGGGCCACCCGGCAGCCCAGGAACGCCAGGGCATCGCCGAGCACCGGTCCGCCGGCTGCAGCGCCATCCAGGGTGCTGACCCCGGCGAAGCGGTCGGCGCCGGGGGGGAAGCGCTTGAGGAAGTGGCGCAGCAGCTGCTGGTGGTTGTCCTCGCGCAGGATGTTGAGCACGAAGCGATCGCCCACCTGCAGCAGGGCCTCGATGGCCCGGTCTTTCGCCACGGCCACGGTGATGCCCGGCGGCTCGAAGCTGGCCTGGCTCACCCAGCTGGCCACCATGGCGCCGCTGCGCGTGCCCCCTTCACCATCACTCTGACGGGCCGTCACCACATAGAGGCCTCCGCTCAGGCGGCCGAGGGCCTTGTCGAGGTCGCCATCGAGGGCCTTCATGGCGGCGATGGTTTTGGCCTTGGTGAGCAGCTGGCCCAGGTCGGTGCCGGCCTCCTCGCAGCGCTGGTAGTCGCCGGTCTGGGGCACCTGGCGGATGCGCAGGGGCTCGAAGGCGCTCTTCTGGCCCAGGGCCCGCAGCTGGCCGGCCACGGTGTCGATCGGTTCGTCGTTGCCGCCGAAGGCGTCGTAGCAGGCCACCCACTGCTTGGGCTTGAGGGCAGCCAGCAGGGTGCCGATCGAGGCCTGCAGGTCGGCGTCGGGGCTGGCGGGCCAGGTGGGCACCACCACGGCGCTGGCCTCGCCCACCAGGGCGCTGAGTTCCTGGGGGTCGGTGGCGCGCAGATCCACCAGCTGCACGGCGGCGCCCGCCTTCTGGATGCCGCGGGCCAGGGCCTGGCTGAGCCGGTCGCAGAAGCCGTACTGGCTCACGTAGCAGACGGCCGCGTAGGCCTCGCCCGTGCTGCGCTCAGAGCTCCAGCTGCGGTAGTCGTCGAGCCAGAGGGAGAGGTGCTCGCGCAGCAGCGGGCCATGGCCCACGGCGATGGTGGTGACCTGAGGCAGCCCATCCATGCGCTTCATCGCCTGCAGCACGCTGCGGGCGTTGGGGCCCATCAGGCACTCGTAGTAGAAGCGGAAATCCGGGGCGATGGCGCCGGGATCCACATCGAAGAGGTCGCCTGAGCAGTAGTGCAGGCCAAAGGCGTCGCAGGTGTAGAGGATGCCCGTGCCGTGGTCGAAGGAAAAAATCGTGTCCGGCCAGTGCAGGTTGGGGGCGCTGAGAAACTCGAAGCGGTGGTTGACGCCGCTTTCGGGGTTGGTGCCCAGATCGAGCTCCTCACCGCTCTTCACCGCCCGGCTCTTGAAGGGCCGGTGCACCTGGTTCTCCAGGAACTGGATCGCCACCTTGGAGGCCACGATCTCAATCTCCGGGTTGAGCTCCAGCAGGTGGCCGATCAGGCCCGAGTGGTCGGGCTCGGTGTGGCTCACGATCAAACAATCGATCGCCTGCGGGTCGATCTGCTCCTGCAGCAGCGGCAGCCAGCTGCCCTCGAACTTGAGGTGGCTGGTGTCGATCAGGGCAGTGCGCTCACCCCGCACCAGGAAGCTGTTGTAGGTGGTGCCGTTGCGCAGGCCGAATTCGATGTCGAAGCGGCTGCGGTCCCAGTCGAGGGAGCGGATCGTGGTGGTGTCAGCCCCGATCGGCGCGCACTGGAGGGTGAGGCGGGGGGCTGTGGTTGGCGAGGAGCTGGCGTTGAGGGCTGATCCATTGGCGGCTGCTGTGGAAGCCATGTACAGCTGGAACAGTTTTAAGAACTTTAGGGAGTCCTGGCCTCACTCTGGTCAGGCCAACAAAATCGGGCCGTCTTTGTCGAGGTCGTAACCCTTCATAAAGATCAACATATCGCTATGATCAAAAACTGAGCTTCCAATTCCTTTGCTGCGGGATTTAGCGTTCACGGCGAGGAATGTTCCATTATGGCCGCGAATCTCAAGGGCCGCGACCATTGAGCCATCAAATTTGGAGCCCAGAATTTTACTTATTGAGTTACTGCTGAGATCTCGGGACTTGACTTGAAGTTTCCGGATGCTCGTAGAACGGGGTGATCCCATCACGCGTTCGCTATATCCTCGGAATGAGATCTGATCGTTTTGCTCAAATCCAACAATGGTGTCATATTTCATCTTGCGAACTGTTGAGTTACTTTGAATGCCTTTAAAAATAAACGTGTCCTTCCCAGGCGTGCCAATGAGAGTATCGCGTCCCGAGGTGGCTCGGATCTTTCGCGGAGGTAGCTGTTCATTGATATCGCTGACGGCCAACGAGAAGTCAACCGAAACCGGGGTGCTACCCGGCAGGGATGGATCGCTGGCGGACACCGTCACGGCGTAGGCGCTTTTGGTCTCGAAATCGAGCGCCGTGCCGGCCTTGAGGAACAGCTCCGAGCCGATCACCTCAAAGCTGGCGGCATCGGCACCGGCGAGGGTGATCGCCGCGCTGCCCAGGGCGTCATCGCTGATGGCGATGTCCGCCACCCTGATCCGGTTCGCCGTCGACGTGTTCTCCGTCAGACTTGAGGTCACCCCCGAGAGAGCCACCGCCGTTGGTGCCTCGTTGACATCGACGACCTGCACGGTGACAGCCGTCTCAACGGCAGCTTGCCCTTGCTGACTGGCGACAGCGGTGAACCCATACGACGCCTTCGTCTCAAAGTCGGCAGGGGCGAGAAATCGAACCGCTCCGGTCGCAGGGTCGATGGACATCAGCGCCCCATCGTCGATGCCCTTCAGTGAGAACACCGGCGCCGTCATCCCGGCCGGCGTGGCCGCTTGGAACACAACAGTGTCAACCGCTGAATTCTCATACACAAATGCCGTGGGCGCCTGGATCGCAGTCTGCAGTTCTGCGATCGCGCCGATTGAGCCCGCCTCCATGATCTGTGTGTTGGCTACGGCCAGGCTGTCGATAGCGGCAAGGTCCGGCAGCTGGGTGGTCGGCGTGGTCAGCAGGCCCGAGAGCACCGTCGTGCTGCTGAGATCCAAGACTTGACCAGGCTCGAAGGTCGTCACCGCCGAGACAAGATTATTGAGGATTGAGGCCGAATCAGCACCAATCGTGTCGCCAACCACGATTACATTGGCTATAGTCGCAGCGGCCATCTGTACCACCAATGCCGCGACTGGATCAGCGGCTGGTGCCAGCGGATCGAACGTCGTTAGATTCACGGCCGGAAGGCCAAGGCTGGCCACGATCTGTGCCGTCGCAGAGTCCACCGCCGCAGCCAGTTCCACAGAGTCGGATGGTCCCCCACCAGCGTCGACGATGGCCATCAACAGAGTGGTGAGCGGATTGATCACACTCGATTGGGCGGGGGCGGCGAGCGATCCCCTAAATGGCAGCCCTGTTGAGACATCGATGCCGCCGATCGAAATAAGCGGAGCCGTCAGGCTGCCGAAGTCGAACGAGAAGTTGCCAGCGTCGTCAGTCGTCGTAAACAGCTCGCCGGTGTCGAATTCGCGATTGCGGTTGGTGTCGGCGAAGACTGTGGCTCCGGCCAAATACCCGTCGCTTACCACACCAGTGATCTCGTCGGCCACGCCAACGATCGAGAACGTCACGTCGAGCTTCGTGCCGTCGAGCGACTCGATCGTGAAGACATCGGACCGCGTCTCACCTGCCCGCAATGCCTGCACATCATCGAGCGAGTTGCGCACTTGATAATTGAATGCACCGGCGGTGCTGATGGTGAGGGAGCCGAGATTCGTTACTCCGGGCGGCACGCCGACGGTCGTCTTGAACGCTGCCTGTCCGGCATCGGAGTCACTGATCCCGAATATGCCGTTAGTTGCAAGGAACCCGAACGCATCAATTCCCACATCCTCCGTAACCGTGTTGGCGAACGGCGAGGGCAACGATATAACGGCCGGCTCGGGCACATTGCTGAGCGCCAATGAGAAGTCGGCCGAGACCGTGGTGCTGCCGGGCAGGGTTGGATCGCTGGCGGACACCGTGACGGCGTAGGCGCTTTTGGTCTCGAAATCGAGGGCAGTACCGGCCTTTAGGAACAGCTCCGTGCCCTCCACCTCAAAGCTGGCGGCATCGGCACCGGCGAGGGTGATCGTCGCGCTGCCCTGGTCGTCATCGCTGATGACGATGTCCGCAAGCTTGATTCGGCTGGTGGTGGGGGTGTTCTCAGCCAGGACAGCCACAGTTCCCGTCAGGCTCAGCGTCGGGGCGTCATTGACGGCAGAGAAGCCCACCGTGTTGGCGGCAGCCGTCGATGTGGTGCCGTCGGTGACGGAATAGTTGAGGGTGACGGTGCCGTTGAAGTTGGCGGCCGGCGTGAT